>PVMS01168820.1_pt1 | contig 66181 bp, 57 predicted proteins | sample 1853461 | NCBI WGS metagenome assembly PVMS01 (sample SAMN08582032, study PRJNA380276) | Marine sediment metagenome, whole genome shotgun sequencing project. | isolation source: ocean sediment barecode stripped | collected 2017
GCCATTCAAAGGGACATGATTGAAGCGTCACCATGTGAGGGTGTGGACTACCCTGCTCCGGAACGGCCACGTGATCGCATGTTGTCTGAGGATGAAATCAAGGCGTTCCTCAATCAGTTACCCGATGTTGGCCTATCTCGAACTGGTCGATTCTGCTCCACAATTTGGCAGTGACGTAGTTGGCAGCTATAGGACCGTCTTTCCTGCCTGGAAAAAGCCACGGCGACTCGCCCGACCTTTCCTTGATCTCTTCGAGCAGTGTCTTAGCCATTGGAGAAAGAGGAACCCGGTGAATACTGCCATTCTTGGTGCGTTCGCCGGGAATGGTCCACCAACCGTCTACAAACTCCGATTTTTGTGCATTAACGACCTCTCCGCGCCTTTGGGCCGTAACTAGACACAGCAACAACACCAGCTGAATCGTTCGAGAAAGGCCAACATCGGGTAGCTGATCGAGGAATACGTTGATTTCGTCCTCAGATAACATCCGATCACGTGGCCGCTCTGGGGCAGGGTAGTCCACACCCTCACATGGAGACGCCTCAATCATGTCTCTTTGTATAGCAAACCGAAAAATCTGTCGAAGAAGCTGCAGATTGCGATTGGCTGATGTAGGAGATCCGCGATCAATGATCTTGTCCAGGAGCCTGTTGATGTCCCGTCGCTTAATATCACGTACCTTGCGGTTGCCAAAAGCTGGAATTGCATCGTAATCAAGAGTCCGTTTAGCTTCTTCCCAATGCTTGCGATGACTCTTTGCCCAGCGGTCAATCCAGAGTCTGACCAGATCCTTGAATGTTTCGGCCTCTTGCTCCGCTCGTTTCTTGGCAATAGCCAGTTCGCCAGGGTCCTTTTTCTTGTCCAGCAGCTCTATGGCGTCGGCTAATGTCTTATTAGCATCAGCCAGCGTGGTGCCGGGATACACTCCCAGTGTCATTCGACGGGGTCTACCGTTAAAGTGATACACAAAGACAAAGGACTTACGACCAGAGGGGGCAACGCGAATGCCAAACCCACGTCCGTCCCATACCTCATATCGGCTCTTACGCGGCCTAAGAGCCCGTATGCGGGCATCTGTGAGTTTCTTTGACATCTGCTACCCGCTACCCAAATCGACCCTGTGGGTAGCACTTCGAGCTAAATAGAGTGAATCAACATGAAACATCATGGACTACTGAAACTCTTTCATAACACCGTAATCAGCATTCTATACTGTTTCACCCGGTTTCATACAGTATAAGGTATATTCCCATTGGCCAAGTGTAGCCCGAATCGAGGGCAAATGAGGTCAGGGATTCGACAGATGCCGTGAGATATCAACAAGCAACCGCAGGAGGCGGAGTGACAGTATTGAAAGCAGGATTTCGCAACCTGTATCGGGCGGCCATCGTGGCATTGCTCGTGCTGGCCTTCGCCTTGCTGGAAGGATGCTATTACATACAGGCATTCAGCGGCCAGATGGAAGTGTTGCGCAAGCGACGTCCCGTATCTGAGATCATCGCCGATGAAAGTACTGATGAGGATTTGCGCGTGCGTCTGAAGATGGTGCAGGACGCCCGGCAGTTTGCAGTGGATGAATTACTGCTGCCGGAAAATGGCAGTTACCGTAGTTATACCGACCTGGAACGGGACTTCGTCGTCTGGAATGTATTCGCGGCGCCAGAGTTTTCGCTGACACCCAGGCAATGGTGCTATCCGGTTGCCGGGTGCGTCGCATACCGAGGTTACTTTGCCGAGGAGAAAGCAGCCGGAAAGGCGAGGAAACTGGAGAAAGCGGGGTATGACGTGTTCGTTGGCGGTGTGACGGCGTATTCGACACTCGGTCGATTTGATGATCCTGTTCTGAATACGATGATGAGTTGGTCGGATGCGATCCTCGTTGAGACCCTGTTCCATGAGCTTGCTCACCAAAAGCTCTACGTGAGTGGCGATACTGCGTTCAACGAATCGTTCGCAACAGCTGTTGCCGGGATCGGTATGGAGCGGTGGCGATCACACAAAAATTTGCAGCAAAAGCCTGAAAAAGAAGATCGAACGGACGCATTAGTGGAAGCAGTGCGGCAACTAGCCGCGCAAACGCGAAAAGATCTCGAAGAAATTTATTCCAGCGGCATGGACGTCACAGAAATGAGATCGCGAAAAAAAGCGATTCTGGATGCGCTTTCAGAAGACGCGCAAGCCATGATTGATGCGTCCGGTTTGCCAGTGCAAAACTGGCTAATGCCACCACTGAACAACGCGCGCCTGGCATCGTCAGGTGTCTACGAAAGCAACCTGCCGGCGTTCAGGTTTCTGCTGGATGATTGTGCCAATGACCTGGCTTGTTTCTACGAAAAGTCCAATGAACTGGCTGAGCTGGATTTTGATCAGCGGCAGCAACAACTTGCCAGGCTCGAAGGGAGCTAGTTTGACCTGGCTACCTGTTGCGGTTGGGCATCAGCATGGACGGCAGTGAGCAGCGGCGTCAGGCGTTTCATTTCGCCCGTTAGCCTCCAGTGGAAAATCGCGTCGGTCGCGAGTACGCGTCTAACATACTTGCGAGTTTCGCTAAATGGAATGTTCTCTATCCAGATCAGGGCGTCGATCTCACCTTCGTCTGGCAGCCACTTTGCAACATTCAGCGGGCCTGCATTGTAGGCGGCGGTGGCAAGTACCTGGTTGTTATCAAATCGTCCCATCATCAATCGCAAATAAGCTGTACCAAGTCGAATATTGGTATCCGGATCCGTAAGCGTCGCCTTGCCGGCATACTTCATGTTGACCGTTTTTGCCGTGCGCCGCGCTGTTTCCGGCATAAGCTGCATCAGGCCGATTGCACCAGCGCCCGACCGAATGTCTCGCATGAACAGGCTTTCACTCCGGGCGACACCCAGGGCCCAACTGTGCTGGATATTTGCTTCGCTCGCGTGCTTTTCAAATTCTTCGGCATACGGCAATGGATAGCGCAGTTCGAGGTCGTCGAACTGGCCGACTTTCGCTGCCGTGGCAATAGCCCGTGAATGCCAACCCCACTGGTGTGCCAGGATCGACGCCTGCAGTTTTTGATCGGCAGAGAACATGGCAATCGCGGCATCCCACTCGGAACGGCCACGCCCGTCCAGACCCACCAGGAATAGTTCGCGTGCGCGAACCAGGGACTCGCGACTTCCAAGTTCACTGATTGTTGCAGCGTTGGCAGTGAACGGCCTGTTTGAAAACGTATAGTCGAGTTTTCCCTGATCCGCTGCCAGGAACCCATAAAAACTCCGCTCCACGGCAAGCGCCGAAAACAAAGAGCTGGCGCCTGACTGGTTTCCCAGTTGCTGATTTGCGCGGGCCAGCCAGTAGCGCCACTGATCTTTGGCCTTTTCGTCTGCCGGCATGTCATTGATTGCATCAATCACCGCTCGCCATTGATGATGACGAAGCTGTGATCGAACGCGCCAGCTGCGAACTTCCTCATCCACCGCGTCATCCGGCAGTGCGTCCAACAATGCAGTCGCACTATCGGTGTTATTGCGGGCCGCCCAAAGTGCCAGGTGCCTGTCAATCTGCGCGTGCTGTTCGTTGGAAAAAGAGTAGCTCCCTCGAACGTTTTGCCACAATTTCAGGGCGACGTCCGGATTATTGTAGGCGACTCTTTGAGTGGCATACAGTAATTGTTGTCGATATTCATCGCTGTCTTCTGAAACGTCGTGTGCTTTCAGGTAAGCGATCGGATCATTTACGACCGCCGACCATTGTTTTGCCCTGCTTTGATAGTCTTGCGGCAGTGAGCGGGCGAGGTATCGTGCGAGCGAAAACTGACGGGCATCGATGGTCAGTTCGAAACGATCACGGTACTGCGCTGTACCGAGAACACCACGGTCGCGCAGGTGATCGAAGACCGGGTCACATTCATCGACCTGGTTCCGGCCAGTCAACCATTTGTCGATGCCGCGATTAACGATTCGTTTTTCACGACCCGCGGCGATCTCTGCCTGCAACGCGAGGCAGTCCAGTCTCGTTACGTCAAGTCCCTGGAAAAACTGCTGATACAGATTGAAATACTGGGTATGGCTGCCACTGCGGCCAAGCGACAAGGCATAGTGGTAACGTAATTCACGGGCCGGTTTCATCGTGCCATATTGATCGAGAAAAACATCAACTTCGGAGAAATCGTCGTTGCGTACGCGCGTACGCAGCCAGGCACTTCTAAGCTCGGGCCACAATACGTATTGCTGCAGTAGCGCGTCGTTATCGGCAGCGGGTCGCCAGTTTCCCAGTTCCGCCTGCGGATAAACTTCGCGGAAGACGCGTCGCTGCTCTTCAATGAGCAAAGGGTCGGAGTCACTCTGGGCGAGGACAGGCGCCAGCGGCACCAGCGCCATCAAGAAGACACCCGAAAATGTGGTGAATAGCAACCGCGTTATCGTCATTGAAGGAATCGAATCTCCCCTCTGCGAATTTCCTGTTGAATGTGCAGAAGACTAACGGATCTGCAGCATAAGTGCGCGGTCTCCTCGTTGGACAAGCAGGAACAGAATCTGGTTCTCCTCGGCTATTTGCCGAAACTGCCGCAGAGTTTGTACCGGGCGTCTGTTGACCTGAATGATCACGTCGCCGGCACGCAACCCTCTTTGCGCTGCAGCGCTGCCAGGCTCAACTTCGATGACCTCGATGCCGCTACCGGAGGACACAGAATCTTCGGCAAATTGCGCGCCGGTCAGTCCAGGGTGAATATCGGCGCCCACACTTTCTAATGCGGTCTGTTGACCAAGCGTTGCAACCACGAATTGTGTCCGGCCATTCCGCACGAATTCGACCTCAACTTCTTCGCCCGACCCCTTCAGGCCGATTGCGTTCATGAGTTCGCGGCTGCTGTCGATCTTCTTGTCGTTTATCTTGATGATGATGTCGTCGACCAGCAGACCAGCGTCTTCCGCAGCGGATCCGGGCACGACGCGCGAAATCAATGCCCCGCTTTCAACTTCTGTACCAAGTGCGCGCGCGCTTTCTTTGTCGATCGTCTGGATCGTTACTCCAAGAAGACCTCGGCGCACTTCACCGAAGTCCAGAATCTGGCGCATGATGGACTGGGCGATTTCAGAGGGCACCGCGAAGCCAATTCCCACGCTGCCGCCGGATCGACTAATGATCACCGAGTTTATGCCGATCAACTCGCCCCGCATGTTGACCAGGGCGCCACCGGAATTGCCCGGATTGATCGATGCATCGGTCTGGATGAAGTCTTCGTAGCCGTTTCGGCTGATCCCGGTGCGCCCTTTCCCGCTCACGATACCGGATGTCACCGTATGCTCGTAGCCGAACGGATTGCCGATGGCAATGACAAAATCGCCGACTTCAACGGCGTCCGAGTCGCCGATCGGCATGTCGATGAGACCGTCCGGGTCTACTTTGATCAGGGCGATATCGGTTGCAGCATCCGACCCGACAATCTCTGCATCGAGCGTCCTTTCGTCGTGCAGCGAAATCTGGATCTTGTCGGCGCCGGCGACAACATGGTGGTTGGTCAGGATATAGCCGTTTTGTGCATCGACGATGACGCCTGAGCCGGCACTTTCCACCTCACGGGAGCCGCCCGGTGAATCGGGAATCCCGAAGAAACGGCGAAACATTTCGTCGCCGTATTGGGCGTGCGCCTCAATGGTCTGGCGAACGCGAATATTGACGACGGCCGGGGCAGTCCGTTTCACCAGAGGCGCCAGGCTGGGCATCGGCTGACCATCGACCGACGGCGGGAGCGCGGCAGTGGCCGTGGATGCCAGCACAATCAGCAGGCCGGCCCAAAGGAATCGAATCTGGATGCGCATACTCAAAAAACCCTTTTCAAAAAACAACGTTCGACTTGACTACTTTACATGCCTTTGCATGAACTGCCCGTGAACTAGTATGGGCTGCATCAAGTCAGTAGTCACCCTATCGGTGACCCCGTCGCGGCGGGATAAGTTCCATTTCCCGATCCAAAGAAGCCGGCCCGCATGCAGCGTTGATGCGGGCCGGCCCGGTATGGTCGCAGGCTCTGTTTAAGCAGCTTCCACGGTGATTCGTCGCGCCTGAATCTCTGGTGCTTTCGGTATGCTGATTTCCAGGATGCCATTCGCGCTGCGGGCCGATATTTCATCGGCATTCGCCGTTTCAGGCAAACTGAATCGACGATAGAACCTGCCGCTCGCTCGCTCGACTCTCCTCAGGCCATCGATTTCGCTGCTGGGTTCGGGTTTCCGTTCGCCGGACAGGCTTAGCACGCCCTCTTCCATGTTGACGTCAATGTCTTCCGGGCTCACTCCTGGCAGGTCTGCCTTCAGTACAAATCGCTCTTTTTCCTCGACAATATCGACAGCGGGCACCCAGTCAGCAACGGAATTACCGACGTCATCGGTACCGTGCTGGCCAGCGATGCGATTGAGGTCCCGATGCATCAGGTTCAACAATGACCATGGTTCGTATCTTGTAATGTTCATTTTTCTACTCCTTGAATTTGCTGGTTTTCGCCCCTGCAAGGGATGCGATCTCACTGCAGCAGTTTGTTAGTTGATGACATAAATTAGGCCGGGAATTGCCATTTCAAGCGGTCGGAAGATGGAATTTTTTAACAGATCTGGCAGGGAAAACGCGTCTTTTTGATTTCACTTAATGCCACTAGATGTAGTGGATTTAATTTTTAACATTAGTGTCATTTTTTTCGTTAGGAATTTAAAGCACTTACTGCGCATCAGTTTGTAACTTATTGTTTTTTCGAAACTAAAGCTTATAGATAAATTTGCAACAAGGCCTTGACAGTTGTCGGCTTGGGGCATAATCTTGTGCCTTGCTTGACACAACATCTTGTGTCTTATTTAAAGCTGGAATTTGCCATTTATGGCACCTGCCACAAAAAATCAGAATGTGGCGGGCGGGGAACTATTCGCTCTCAAGAAAGCGAAAGTCACATTGAATTGAGGTCTCCTTAGGGAGTTTAGGGGAGTAACAGGGCACATGAAGTCCGCCGTACATATCGACGTAAACGCAGTAACCGATATCACATTTCAGCCAGCGTCACTGGATATCTGGGAAGCAAAATACCGACTTACCGCCAAAGATGGAGCCGTCATTGATAATACCGTTGACGAGACATACCGGCGGGTGGCAAGAGCGCTTGCAGATGTCGAAGAAGAGTCAGTAAGAGATCAATGGTTTGAGAAATTCGTTTGGGCGCTGCGAAGCGGATCGATTCCGGCCGGGCGTATCATTTCCAACGCGGGTGCACAGGACCACAAGCCCGCGACCTCAACCATCAACTGCACCGTTTCGGGTACCGTTGCCGATTCCATGGATAATATTCTGAACAAAGTCCATGAAGCCGGGTTGACGCTTAAGGCGGGCTGCGGAATCGGTTACGAATTTTCCACGCTGCGGCCAAAAGGCGCGTACGTGACAGGTGCCGGGGCGTATACATCGGGCCCGCTGTCGTTCATGGATATCTACGACAAGATGTGTTTCACCGTTTCTTCCGCAGGCGGGAGGCGTGGCGCACAAATGGGCACCTTCGATGTCGGCCATCCGGACGTAATGGAGTTTGTTCGTGCCAAGCGGGAAGATGGCCGCCTGCGACAGTTCAACCTGTCATTGCTGATTACCGATGAATTCATGCAAGCTGTGAAGAACGACAGCGACTGGAAACTGGCGTTCCCGGTAACCGGGAAGGAAGTTGAGCAGGACGGTCTGGACGTAAGCGACAAGAACCAGTTTGTCTGGCGTGAGTGGCCGGAACCTGGCAGCTATGTTCGCAATAGCGAAGGGCTGGTTGCGAGCAAGGTTTACAAGACGATTCCGGCGCGGCGCGTGTGGGACATCATCATGGCTTCAACCTATGACTTCGCAGAGCCGGGTTTTGTGCTCATCGACAAAGTTAATGAGATGAACAACAACTGGTTCGATGAAAACATCCGGGCGACCAACCCCTGCGGTGAACAGCCATTGCCACCGTATGGATCCTGCCTGCTTGGATCCATCAATCTGACCCGATTTGTTCTGCATCCCTTCACCGAGAAAGCTCGCTTCGACTGGGACGAGTTCCGCAAGGTCGTGAAGGTGTTTACGCGGATGCTCGACAACGTCGTAGAAATCAACGGCCTGCCGTTGCCGCTGCAGCGCAAGGAAATCACTCGCAAGCGTCGTCATGGCATGGGTTTTCTTGGCCTTGGATCAACGATCACCATGCAGCGTATGCGATATGGCGATGAGGACTCTGTCGCATTTACGGAAAAGGTGGCAAAAGAGCTGGCACTTGCCGGTTGGGAAGCGGCGCTGGACCTGGCTAGAGAGAAAGGTCCGGCACCCATCATGAATGAGGAGTTTGTGGTTACCGGGGAGATGCTGTCCAAAAGGCCGGAAATGGTGGCGGACGGTTATGAAGCAGGCGATAAGGTATTCGGGCGAGTGTTACACAGCCGCTACAGCCGCTACATGCAACGAATCGCCGAAGAGGCACCGGAGCTGGTTCGTGAGCTTGCCGAAGTAGGGGCGCGGTTTACTCATCACAGCTCGATCGCGCCAACAGGCACCATTTCCTTGTCGCTGGCCAACAACGCGAGTAATGGCATCGAACCGAGCTTTGCACATCATTATTTCCGAAACGTCATCAGGCAAGGTAAGAAAACCAAGGAAAAAGTAGACGTTTATTCTTTCGAGCTTCTGGCGTACCGGGAAATGATCAACCCCAAGGCGATGCCGACCGCCACAGCAGAATCTACCCGCGAGCAGCGATTGCCTGATTATTTTATTACGGCAGACGACATTGACCCGCGGGCCCACGTCGATATCCAGGCAGCAGCACAGCGCTGGGTGGATTCATCAATATCGAAAACGGCCAATGTTCCGACGGATTATCCATACGAGGATTTCAAGGAAATTTATTTATATGCCTATGAACAGGGTTTGAAGGGCTGCACGACATTCCGCTTCAATCCGGAAGCATTTCAGGGCGTTTTGGTCAAAGAGCAGGATCTGAAGAACACCGTCTATTCGTTCACGCTTGAAGACGGATCTGAGGTCGAATTCAAGGGTGACGAGGAAATCGAATACGACGGCGAGGTACACACAGCAGCGAATCTGTTCGATGCGCTGAAAGAGGGCTACTATGGGAAGTTCTGACAGCAGTAGAAAGCGTCGAAACGCGGCAAGAGCCGCTCCCACGACGGTAGAGTCGGCACCTTCAGGGTTGCCAATAAGTTAAGGAACGGGAAAGTGAGTAATACAACGATAGACAAAAAAATTGTCGGCTATGCGGTCAAGAAACCGGAGGTCGAAGTTAAGAAAGAATTTCCACGAGAAGGCGGTGAAGCGGGGGGTGCGGAAATAATTCGCATGCATGAGAAGCTCGAACGACCCGAAATGCTCATCGGCTCGACCTTCAAGGTCAAAACACCGATTTCTGATCACGCGATGTACGTGACGATCAATGACATTGTCCTCAATGAAGGCACTGAGTATGAAAAACGTCGCCCGTTCGAAATTTTCATCAATTCAAAGAATCTCGATCACTATCAATGGATTGTCGCGCTGACACGAATTATTTCGGCCGTATTCAGAAAAGGCGGGGACGTGACGTTCCTCGTTGATGAACTCAAAGCCGTTTTTGATCCGCGTGGCGGCTATTGGCAGCCGGGCGGCAAATTCATGCCATCGATCATTGCCGAACTCGGCTACATTGTCGAAAAACACCTGATCAATATCGGCCTCCTGGCGAAGCCAGAGCTTGATGAGGGCCAGAAAAAGCTACTCGCGGAAAAGCGCGCGGAGTTTGAAGCGCGCAGCCGGCAAAAGGATGCATTCTCTGAGAGCGATTATCCGGCAGGGGCGCAGTTATGTGCGAAATGTTCGACAGCGGCGGTGGTCATGTTGGACGGTTGTATGACTTGCCTGAGTTGTGGCGAATCGAAATGCGGCTAGCAGGTAGTTTCTAGCAGTCTGTTGAAAAAGCCATCCATGGCTTTTTCAACATCGCCATTCGAAAAACGCGGTTTTCAAATGGCTCCCATTTTCAATGGCTTATAGCCATCGAAAATGTCGGCACATCCCTGTGCCGCATGCAGCCTGCCGAAAAACTGCGTTTTTCAACAGCCTGCTAGACCCGGATCGGATCCCTTTTTACCCCTGCTGTAGTACTATCGCGCGGTGATCTCAACGACCCCCGATTTTTCCAGAGCCCGCGTACTGGTCGCTGGTGACGTCATGCTGGACCGCTATTTGTTTGGCGGAACCAGCAGGATATCGCCCGAAGCGCCAGTGCCTGTTGTTCATATTCGCGAAACTGACGATCGTCCCGGCGGTGCAGCGAATGTCGCCGTAAACCTGGCCAGCCTTGGGGCGAAAACAGCGCTGATGGGTTACGTCGGCAGGGATGATGAGGCGAACATTCTGAAGTCGATACTGCAGGCTCAGGATATCGATTGCCGCTTCTCGATTTCCGACCGTTGGCCGACGATAACCAAAACACGCGTATTGAGTCGTAGCCAGCAACTCATTCGGCTCGACCGTGAAGAACCCAGCAACGATCCCCAGTTGACGCTTGCACGCCCACTTGCCAAAGCGTTGCAGGATATAGACCTGGTGATTCTGTCTGACTACGGAAAAGGCGCTTTGTCTGATGTTTCTGACATGATTGCCGCATGTCGTGACAAGGGTGTTGCGGTGCTGGTAGACCCGAAAGGTACTGACTTCGGCAAGTACGCTGGTGCAACGCTGCTAACGCCAAATCAGAGTGAGTTCGAAGCAGCCGCTGGCGCATGCGCGTCTGCCGACGACCTGGTAGGGCGTGCGATCAGCATGTTGAAAGATCTCGGGCTAAACGCATTGCTCATCACTCGAAGTGAAAAAGGAATGCTGCTGGTCGAGGCAGACCAAGAGCCGTTGTTCTTGTCAACGCAAGCCCGTGAAGTATATGACGTGACCGGTGCAGGCGACACAGTCATCGCGACGGTAGGTGCTGCGCTCGCCAGTGGAGAGTCGTTTCCTGTCGCGGCGACACTCGCCAACATTGCTGCTGGTGTGGTGGTTCGTAAAATTGGTGTGGCTACCGTATCGCCGTCTGAAATTCAGATCGCTTCTCAAGCGAGAGATCCGGGTAGCCGCGGCCTATTGAGCGAATTGGAACTGTTAACTCAACTGGTGGACGCACGACAACGTGGTGAACGAATAGTTTTTACCAACGGTTGTTTCGATGTGTTGCATGCGGGTCACGTTGGCTATCTTGAAGACGCATCCAACCTGGGCGACCGCCTGATTGTAGCGGTTAACGACGACGCATCGGTGACGCGGCTCAAAGGCGAGCCTCGGCCTGTCAATCGGCTCGCCGATCGAATGACGGTGCTCGCTGGTCTTTCTTCGGTTGATTGGGTCGTGCCGTTTACAGAGGATACGCCGCTGCGGCTGCTCCGGGAGATAGTGCCGGACGTACTCACGAAAGGCGGTGACTACAAACCCGCGGATGTCGTTGGGGCAAGCGTAGTACAGGAAGCCGGCGGAGAAGTGAGAATACTGCCGTTTCGTGACGGACACTCGTCATCGAGTATTATCGACAGGCTTCAGAACAAGTGAATGATGCGATTTGCCTACAATGTATTCACGTACCTGCTGTCGCCCGTGTACGGTCTGTACTGGATCTTCCGCGGCATCAAAAACAGGAGTTACTGGGTAGACCTCGGGCAGCGGTTTGGTTTTGGATGCCCGCAGCTTGCTGACGGATATATCTGGATCCATGCGGTCTCTGTTGGCGAAGTGCAGGCATCGGCGCCCCTGGTCAATGCGCTGGCGAAGCGTTTTCCCGATCGTCAACTGCTGGTTACTACAGTAACGCCCACTGGCAGAGCGCGTGCGCGGCGGCTGTTCGGCGATGATGTGGCGCACTGCTATCTTCCTTTTGAGACGCCGATGGCGGTCAATAAATTCTTCGATGCGACCTCGCCACAGATTGCGCTCATCATGGAAACCGAAATCTGGCCTAACCTGTACTACGCTTGTGGTCGGCGCCGCATTCCGCTGGTATTGGTCAGCGCGAGAATTTCACCCAAATCGACCGAGCGCTATCGCAAACTGTTGCCGTTGTTTCGCGAAACACTTTCTTACGGGATCGTCATCGCGGCGCAGAGCCAGTTGGATGCAAACCGGTTTGAGGCGCTGGGGACCGCACCGGAGCGAACATCCGTCACCGGGAACATCAAGTTTGATATCGAGACTGATGAGTCACTGGGGATGGAAGGAGCGAAGCTCCGGGAAAGCCTGTTCGCGGATCGCCCGGTCTGGGTTGCCGCGAGTACCCATGACAAAGAAGAAGACCTGGTGCTTTCAGCACACCGCCTGATTCAACGTGAATTGCCGAATGCGTTACTTATCCTGGTACCACGCCATCCGGAAAGATTCTCCAACGTGCGCTCGCTGCTTGAACGGCAGCAATTTCGCTATGTTTTGCGCACATCGGACATGCCGTGTAGCCCCGATACAGAAGTGTTGCTGGGCGATACGATGGGAGAAGTGCCGCTGTTCTATGCGGCGAGTGATGTCGCATTCGTTGGTGGCACCCTGGTGCCGATCGGCGGGCATAACCTGCTGGAGCCTGCCGCATTGGGCAAACCGGTGGTGACGGGACCACATCTGTTCAGCACGCAGGAGATCGCCGATATGTTTTCGGAAGTCGGCGCATCGACGATAGTCAACGACGAACGTGAACTTGCAGCTGCCGTTCTTGAGCTATTGGTGAATCCGGACAAGGCCACTGCTACAGGCGAAAAAGGTTTCGCACTGTTGCAGCAGAATCGCGGTGCATTGCAGCGACTTCTGGACCTTCTTGAGCCGACAATGACTGGAGTGAGTATCTACCCGACGTCAAAGTCGTCTCCGGAGTTGCCGGATAAAACCAAATTCTAGGATTCGCCAGGCGCTTTCGCCGCTTCGTCAGCGATCACGTCTTCAGGTCGTCGGCGATCCACCAGCCAGCGATCGATCTCTTCAAGATCCTGAACTTGCAGCGATCCTGCCGCCTGCTTCAGAAGAAGAACATTCCCGATATAGGCATAGCGGCTGCGATAGTAGTTGGTAATCGCTGTATAAAGCGCACGCTGCGAATCGAGTACGTCCACAATGGTTCGGGTGCCGACGTCAAAGCCTGCTTGTGTTGCATCCAGCGCGGTTCGGCTGGATGCGACGGCCTGTTTGAGTGCTTTGACGCGACTGATTTCGGCAAGTACTCCCAGGTAGGCATCACGGGTTGCTCTCTCGGTTTCTCGGCTGACCCTCTGGAGCTGTTCCATGGATGCGCGATGCAGGTAAACGGCCTCTCGCACGCGTGACGATGTTCGGCCGCCCTGAAAGATCGGCAGGTTGAACCGCAGAGCAATCGTATCTGACGTACTGTCGCTATCGATAGGTGATACAGGAAAAGGCCCAAGTTGCGACTCGCCTACCGTCTCGTCGAAACGGCGTCTTGCGACCAGGTCAATGGTTGGGTAGTGGCCGGTTCGCCGAAACGATATCTCGTATCGTGCAACTTCCTCACCGAGGCGGCTCGAAACGAGTTGCAAATTCTGCGTCATTGCCTGATCGATCCAGCTGGTCTCATCCGCCGGATTCGGAGAAGGCAGCGGCAGTTCCTCTATGGGTGCCGACAAGGAATCAACGTACTGGCCGGTGATCTCGCGCAAAAACTCTCGTGATGTCGCCAGCGAGCGTTTGGCACCGATTTCATCAGCAATCGACTGGTCGTAAGCGGCCTGTGATTCCTGCACATCGGTGATGGCGATCAGGCCAACCTCAAATCGTTGCTTCGCCTGTTCCAGCTGCCGTGCGATGGCCAGCCGGTCTGCATGAATTGATGTGAGTATATCTTCAGCGCCCAGAACGTCGAAATAACGGGCTGCCACGCGGATAATCAGATCCTGTTGTGCCGCTTCGTAAACTGCCCCTGCTTGAGCAACCCGCTTGCCGGCCTGTTTGAGGCCCACAATCTGGTCCCAGCGAAAAATTGTCTGGGTCAATCCAACGTCCCAGGTCTTGTTTGTGGAATCAGCTTCGAACGGTGCAGAGTTCAAGCCTGTCGTGTCGACCACCAGTTGATTACCACTGGAATCGGTCGTGTTCCAGCCAGCGTTCGCCTCGATCTGCGGAAATAGCAGGCTGCGGGCCTGCGGTGTCGCTTCCTCAGTCGCCAGACGCCTTGCCTCAGCTTCGTGAATAAGCGGATCACTCTGCAGCGCCTGTTGGTAGATTTCGAGCAACGATGCAGCATTGCTCGTCAAAGGCATAGCCAGAATGGCTGCAACAAAACTCAAGTATTTGTAATTTATGACTTTTTTCATTACCTAGATTTCCATGCGCCGGACCGCAAGCGGCCGAAGTTTTTAAAGGTGTTATAGTCAACTATATCACTATATCAGTCAAGCCCAATGAGACACAATAGAGTGTGCGTCGGGATGGGCTGACCCCCATATTCTATTAGTGTGACATCACTTGGATGCGGTAATTCGCTTTCTGGTTTCATGAGACTCGATTTTCTTTTGACCGGTGTTTTGCGCCCGTCCCCGGCGGGTACCTAAAACGAAAACTCCGGAGTCGATTTTACGTTCTGTAACGCCGCTATATCAGTTTCAAACAAAGTCTCTGTCTGCCACTCTGCCCCCTCGCCAGGTGTCAGTAGCTCCGCCGAAACAAGCGGCGACTCTCCGACGAATACGAACATGCGGCCGCCTGGATTTAGTGAATCCAGCAGGCGCGGATCCAGTCGCGGAATTGAGCCTGTTACAGCGATCGCGTCAAACTTGCCATCCGGAAGATCCGCCATCGCGTCCATGCATTCGATTCGCACATTGTCCACACCAAAGTCAGCCAGTTTGTCTGCGGCCTGATCGACAAAATCCTGGTAGCAGTCAATGCTGGTCACATTGCCTGCAAGTGCTGCCAGGCAAGCAGTCAGGTAACCTGAACCGGTGCCAATCTCCAGGACTGAATGTTCGTTGTTCAAATCGAGCGCCTGTAGCAAGCGACCGTCAATGCCCGGTTGCAGCATCGTTTGACCATGGGCCAGCGGAATCTTCGTATCCGCGTACGCGAGATGTTCAAAGCCGGCCGGCACGAAATGTTCCCTGGCGACATTCTGCATGGTGTTAAGAACGGCGGCGTCGAAGACATCCCAGCAACGCACTTGCTGCTCCACCATCCGGTGTCGCGCGAATTCTGAATTCATTGTGTTACATGCCTGTATAGTGTTGATATTAATGTGATTTCCAATAGCTTCCGGACAGTGTCGAAAAACTTTTCAAAGGTCGATGATACGATGGTTGCTGAATTATGGTGAATCGCTACAGTGCGCCCGCGTAGCTGGGATATGCTTCAGTTCAGCAGGTAAAACATGCTCGACATCCTCGCATCTCTGCTTGCGGAAATGCGTCGCGAGCTGCCAATAATAACAAATGATTGTTGCACGGCATCATATACGCGATAGCCGGACCGGGAAACGGAATTTGCGCCGCGACAACCACATGATTTCGAAACGAAGCAGAGGCATCAAATGTCAGCACTAATCGATGAGATTTCCGTGCCGACCCTGATAATTCTGCTCTTTGTATCGATTCCGCTACTAATAGCGATTGTTTCCCTGGTCGTTCTGATCTGGCACAAACGGCGCCAGACGCGTCGGCTGATCGCACTCAATGACGAGCTGATCGCCGTGTCCGGCGACGCATCCGTTGGTCGGCGGCTGAGTGGTACGGGCTCGGTTGATATCGATCGACTCGCAACTACCATTAATCGCCTGTTCGATGCCCTGGGCGAGCGTGACGAGAAAATCCAGGACCGCGAAAATCTGTTTTCTGACTTTGCCCGCACATTACCGGAAATCGTGCTGGTTCATGATGAAAAAATATTGCAGGCGAATGACAGCGCCGCCGGCCTGATGGGGCTGACTCCGGATCAGCTGGAAGGCAGGGACGTCGCAGATCTGGTCAAGCCCGCCTACCGCGCGCTGTTTCGAAAAACCGTCGCCAAGCGGCTTGCCGGCGAAAGCGTGCCACAAAAGCTCGAAATCCAGCTGATCAACGGTGACGAACAGGGATTGTGGGTTGAGGCACAAAGTTCGGTCATCAATTTTCGTGGCAGAAAAGTCATCCTGACCATCGCCAGGGATGTGAGCTACCGGAAAAATCTTGAGGTGTCGCTCGGACGCAGCAAGCGTCAGGCGCAATATACGCTGGAATCGATATCGGAAGGGGTCATAACCACGGACAACGAGGGCCGTATCGACTATATGAATCGCGCCGCCGAAGTGATGACCGGCTCGAACCGGGAGGAAGCGAGCAGACACACGATCGGCGAATTGTTCTCGCTGGTTGATGAAGCCGATCGGCGGCCGCTTGGAGATCCGGTAGAGCGTTGTCTGGCGATGCGCCGCCGTGTGAACATGGGGCGGCGAGCACTGCTGGTCAGCCGGGATGGCGAGCAGGAACATTCAATAGAAATCACGGCGTCCCCCATTCGCGGCCCTGCCAACAGCATTTCCGGTACGGTTGTTGTCTTTCATGATGTCAGCGAGATCCGCGGCCTGACCCGGCAGATGAGCTACCAGGCAACGCATGATGCGCTCACCGGGCTGGTTAATCGGCGCGAATTCGAACGCCGCCTGCAAGAAGCGATGGATGCGGCGCATGCTGAAGAAGCGACCCATATTCTCTGTTACATGGACCTTGATCGCTTCAAGGCCGTTAATGACAGTTGTGGACATCTTGCCGGTGACAATATGCTGCGGGAAGTCGCGGCGCTGATCAAAGACCAGGTGCGTGATTCAGATTTCGTTGGCCGGCTTGGTGGCGATGAATTCGGAACCCTGCTGGTCGGCTGTCCGCTGGACAAGGCGCGCCAGATAGGCGCAGATATCTGCAATGCAGTCGCGGACTATCGTTTCGTCTGGAAAGACAAGATCTTCAATATCGGTATTTCCGTTGGCCTGGTTGAAATCAGTCACGCGAGCGGCAACCTGCAGGACACACTGAGTGCTGCAGATTCGGCCTGTTATGTTGCCAAGCAAAGAGGCCGTGGCCAGGTACACGTCTATTCTGCCCGCGACGAGGCGATCGCCCGTGAACGCGGCGACATTCAATGGCTGAGGCAACTTCAGGACGCGTTGCACGAGAACAAATTTGAGCTCGCCGTACAGCCGATCATCGCGACTTCAGGCAGCGGCGACACCGGGCCTGCAGTAGAAGTGCTGATTCGCCTGCCCGATGATCGAGGCCGATTCGCCAACACCGCGGAATTTCTGCGTCCGGCGGAGCGCTATCAGCTGATGCCACAAATCGATCGCTGGGTCGTTAACGCATCGTTGGCCGCCATAAATGCCGGCGAAATCAAACTGCCTGGCAATCGAAGCTGCACCATAAATATATCGGGGCAGACGCTCGCTGACGAAGGCTTTCTCGAGTTCGTTGTCGAGGCTTTGGACTATAGTGGCGTTGCGCCAGGGAGCATCTGCTTTGAGGTCAGTGAAGGCGCTGTCACCAGCAATGTGCAGCATGCCCAGCGATTTATCGAAGTATTGCATGGCATCGGATGCGAGTTTGCGCTCGATGACTTCGGCAGCGGCCTCGGTGCGTTTTCAAATCTCAGGAACTTGCCGGTCGACTATCTGAAGATCGACGGTAGCTACACGCGAAATCTTGCATCCGACCAGGTCAACCAGGAGATGGTATCCGCGATGATCAAGCTGGCACGCACGATGGAGTTCCGCGTTGTTGCCGAACAAGTGGAACAACAGGAAGATTTCGACTGGCTAAGAAATATCGGCGTCGACTTTGTGCAAGGCAACTTCGTTGAAGCGCCAGCAACCCTGGGCACATCAGGCACCGGCACCTATCGGCCACTGAACGCCTGACCCTGTTTCACGAAGGCAGCCATCTCGCAAAGGGAAGCCCCGTGGGCCGCGCCCGCCTGCAATAGAGCAAACATGCAAGAACCAAGACAAAAAAAGCCGCTGGACATGCACCCGGCGGCTCTTGTCTTTCGCTAACCGCCATTGCTTTACAGCAACGGCACCATCAGCAATGCAACGATGTTGATGATCTTGATCAGCGGGTTGATCGCGGGGCCAGCCGTATCTTTGTACGGATCGCCAACGGTGTCGCCCGTTACTGCGGCCTTGTGAGCAGCCGGGCCTTTGCCACCGCAGTTGCCGTCTTCGATGTACTTCTTGGCGTTGTCCCAGGCGCCGCCGCCGACGGTCATCGATATGGCGAGAAACAGGCCGGTAATGATCGTGCCCAGTAACAATCCGCCGAGCGCTTTCGGTCCGAGTAACAGACCAACGGCCAGTGGTACGAGAATCGGCAGCAGCGACGGAACGATCATTTCCTTGATCGCGGCTTTTGTCAGAAGGTCGACTGCCTTGCCATATTCCGGCTTGCCGGTGCCTTCCATGATGCCTTCAATTTCACGGAACTGACGCCGTACTTCATTGACGACTGCAGCGGCGGCGCGACCAACGGCTTCCATCGCCATGGAAGCGAACAGGTAAGGAACCATGCCACCGATGAACAGGCCAATGATGACCTTATAATCGTCCAGGTGGAATACAGAATCGAGGTTCGCGCCTTCCAGTGCATTGGTGAAGTCGGCGAACAGAACCAGTGCAGCCAGGCCGGCAGAGCCGATAGCGTAGCCTTTCGTAACGGCTTTGGTTGTATTGCCAACAGCGTCGAGCTGGTCCGTGATTTTGCGGACTTCCGGCGGCAGGTCCGACATCTCGGCGATGCCGCCGGCATTGTCCGTAATCGGGCCGAATGCGTCGAGCGCCACGATGACACCGGTCATGGACAGCATGGCGGTCGCCGCGATCGCGATGTTATAGAGCCCTGCCATTGCGTCGCCTGCCGGTGCAAGCTGGTATGCGCCCCAGATGCTGGCACAAATCGCGATAACGGGAAGCGTAGTCGCTTTCATCGAAACACCCAGCCCGGCGATAATATTTGTCGCATCGCCGGTGAGGGAGGCCTTGGCGATCGTCCTGACCGGCTTGTACTCCGTGCTGGTGTAATACTCGGTAATGACAACGAGCGCCGCGGTCAGCGCGAGACCAATAAGCGCCGAACCAAAGATGCCCATGGCGTTGCCGCCGTCGCCCATCATCATGATCGTGATCGGGTAGAAAGCGATACCGGCAAGTACAGCGGCGACAATGACGCCCTTGTACAGTGCGCCCATGACTTTGCCGCCATCCGATGTCCGGACGAAGAACGTGCCAACGATCGAAGCGACGATCGATGCGGCACCGAGCACCAACGGGTAAATCACGGCAGCGGAGCCAACATTTGATACGACCAGGCTGCCAAGCAGCATGGTAGCGACGATTGTTACGGCATAGGTTTCAAACAGGTCGGCCGCCATGCCGGCGCAGTCACCGACGTTGTCGCCAACGTTGTCAGCAATCACGGCAGGATTTCGCGGGTCGTCTTCAGGAATTCCGGCTTCGACTTTTCCGACGAGGTCGGCGCCGACGTCGGCACCCTTGGTAAAAATACCGCCACCCAGCCGGGCGAAGATGGAGATCAGCGAGCCACCGAACGCCAATCCAACCAACGCGTGAATTGCGTGTTCTGTGCTGGTGCCCATTTTCGTCAGCACCAGGAAGTAAGCGGCTACGCCGGTTAGTGCGAGCCCAACAACCAGCATGCCGGTGATGGCACCACCGCGGAATGCAATGTTCAGCGCCGGGCTAACGCCCAGGGTCGCGGCCTGGGCAGTTCGGACATTGGCACGAACTGACACGAACATGCCAATGTAACCAGTCAGGCCGGACAGGATCGCTCCTATTGCGAATCCGATAGCGGTAGTCCACCCAAGAACCACGATGAGCACCGCGAATAGCACTATGCCCACAATACTGATGGCAAAATACTGGCGATTCATATATGCGCCGGCCCCCTCCTGGATCGCTTGTGCAATTTCCTGCATGCGGTCGTTGCCGGCTGGCTGCTTCAGGATCCACTGTGTGGATATAAGGCCATAAAGCACTGCCAGAATGCCTGCCCCAATAGCAAGCCACAGTGCGAATTCAATACTCATCAGATTGTCTCCCAATCGTATGTGCTCCCGCAGGTGATATCCGCGGGGGCGGTATAAAACTAATTTTGTGAGGGTCTTACGACAGTCGTTTCTTATTTGCGCAAGATTCTTGCCGGCGCTCCCGGATCCATTGATGGGTCCCGCCCGCAAGGCGGCGCATCATACCACAAATTTTGTCCCTAACCGCTTGCGCACCGAGACGTTTTTCAATGTAACCGTCTTCGGTAAGCCATTGATATATGGAGGGTAATCTTCGCCGTGAATCAAGGGTTGCAGATAGCGCCTGGCCGCCTCGGTTATGGAAAACCCATCGCTGGAGATATATCGCTTCGGCAACATTTTCTCCTTGTTGGCGATTCTGGCCAATGGAGCCTTTTCAATCTTCCATCGGTAGGGCTGGTCTGACACGCGTTTTATGACCGGCATAACCGCGTTGTCGCCGGCCAGCGCCATTTTTACCGCTGCCACGCCGACTGCGTACGCCTGTTTGACGTCGGTTGCAGACGCAATATGGCGTGCCGACCGCTGTAAGTAGTCGGCAACGGCGTAGTGATACTTGAAGCCGAGATTATCGCGAACCATTTTGGCGACGACCGATGCCACGCCGCCGAGCTGTGCGTGGCCAAACGCATCCCGTGTACCGGCTTCCGCCAGGAACTTTCCATTCACATATTGAGCGCCTTCGCTAACCACGATGACGCAATACTCATACTTCCTGACGCATTCTTTTACGCGCTTTAGGAACGCAGCTTTCCTGAACGGGACCTCTGGAAACAAAATGATGTGCGGCGCGTCGCCGGGTTTTGTGCCGGCAAGGCCGCCGGCTGCCGCTATCCACCCGGCGTGGCGTCCCATGACTTCAAGAATAAATACTTTGGTTGATGTCTTTGCCATCGACAGGACGTCCAGCGCTGCTTCCTGGGTGGATACTGCGACATATTTGGCGACCGAGCCAAAGCCGGGGCAGTTGTCGGTGACAGGCAAATCGTTGTCAACGGTTTTCGGCACACCGAGACAGGTAACGGGAAACCCCAATTTCTTGCTGATGAGAGAAACTTTGTGGGCCGTATCCATCGAGTCATTTCCGCCATTGTAGAAAAAGTAGCCAATGTTATGTGCCCTGAATACTTCTATCAGGCGTTCGTATTCAGCCCGGTTCTCCTCGATACCCTTGAGCTTGTAACGGGCTGACCCGAACGCGCCTCCCGGCGTGTATTTGAGGGCGGCGATGGTCCGGGCCGACTCCTTGCTGGTGTCAATCATGTCTTCGGTAAGCGCACCAATAATTCCATTTCTGCCTGCGTATACTTTGGCAATCTTGTGCGTGTGCTTCCTCGAAGTTTCAATCACGCCGGCTGCCGTCGCATTGATTACGGCGGTTACGCCGCCCGATTGAGCATAAAACGCGTTCATTTTCGGCATATAAGTCAAACTCTGAAGTCGATTAAAAGCGATGCGAAGCATAGCGGAAACGGTCGCTTCATTCACAATCTTTGCATTAATATTATTGACCTCAAAACGCTATGCCGGTAGCGTATGCGCCCCGTAGAGGGTGCTTCGCCCAGACGAAACCAGTCAATTTTTTCTAAAGAGAGCAGGTCATGCGAATCGTATTGCTAGGTGCGCCCGGATCGGGCAAAGGCACACAGGCGAAAAAGCTCATGTCAGAGCGGAATATTCCACATATTTCGACCGGTGACATGTTGCGCGAAGCCGTCGCGTCCGGCACCCGTTTCGGCCAGCAGGCGAAAGACATCATAGATGTCGGTCAACTGGTATCCGATGACATCATGCTTGGCATCATCAGTGAACGACTTTCGCAACCGGATGCTGCCGACGGCTTTATTCTGGACGGCTTTCCGCGGACGCAAAAACAGGCACTGGATCTTGAGGATTTGCTCGACCAGCTTGGAACGCCAATCGATGCTGCTGTACTGATGGATGTGGATTTCGACATCCTGATGAAACGCCTGACCGGTCGACGCACCTGTTCTTTACCCGGTAAATTGCTCAATGTGTACTTTTCATCCAGGGAAGAGCTGGATGCGTGCACCAATGCTGGCGGTCAGCTAATACATCGCAAAGACGACAACGAAGAAACTATCGGCAGAAGGCTGGAGGTTTATCGCAGTCGGACGGAGCCGGTGGTTGAGTATTACCGGTCGCGTAGGAAACTGCAGACGGTTGACGCTGAAGGCACAATTGACGAGGTTTACCAGCGTTTTTGTTCTGTCATCGGGTAGCGGATCGACTCAATCGTCGAGAAGTTCAAGCAACTCGTTGCCGATCAGGTCCGCGCGCCAGCCTTTGAATACCCGGCCACTCCGATCACCAGTTACCGCCGCCGATAACTCTTTCTTCGGTGCAATAATCTCGGAAGCCATGCCCAGAGCTTCTGCGCAATCAGCGATGCGTTGCTGCAGTAACTTAAGTAAGTCCTTTTGTGCATCGTCCGGCCGGACAGGTGGCCTGTAGTCGTTGTCATCGGATTTTGCGTCGCTAATCGCGGCCAGAATCTCAGACGATGCGCGTTTTGCCGTGCGCTCGGCCATGCCGGGGATGGCCGCTAGCTCGCTGGCGGAGGCGGGTTGAGTGACCGCGATATCCAGCAAAGTCTTGTCTTTGAGGATCCATTGCCGCGGACGATTACTACGCAATGCCTCTCGTTCGCGCCAGGCAGCCAGCCGCACCGCCGCGTTTCTCGCGCTGCCTGCGAGGTTTCTCGCGCCTTTCAGTCTTGCTACTGCCAAATCCGGGTTTGTGTCGTACAACGATGGCTGCAACAGGTCAGCAGAATCATCCTCTGCCCATGATAGCCGCCCCAGTTTCTCCAGCCGTTCTTTCAATAACTCATACGCCGGCATCAGATAAAGCACATCTTCCGCCGCATACTCCAATACGGCATCGGATAATGGGCGTCTCGACCAGTCGGCACGAGTGTGGGATTTGGCGAGCTGCACATCGAAAAGTTCAGCGACCAGACCCGCGTAACCCATCTGCGGTGCGTAACCGAGCAATGCTGCTGCTATCTGTGTGTCAAACACAGACACTGGAAACTTGAGTGCCGATTGCGATACGACTTCGATATCCTGGCGACCCGAATGCAACACCCACGGGATTTGCATGAGTGTTTGCCAGAACGCATCCGCAGATGCACCCGAATTCTCCGGTGAGTTTCCCAGTGGGTCGATGCAAAAAATGTCGCTACCACTCGAAACCTGTATGAGGCAGAGCTGCGAAAAATAGGTGCGTTCGCGCATGAACTCAGTATCTATTCCAACGCGACGTTGCGATGACAGCGACGCGTGCAGCCGGTCATCCGACATATGATCGATGTAAACAAGTTTTTGCATATCAGGATTTAGAGGTTGGTGCGGTTCAACTGGCGGGGTGTTACGTGCGATGATTGCACTATCATTTCTCACATTGTGACAGAACTCTGCATCAACTTCTCAAAACCTTCGTCGATATTCTGCTGCTTCGAAAAGGTCCGGATAGTTTGCCGAAATCCTGGCTGGTTTTCTATGCGGCACTATTTGCGTCCGTGTTTGTCTCCATCATAACGGGCGAAATCGTTACAGCCGGCGTTGATCCAATGCACGATGTCACTTTGTTGCTCGCGCTTATCAACGCGGCGTTTTATTTTCTGGTAATTCAGGTTGCGGGCTACCCTGGCCGGTATTTACAAAGCCTGGCTGCGATACTGGGCGTCGATGCAATTATTACCCTTGTCTATCTGGGCGGGTTCGTCACGATAAACCTGTTTGCCGACGAGGCGACTACATTGTCTTTTGTGTGGTTGATTACAGGCTGGTCAGTTGCGGTGGAAGGGCATATTATCGCGCGTGCAATCGAACGCCCGTGGGCTATCGGCATCGCGATTGCAGTCGTATCCTACATTTTGCTGTTGCTGACATACTGGCAGCTTGCAAAACTTCCCTGACCGAGGACAGAAACTAAACATGCATATTCACATTCTCGGAATCTGTGGCACTTTCATGGGCGGAATCGCTGCACTTGCCAAGGCTGAAGGCCACGAGGTGACGGGCAGTGATGCGAACGTTTACCCGCCAATGAGCACACAGCTCAAGCGTCTTGAAATCGAGGTCATCGAGGGATATGACGCCGAGCAGCTCAGTACGAAACCGGACTGCGTCGTCATAGGCAATGCACTGAGTCGGGGAAATCCCGCTGTCGAAGCCGTGTTGAATCGTGGTATGAGCTATAGCTCCGGGCCGCAATGGCTGGCGGAAAATTTACTTGGAAAACGCCACGTTATTGCGGTGGCGGGTACTCACGGCAAAACGACGACGGCTTGTATGCTTGCCTGGATCCTGGAGGATGCCGGACTGAAACCCGGGTTTCTGATTGGCGGCGTTGCCTCGAATTTTGGTCTGACCGCCCGAATCGGTGGTTCAAAATATTTCGTCGTTGAGGCCGATGAATACGACACGGCATTTTTCGACAAGCGGTCAAAATTTGTGCATTACCATCCACGCACACTGGTGCTCAATAATCTTGAATTTGACCATGCGGACATCTTCGATGATATCGATGCGATCAAGTGGCAATTTCATCAGCTTGTTCGAACCGTGCCGGGTAACGGCCGCATTATCTGCAAAGGCCATGAAAACAATTTGCAATCAATGTTGAGTATGGGTTGCTGGAGTCCGGTGGAATCGTTTGGTACAGATCCGTCCCAGGACTGGTCCGGACAGTTTCTGGATTCTGCCGAAAGGCGATTCAGCGTCAGTGATCCCGACGGCACCCTTTCGCAAACGCATTGGAAACTCGGTGGAATGTACAACCTTGAAAATGCAATCGCAGCGATCGCCGCCGCCCGTTCTGCCGGAGTGCCGCTGGAGCGTGCCGTTGACGCGATGTCGCGATTTGACGGCGTAAAACGCCGCCTGGAACGGACGGCAACGGTTTCTGATATTGCGATTTATGATGATTTCGCACACCATCCGACCGCTATCCGGCGCACGATTACAGGAATGAAGAGACGCTATCCCGGGCAGCGCATTGTCATCGCGATAGAGCCGCGCTCGAATTCCATGAAACTTGGCGTACACAACGATGTAATCGCCGACGCACTGGATGGGGCAGATTTGATCGCAATGTACCGGCCAGACGATTTTCCGCCCGAGTTTGATTCCTCGCTGGCGTCATTGAATGGTCGCTTGCAAATTTTCTCTGACTACGATGACCTGGTGGAAACACTTGGCCCGCAGTTACTTGCAGGTGATCAACTGGTCTTCATGAGTAATGGTGGTTTTGGCGCCGCTCGGCAAAAGCTGACGATGGCGTTGCAGCAAAAGAAGGGAGCGTAGCCGCGGCTGTAATCTATCAGTATGTTCTGAAGCGGTTATCGTGTTTCGTATCCCTTTTATCGCGCTTCTGTTCTGAGCCACTATACTTGTAGCTATGTATACCTTGAGCAGTAATTTTTCGATCGGCAGGTCTGTGCCCCGATGAAAGTTCCGCTGTTTCCATTGCGTACCGTTCTGTATCCGGGTGGGCCGTTGCCATTGCGCATATTCGAAACGCGTTATCTCGACATGATCAGCAGCTGTCTCAAGACCGATTCGTTATTTGGTGTGTTGCTGATATGCGAGGGTACTGAATCAGGACCGGCAACGACTCATTCTGTCGGTACGCTGGCGCGCATAGCTGACTGGTACCAGGGCAGTGATGGCCTGCTTGGCGTCACCGCAATAGGCGAGGATCGATTCCGCCTGCTGAGCAGCGAGCGCCAGGCAAACGGCCTGAACCTCGGAGAGATAGAGCGCCTCGGGACAGAGCCGGCGCAGGAATTGCCCGATGACGACAAACCCCTGGCCCATATTCTCGCCGGTGTGCTGGACGATCTTGGAAAACTGTACCAATCGCTGGACAAAAACTATGACGATGCCGGCTGGGTTGCTTACCGCTTCGCGGAAATACTGCCGATCTCGCCGGAGCAGAAGCAATTCTGTCTGGAGACCGAAGATCCGCTGCAACGCCTGCAAATGATGCGTGAATTTCTGAGCAGTGTTCGTGGAACCGATTTGCCGGCGATTACCGGGTGAGACAACATCCCTGGGATCGCGTGTCAGGACACGCGATCTTTCCATGGCATTAAAGCGTGGAGAACACCTTGTCGGCCGCAGCCAGCGTACGGTTGATCTCGTCTTCGCCATGTGTGATAGACACGAACCCGACTTCAAAGGCTGAAGGCGCCAGGTAGATTCCTTCATCCAGCATGCCGTGGAAAAACTTCCTGAACCGATCGGTATCTGCTGCCGCTATTTGCGAGTATCGGCGCATCGGCCCATCATCGCTGAACACCAGGCCAAACATTCCACCGATCGATTCCACCGCCAGCGGTATTTCGTGTCGATCGGCGATCGATTTCAGGCCGTCAACAAGGCGCCTGGTTGATTCGCCCAGCGTTTCGTAAAACCCGGGCGACTCCAGCGCTTCGAGCGTTGCCAGCCCCGCAGCCATCGCAAGCGGGTTTCCGGACAGTGTGCCGGCCTGATATACCGGGCCATCCGGTGCGATATCAGCCATCACATCTGCGCGTCCGCCGAATGCCGCGGCGGGCATGCCGCCGCCGACGATTTTGCCAAGGGTTGTCAGGTCCGGCGCGATGCTGAAAAGTGCTTGTGCGCCACCTTTCGCCACCCGAAATCCCGTCATGACTTCGTCGAATATCAGTAGCGCTCCGGATTCCGAGCAGACGGTCCTCAGGGTTTCAAGGAAGCCATCTTCCGGCGGCACCATATTCATGTTGCCCGCAACAGGTTCGACAATGACACAGGCAATTTCCTCGCCCAGTTCCTCGAATGCGCGCAATACAGCGTCCGCATCGTTGTATTCAAGCGTGATTGTATGTTCGGCGATGCCGCCGGGTACGCCCGGCGAACTGGGCACGCCGAGCGTCAGGGCGCCCGAACCTGCTTTTATCAGCAACGAGTCAGAATGACCGTGGTAACAACCCTCAAATTTTACTATTTTGTCGCGCCCGGTGTGGCCGCGTGCCAGACGTATGGCGCTCATGGTTGCTTCCGTACCGGAGCTGACCATGCGAATACGCTCGATCGATGGAACCATCGAACAAACTTTCTTCGCCAGTTCGGTCTCGATCACTGACGGTGCACCAAAACTCAATCCATCAGCCGCCGCATTCGTGACGGCCGCAATCACGCCCGGATCGGCATGTCCAAGTATCATCGGACCCCATGAGCCGACATAATCGATTAATTGCCGGTCATCCTCTGTTTCCAGCCACGCGCCTTTTGCGCGCCGGATAAAAACAGGCTCGCCGCCTACGCCTGCAAATGCGCGAACCGGTGAATTCACGCCACCGGCGATGTATTTCTTCGCTTCTGTAAACAAACTCATCAATCAGACCCCATCGTTTTCGCGCATGCTACAGGTCACAGCGCCGGCCGGAAAGCCCACAGGGCCCGGTTGACTTGGACGTCGATTCGGCACACTGTCTGGTGATGAAAACTTTCATGTGCCTTATCTGCAGCTTTGTGTACGACGAGGAGGTGGGTGAAGTCGAATCCGGTCTTGCGGCAGGGACTCGCTGGGATGATGTGCCGCATGAGTGGCGTTGTCCGGAATGCGGTGCCGGCAAAGAAGACTTTAAACTGGTCGATATCTAAGGGCGACAAAATCTTCGCCGGCGGGCGGGCGAATCAATCGGTGACCTGTCGTACCTGCAGCCCACGTTTCCTCAATAATTCCGGAACGCCGTCTTTGCCTACCAGGTGCATTGTGCCGACGACAATCAGGTAGTCGTCGTCATCGTCGAGCAGTGCATCGATCTGGCGCACCCAGTTCTTGTTACGGTCAACAACAATCGTCTCATACAGCTCGCGATATCCTTCCATATCGCTCAGCAGCGTTTCTTCCATGTAGTCAATATCGCCCTTGCGCCAGGCATCGATGATTTCGTCAAGCAACGCTTCGACCTGACCGCCATCGGTCAGTGTCTGCATCAACATTTCGCGCTGCGCCCTTGGCGACAGCCCGTCCAGCATTTCGATTTGCTGGCGCGTTGTTTCGAGCCCGATAACAGTTTTGTTATCTTTTACGGCCCTGGTCGTCAGGTGCATCTCAATGCCATATGACGGATCAAATCCGACACGCGTCAGTATCATCGTTTCGACCGTGACGGCGGCCAGCCACGGTTTCGATCCAGCCATCATCGCCAGTGGAATCTCAAGTTCGTCTGCCAGTCCGACCGCCTTCGCATAATGCGTCCGGCCGAGTTTGTCTTCCAGTGTCCCGCCGTCCTTGATCATCCCCAGTTCCATCACGATGGCCGCAGTTTGCAGTGGATCCATGTCATCCATATCCAGTTCCATGATCAGCGTTTCCGCATCGTCATAGGCGCTGTAAATCGCAGGGGGAATCGGGTAGTCCGAGGCTCGCAGCAAATGTATGGAACCCAATATGTATATCCGATTGTGCTGACCCTCGGTCTGCCACATCGTTACCGGGTGTTCGGCAGCGAAAGCCTGCACTGAGGCAAGCACAGCGAGAATGCAGGTCGCGGCGATCGAGCTCCTTGAAAGAGTCTGCGGGGCGCTTGTCAGCACTACGTCAGGCGTCCAGCCAGATCAGTTCGTCGTCGATTGTACCGTCATGCAAAAGGCTCAAACGCCGGTAGGCGGGCGGGTTGTCATCGACTGCGAATTCGTCGCTGTTTCTCTTAAACTGTCGGCAGGTTGATGGTGTGCCGATAATTCGAACTCCCTCGACAGTCTCGTCGAGTTCCTGGTGCACATGACCAAAAATGGCGCCGCGAACCTGGCTGTATTGGCCGATCAGGTCAAGAAATGCGTCGGCATTCTCCAACCCCACACTGTCCAGCCATTTGCTTCCGACCGGCAACGGTGGATGATGCAGGCAGACAAGCACATGGCCTTGCGCGGTTTCATCAAGGATGCCGCGTAGCCGGTCGAGCTCCTTCTGTGAAACCTCGCCTGCCGCAGTCCCGGACAGGCAACTGTCGATGCCAACGATTGTCCAGGATCCAAGGGTTACAGTTTCACAATAATGAAACGAAGGCCTTTGCAGGGCACTTCGCATCAGCTCCCGAATATCGTGATTCCCGGGAATACAGTGGATCGGGAGTCCCAGCGTCGAAAACTGATCACAAAATGTCCGGTAAGCGGCAGAACTGTCGTCCTGGATCAGGTCACCGGTGACAGCCACGATATCGGCGGGCCAGTCGCACCCCTGAATGTGATCCAGGACGCGTTGCAGTGACTCGTGCGTAACCGTGCCGCGCAGACTCTCGCTCGGATCAGCGAACAGATGCGGATCCGTAACCTGCAATACCCGAACTGGATCTGTTGAATGCGCGATAACTCTGCCTCACCCTAAGTGAACAGGCTATGACTAATTATCATAGCTGCCGAATAATAGCGCCTGAGAAATGCTCAGGCCATAGGTGACTTCACAGATTCGACCGTGAACTGGTTCGCTTGAGCATTAGCTTGGTCGCGGGCGGGCGTGACCCGTGGGATGTTACTATGCGAGATGGCTGCCTTCGTGAAAAATGGGTCGAATTCGACCCATTTTTCCCTTCGGTCCGCTTTATTCCCGCAAACCAACATCCCACGGACCACGCCCTTTTATCTTTGGTGGTGACGTCGGTTGGTGGTGACGTCGGGTTCAATCGCGGCTGGAAGCCGCTCCCACGAACTCGGTTTCGCGTACCACGTTCAAGGACCGGCAATTCAGGGCCGTCGCGCATCACTTTGGCGGAAGCCGCAACCTAGTATCGATAGTGTTCCGGTTTGTAGGGTCCGGTCTTTTCGACGCCGATGTACTCTGCCTGCTCGTCGCTCAATATCGTGAGCTTGGCGCCAACGCGTTCCAGGTGCAGTCGCGCGACTTTCTCATCGAGGTGCTTCGGTAAAACATAGACCTTGTTCTCATACTGGTCATGGTTCTGCCACAGTTCGATCTGCGCAAGCACCTGGTTGGTAAATGAGTTCGACATTACGAAGCTGGGGTGACCGGTCGCGCAGCCGAGGTTAACCAGGCGTCCTTCGGCCAGCAGGATAATACGCTTGCCGTCGGGGAAAATAATGTGATCCACCTGAGGCTTGATGTTTTCCCATTCGTACTTCTGTAAATATGCGACGTCGATCTCGTTGTCGAAATGACCGATATTACACACGATGGATTGATCCTTCATGCGCTCCATATGCGGGCCCGACAAAACGTGGTAGTTGCCGGTCGCCGTCACGACGATATCGACATTTTCGATGACATCATCAAGATTGACCACGCGATAACCTTCCATCGCTGCCTGCAATGCGCAAATCGGGTCTATTTCCGTTATCCAGACGGTGGCGCCCAATCCCTTCAGTGACTGCGCGCAGCCCTTGCCGACGTCGCCATAACCGCAGACGATCGCTACTTTGCCGGCGATCATGACGTCGGTGGCACGTTTGATGCCGTCAACCAGTGACTCGCGACAGCCGTACAGGTTGTCGAATTTGGATTTGGTTACGGAGTCATTGACGTTGAAAGCCGGGCACATGAGGCTGCCGTCGTTTTGCATATCGTAAAGTCGCTTGACGCCGGTGGTGGTTTCTTCCGACACGCCGCGGATGTTTTCCATCAGCTTCGGGTGCTTTTCATGCAGCACCAGTGTCAGGTCGCCACCGTCGTCCAGGATCATGTTCGGCTGCCAGCCGTCCGGTCCGCTGATGGTCTGCTCAACGCACCACCAGTACTCATCCTCCGTCTCGCCTTTCCAGGCAAATACCGGTACGCCGGATGCTGCAATTGCTGCTGCTGCGTGATCCTGTGTAGAAAAAATATTGCAGGAGGACCAGCGGATGTCGGCACCGAGGTCTTTCAGCGTTTCGATCAGCACCGCGGTTTGAATGGTCATATGCAGGCAACCGGTGAGGCGTACGCCATCCAGTGGTTTTTGACCTGCAAATTCATCGCGCAATGCCATCAGTCCCGGCATTTCGGTTTCTGCGATAGAGATTTCCTTGCGGCCCCACTCGGCGAGTGAGATGTCGGCAACTTTATAGTCCTGCTCTGCGATGGCAACGGCTTCGCTGCTCATGAACTTCTCCTTGAATTACTGTCTGGTTGTTATCGTGTCGGTTTCGGTCAGGCTGCTGCTGCGTCGCGCAGGTCGTCGGCTTTGTCTGTTCGTTCCCAGCTGAGATCGAGATCTTCGCGGCCGAAGTGCCCATAGGCTGCAGTCTGTTTATAAATCGGTCGAATCAGATCGAGCATTTTCAATATGCCGTACGGGCGCAAATCGAAATTGTTACGGATCAGTGTTGTCAGCTGATCTTCGCTGACTTTCCCCGTGCCAAATGTCTGCACGCTGATGGATGTTGGTTCCGCGACGCCAATAGCGTAAGAGACCTGAATCTCACAGCGGTCTGCAAGGCCAGCTGCAACAATATTTTTTGCGACATAGCGGCAGGCATAGGCAGCCGAACGGTCGACTTTCGAGGGATCCTTGCCCGAAAATGCGCCGCCGCCATGGCGAGCGGAGCCGCCATAGGTGTCAACGATAATTTTGCGACCCGTTAGCCCGCAGTCCCCCATTGGCCCACCGATTTCAAAACGGCCGGTTGGATTGATATGGAATTCCGTCTTGCTGTTTAACCACTCGGCTGGCAGCACCGGCTTGATGATCTCTTCCATGACGCCTTCCTGCAGGTCGGCCATACTGACTTCAGCGCGGTGCTGAGTCGAGAGTACGACCGCATCGATGCCCACTGGCTTGTCATCTTCGTAAATGAACGTGATCTGGCTTTTCGCATCCGGTCTCAACCATGGCAGTGTGCCTGCCTTTCTGACTTCGGCCTGACGTTTGACCAGCAAATGTGAGTACGTGATCGGTGCCGGCATCAGGACGTCTGTTTCATTGGTGGCATAGCCGAACATCATTCCCTGGTCCCCAGCGCCCTGGCTTTCCGCGTTTCCGCGATCGACGCCCTGAGCGATATCGGGCGATTGTTTGCCGAGCGCATTCAGGACCGCGCAGGAAGCGCCATCGAAACCCATGCTCGAGTCGTCATAGCCGATCTCGAGTACGGTGGTTCGGGCCAGTTCTTCAATATCCACCCAGGCGGAGGTCGTTACTTCACCAGCAACCAGTATCATGCCGGTCTTGACCATGGTTTCGCACGCGACCCGTGCGGATGTGTCCTGCTCCAGGATGGCATCCAGTACGGCGTCGGAAATCTGATCGGATATTTTGTCAGGGTGACCTTCGGACACGGATTCCGAAGTAAAGAGGTAGGAATTAGTCATAAATACTCAAGAAAATCCGGGCGACTATTTTGGAAGGCCGGGATTGTAACTCAAGCAGGATATTGCGCACCATCTATAGCTGTCGTTTGCCCGCTGCGTTACTTTCATTTCTGTGCTTGCGGGCCCGAGATTAAACAGGGAAAATACAGCGCGGCAACCTGCCGGGCGCTGAACAATTGACCGAGACAGGGAACAAGCCGTTGTAATAGCCCCGTGCAGGCCAATCAACCATAACGCCTTGATGATAGGCACAAAATAAGAGCTCATGACACAACAATCCGATCGTACGACTGCCGCCGGCCAGCCAGCCCGGCGAGAACTCGCCAACGCAATTCGCGCACTCAGTATGGATGCAGTACAGGCCGCCAACTCCGGCCATCCAGGTGCGCCCATGGGCATGGCCGATATTGCCGAGGTTCTCTGGAACGACTACCTGAAGCATAATCCGGGCAATCCGCGCTGGATCGACCGCGATCGATTCGTATTGTCCAACGGGCACGCCTCGATGCTGCTGTATAGCCTGCTGCATCTGACCGGCTATCCGTTGTCGATGGATGAGATCAGGAATTTCCGACAGTTTGGTTACCGTACAGCCGGTCATCCGGAGCGCGAACCGGATCTGGGCGTAGAAACGACAACTGGTCCGCTGGGGCAGGGAGTCACCAATGCCGTGGGTATGGCGCTGACCGAGAAAGTATTGGCAGCCACATTTAATCGTCCGGGGCACGATATCGTGGACCATCGAACCTGGGTGTTTCTCGGCGATGGTTGCCTGATGGAAGGCATATCCCACGAAGCATGTTCGCTGGCCGGCACGCTGAAACTCGGCAAGCTGGCATGTCTCTACGATGACAACAACATCTCAATTGATGGCGAGGTTGGCGGCTGGTTCACCGATGACACGCCGAAGCGCTTTGAAGCCTACGGGTGGCAGGTAATCAGGGACGTGGATGGACATGACAGCGCGTCGATCGCCGCAGCAATTGATGAAGCGATGAAGGATACCGACCGACCCACGTTGATTGCCTGCAAGACGGTCATCGGATTCGGTTCGCCAAACAAGCGGGGCACAGCCAGCACGCACGGCGCACCGCTTGGCGACGAGGAAATTGCAGCCGCCCGCAAAGAGCTGGGTTGGGATGCGCCCCCGTTCGAAATCCCGGCAGAAATTGCCGATGCCTGGAACGCAACTGATCGTGGCAGAAGCCTGGAGGACGAGTGGAACAATCGTTTCGACGCCTACTGCAAAGCGCATCCCGACCTCGCAGTTGAGCTCGAGCGCCGCATGAATGGCGGTCTACCGGAAAACTGGCACGAGTTCGCCGACAACGCGATAGCAACCATCGACGAGACTGGCGAAAACATGGCCACACGAAAAGCGTCGCTGCTGGTACTTAACGCTTTTGCACCTGCATTGCCCGAGCTCCTGGGCGGTTCGGCGGACCTGACCGGGTCAAACCTGACCAAACACGCGAGTTCCGTGACCATTACGGCGGATGATGCATCCGGTAACTATATCTACTTCGGTGTGCGGGAATTCGGAATGTCCGCCATGGGTAACGGCATGAAACTGCACGGTGGCGTTATCCCGTATTCGGGTACTTTTCTCACTTTTTCGGATTATGCGAGAAATGCGCTGCGCATGGCAGCACTGATGGAAGTGCAGAATATTTTCGTCTACACGCATGATTCGATCGGACTGGGTGAAGACGGACCGACGCATCAGCCGATCGAACACGCTGCAAGTTTGCGCATCATGCCGAATATGCGCGTGTGGCGGCCCTGCGATACAGTGGAAACCGCGGTTGCCTGGCGAGATTCGATTGAACGGCAGGGTGGTCCAAGCAGCTTGATACTGACGCGGCAGGGTTTGCCGCATCAAAACCGGACGGCCGAACAAATCAAGGGAATAGCGAAGGGCGGTTACATACTGCGCGACTGTGATGGCGCCCCGGAGTTGATCCTGATTGCGACAGGGTCGGAGGTTTCCCTCGCGATGGACGCTGCAGATGAAATCGCCGGAGCGGGCACCGCTGTTAGGGTCGTGTCGATGCCATGTACTGATTTGTTCGATTCTCAGTCCGATGACTACAGGGAATCCGTGTTGCCCGCGGCGACAACCAAACGAGTTGCGATAGAGGCGGGCGTTCCCGAAGGCTGGTGGCGCTACGTCGGATCGAGTGGGCGCGTGATCGGTATGAGCAGTTTTGGTGCGTCAGCACCGGCCGAACAACTGTTTGAGCACTTTGGCTTTTCTGTCAGCAACGTCGTTAGCGTCGCTAATGACGTGTTGTCCAATTAATCTTCAATTTCGTAATATTTTTCAGGAGTAGTTCATGACCATCAGAGTAGGTATCAACGGATACGGCCGTATCGGCCGCAACGTTTTGCGGGCGCTATACGAGGGAGACAAACGCTCCGAAATTGAGATTGTTGCAGTGAATGACCTGGGCGATGCCAATACCAATGCACACCTGACACGTCGCGATACCGCTCATGGTCCGTTTCCGGGCACTATTGAAGTTGCCGGTGACGCAATGATCGTAAACGGGGACGAGATCAAAGTACTCGCAGAACGCGACCCCGCAAAACTGCCGTGGGGCGATCTGGATGTCGATGTCGTGTTCGAGTCGACCGGTTTCTTTGCATCCAAGGAAAAATCGTCCGCGCACATTGCCGGCGGCGCGAAGAAAGTGATAATTTCAGCGCCGGCCGGGCTGGAAGTCGACGCAACTGTTGTCTACGGCGTCAATCACCATGTATTGAAGGCGGAACACACCGTCATTTCGAACGCGTCATGCACCACCAACTGCCTGGCACCGCTGGCCATGCCATTGCATGAAGAGATCGGCATCAAACACGGATTGATGACCACCATCCACGCCTACACCAATGACCAGGTGCTGACCGATGTCTATCACAAGGATTTGCGTCGCGCACGTTCGGCAACGATGTCGCAGATTCCAACCAGCACGGGTGCAGCGGTTGCTGTTGGACTGGTTCTTCCGGATCTCGCTGGTCGTCTGGACGGCTTTTCAATGCGAGTACCGACGATAAACGTGTCAACAGTTGATCTGACCTTCGTTGCGGAACGGGAAACCACCGTTGAAGAGATTAACAAGGTAATGAAGGCTGCGAGTGAAGGCGCATTGAAAGGCGTGCTCGACTATAACGACGAGCCTCTGGTATCGATTGACTTCAATCACAACCCTGCCTCATCAATCTATGACGCCGGTCTAACGAAAGTGATGGAAGGAACACTGGTGAAAGTATGCGCCTGGTACGATAACGAGTGGGGTTTCTCGAATCGTATGCTGGACACAGCGCTGGTTCTGCACAACGCGAAATAAATAACGCAATGTCGTTTAGGAAAATGGTCGACATCGATCTGTCAGGCAAACGCGTTCTGATCCGCGAGGATTTGAACGTGCCCGTCAGTGATGGGTTGGTCACAAGTGACGCGCGTATCCAGGCGGCCCTGCCAACCTTGCGCAAAGCGCTGGCCGAAGACGCGGCTGTAATGGTCATGTCCCATTTAGGACGACCGACCGAGGGCCGGTCCGCTGAAGAGTTTTCACTGAAGCCGGTCGCAGATCAGCTTTCGTCACTCCTCGACACCGAGGTTCGGCTGATTAGCAATTGGATAGACGGCGTTGAAGTCGCGGCGGGCGAGCTTGTTCTGCTGGAAAACGTGCGTTTTCTTGAGGGTGAGAAGGCCTGCGATGATGCTTTGTCAAAGCGTATGGCGGCCCTCTGCGATATATTCGTCATGGACGCATTTGGCACGGCGCACCGGGCGCAAGCCAGTACTTATGGCGTGGCCAAATTTGCACCGGAGGCTTGCGCCGGCCCGTTACTGGTAGCGGAACTTGATGCCCTCGGTCGTGCCCTGGACAAGCCGGCGAAGCCCTTCGTCGCAATTGTCGGCGGCTCCAAGGTATCAACAAAACTGACCGTGCTGGGCGCGCTTGGCGATATCGTCGATCAGCTGATCGTCGGCGGCGGCATTGCCAATACGTTTATTGCCGCAGCGGGCCACAATGTGGGCAAGTCGTTGTATGAAGCGGACATGATGGAAACAGCTTCGTCGCTGGCTTCGAAGTCCGATGGTGGCGCGTCCATCCCGCTGCCTGTGGATGTGGTTGTGGCTGATGAGTTTTCAGCCGACGCGAAAGCAATCGTCAAAACGATTGACGATGTGTCAGACAACGATCTGATCCTCGATATTGGTCCGGAAACAGCGGCCGCCTTTGCGGAGCTGCTTAGCCGTGCCGGTACAATTATCTGGAATGGTCCGGTGGGTGTTTTCGAGTTTGATCAGTTCGGCGAGGGAACAAGGGTGCTGGCGGAGGCGATTGCGGCAAGCAACGCGTTTTCCGTTGCCGGTGGAGGGGACACGCTGGCCGCTATCGACAAATACGGTGTTGCCGACGATATTTCCTATATATCGACAGGTGGTGGTGCGTTCCTGGAATTTGTCGAGGGCAAAAAGCTGCCGGCAGTTGAAGTTCTGGAGCAGCGCGCTACTGGTTGATCGGCCACGAGCCGTTGATTGCCAGTGTGAGTCCCTGCACTTGTATGTTTACGAAAAGGGTTTTTCCATCCGGTGAGAAACAAACGCCGGCAAGCTCTGAACTGGTGTAAGCATTGTCCGCAAGATAATACTGTGCGCCATCCGGCCTGATTCCCACGAGGCCGCAGTGACCTGCCGTATCTTCAGACACTATCAGATCGCCCCATGGGCTCATGATGATGTTGTCGGCGTTTCGTAGCATGCTCTCCCGCGTTGATTCCGCCACCAGCCGGATCCGACCTCGCTCCGTCGTTTCCCTTTCGGTGCCTTCGAACGGGCTAACGCGATATTCGAATACTTGTCCGAGCCTGTCTGGTCCACCAATGGTGCAGGTGATGAAAATCGAGCCATCCGCAAAACAAAGACCTTCGCCTCTCGCAAATCTCGCCGCACCGAGTTCGTAGCCCCGCAATCTCAGGTCGTTGATGTCGCTGTCGACATCCTGCAAATCAATCCACCGGACGCCCAGCCACTCATTGGCCCGCATCAGCCAGTCGCTGCTCCAATTGCGGGTGTCAAAACCTGCCTGATCAACAACGGCCAGTGCTTGCAGCCGCCCACCGCGGTGCAACTGACTCCGCACATTTGGCAAGAATCGGTAAAGCAAACTGCGGCGCCGGTCCTCGGTCAAATAGACAACGCCGGAGGCGGGATCGACCGCAGCGGCTTCATGCTCAAATCGGCCCATGTCTTTCAACGGCCGCGGCTCTGTGCATCCGGTGGCACGTGCAGGCACTTCGAAAACGTAACCGTGATGTTTGTCGCGCTGAACCAGCGCAGCCGATTCGATTTTTCGGCCCGGCTCACTGAAAGTTTCTTCGCAGGACAGCCAGCTTCCCCAGGGCGTCTCACCACCGGCACAATTCAGCTCGGTGCCGGCGAGGCTCATGAACTGCTGCTCGCGACTTCGTGTGTCGGGGTCATAAACGATCGTCGTGGTGCCGCCGCTACCCGGTGTGATGCCTCCGCCGTCATCGTACAGGCAAGCTGGCTGCATGCGATCCAATCGTTCGAGGTTGTTGCCGAATGGACCCTTGTGTTGCTGGGCTGGTACGTTCTCGTGGTTGCAAACCAGGTTGATACGACCGTTTTTACCTGCAAATGCCGCCATTCCGTCTGCCTCACCTGGCACCAGCAGACCATCGGACATCTCTTCGCCCATGCGGGCGATTACCCGGTATTCGAATCCCTCCGGCAAATCGATAATGCGGGAACGATCGGCTGTAAGCTTGCCAAATCCATGTGCCTGCCTGCTTACCGCGGCCCGGGCGGGTGAGGCTGCAACGGCAGCGAGCGTTTGCAGAAATCGTCTTCGGTTAATCATTGGATGTGCGGATTACTGGTAATCAAGGACATTCGTATGTCGCGCAATTGAACGGTGAAAAGTAAGTAACTGTCAAAATGTTCGCACAGGCAGCCAGTGTCGTGTGCAATAATCGCGCACATGCTACGCAGAACAAAAATAGTTGCAACCCTCGGCCCGGCAAGTGACGACCCCGAAGTCTTGCGGCGCATGATAGATGCCGGTCTCAACGTTGTCCGGATAAATTTCTCGCACGGTGACGCGGATGATCATCGCCGGCGAGTGCAGGCATTGCGCGAGGTTGCGCGACAATGCGGCCGTCAAATTGGCGTGATGGGAGATCTGCAGGGGCCGAAGATTCGGCTGAAGCGATTCAAGGAAGGCAAGATTGAGATTGAAGATGGGCAGTCGTTCTTCCTTGATTCCAGGCTGGGCAAACGTGATGGCGATCAGGCCGGTGTTGGTGTGGCATACGATGACCTGCACAAAGACGTCAAGCCAATGAATTTGCTCCTGTTGGATGATGGTCAGATCACGCTCAAAGTCGAAAAAATTGAAGGGACGCGAATACATACCAAGGTTATTTATGGCGGTCCGCTGTCCGACCACAAAGGTATCAACAAGCAGGGCGGCGGATTGTCAGCGCCTGCGCTGACGAAAGTCGACAAACAAAACATTCTGCTCGCTGCGGAGCTCAGCATGGATTTTCTTGCAGTGTCTTTCGTTCGGAATGCGGGTGATGTCGAGGAAGCCCGCAAGCTTTTCACCGAGGCCGGTGGGCACGGTCGAATCGTCGCGAAAATTGAAAGAAGTGAGGCAATAGACGACATTGACGACATCATTCGGGCATCGGATGTGATCATGGTTGCTCGCGGCGACCTCGGTGTCGAGATGGGATACGAGCACCTGACCGGATTGCAAAAGACCATCATTCGAAGAACGCGAAAATTGAATAAAGTGGTCATTACGGCCACACAGATGATGGAGTCAATGATCAGTCATCCGATTCCGACACGAGCAGAAGTCTCGGATGTTTCCAATGCGGTAATGGACGGTACAGATGCGGTCATGTTGTCGGCGGAAACCGCTATTGGCGAATACCCGGTCGAAGTTATTAAAGCAGTTAATAATGTCTGCGAAGGTGCGGAAAGTTATGTGCTGGCGACGGGCAGAACGACGCACCGCCTGGACGATAGATTCGAGATCGTCGACGAGGCGATTGCAATGGCCGTCATGTATACGGCAAATCACCTGGATGTGAGGGCGATTATTGCCCTGACTGAATCCGGCTCGACCACTTTATGGATGTCCCGCATTCGATCGGATATCCCGATCTATGCGTTTACTCCACACGAAGCAACCAGTCGCCGGGTCAGTCTTTATCGGGGCGTTTATCCCGTTTCATTCAAGATTGAACACGAGGATCTGCAGCTGCTTTACAAGGACATTTTTTCGACCTTGCTGGCAAACGACCTGGTTGAAGTAGGTGACATGGTCATATTTACCAAAGGTGATCTCAGCGGAGTGAAAGGAAGTACCAACTCGATGAAGATCCTTCCGGTAACGTCCTCCGATTGATCCGGATCCTGGGGCAAATTCGATGAAGAAAATAATCGGGCGATTGTTGATGGTGCTCGTCACAGTTGTGATCGTCGCACTTGGATTGACGTATCTGTTTGTTGCACGCAGCCTGCCGCAGCTCGAGGGTACTGTTGCAGTGGACGGCATAAGCGCTGACGTCACCATCGATCGTGACGCGACCGGTATCCCAACCATCACCGGCGTCAATCGAATCGATGTTGCTTACGCGACTGGCTTTGCGCACGGTCAGGACCGCTTTTTTCAGATGGATTTATCCCGACGGAACGCCGCCGGTGAACTGGCCGAGCTTTTCGGTTCCATTGCAGTCGATATGGACAAACGAAATCGTTTTCACCGTTTTCGTACTCGAGCAACTGCTGCCGTGCAGAAAATGTCTGCAGATGACAAGGCGATACTCGTAGCCTACGCCGCCGGTGCGAACGCAGGCCTGGAAAACCTGAAAAGCAAACCTTTTGAATACTTGTTGCTTGGCGCGGATCCGGCTCCATGGAACATCCAGGATTCGATTCTGGTCGCATACTCGATGTTCATGGATCTGAACGACGAGCGTGCCACTGCCGATGTGCGTCGTGGCATTGCCCACAACGTCATTCCTGCAGAAGTCTACGAATGGATGTATCCGGTGGGAACTCCCTGGGATGCGCCGATGATGGGGGAAGCTCGCGCAACCGCAGCAATACCGGGTAGCGGAGTCTACGACCTTTCGGAGCGACGGGTTGCGTTCAATGGGTCCTTGATGCTTGGCTATCCCGAACCTATGATGCCTGGCAGCAATAACTGGGCCGTTAGTGGCGAGCTTTCGGATACCGGTGCGGCGATCGTTGCAAATGATATGCATTTGCAAATTCGGGTGCCCAACGTATTTTACCGGGCACGGTTGGTGGTGCCGGGAGAAAGCGATGCCTCCGGGCTCACTTTGCCGGGTACGCCACTGATTATCACCGGGAGCAACGGCAAGATTGCGTGGGGGTTCACGAATAGCCACGGTGACTGGACCGATGCTGTGGTCATTCAGCTCACGCAGGATGAAGACTCTTATCTCACGCCGGATGGCCCGCAGAAATTTGATGTTTTTACAGAGACAATCAACGTCAAAAACGCGGATGCCGAAACACTAATCGTGAAGGAAACGATCTGGGGACCCGTGCTCGACGATGGCGCCTACCCGGATGCTGACATTGCGGTGAGCTGGATCGGCCACAAGCAACACGCGATCAATATTCGACAGCTTGCGCTCGAAAAGGCTGGCAATGTTTCAGAAGCGCTGGATATTGCCAACAGGATGGGTATCCCGCCGCAAAACTTCGTCTGCGGTGACGCCGAGGGCAACATCGGATGGACCATTGCCGGACAAATTCCGCGGCGTGGCGAATTTGATGCCAGGCTGCCGGCGGACTGGAGTCAGGAGACGGGCTGGCAGGGCTGGGTTTCACCCGATAACTACCCCCGAATCATAAACCCGGAATCCGGCCGTATCTGGACGGCAAATGCGCGTGTTGTCGATGGTGAGGCACTGGATATAGTCGGCATGGGCGGCTATGACCTGGGCGCGCGTGCCCGGCAGATTCGCGACGACTTGTTCGCAAGATCCTCCTATGTGCCGGCAGACATGCTGCGGATTCAAACGGACGACCGCGCACTGTTTTTGCAGGGGTGGCACGATCTCCTGATCGATGTGCTGGATGACAAAGCGGTGGAGGGCGATCTTGCGCGACAGCAATATCGAGACCTGGTCAGGAACTGGGTGCCACGTGCATCTGTGGATTCCGTCGGCTACCGACTGGTAAGGTCATTCCGCCTGGAAGTGCGGGCGCGTGCGTTTGAAATGTTGATGTCGCCAGTCAGGGATAAATACGGACCCGATGTAAAATTGCGAATCAGCTACCAGTTCGAGGCTCCGCTGTGGAGTTTATTGCATGAACGGCCGCCGCACCTGCTGACCGCAGACTACGATAGCTGGCACGACCTGATGCTCGCGGCAATAGACGAAAACATCTCGTACTTCACCAAAAATTACGATGGCGAAATGGCGGATCGGAGCTGGGGCGAGCGCAACACCGCAGCGATAAAACATCCACTGAGTCGAGCAGTGCCGATTCTGTCTGGCTGGCTGGACATGCCAGCCGATCAGATGAGCGGCGATTCCAACATGCCGAAAGCGCTGGGGCCCGCATTTGGCGCATCAGAGCGATTCGCCGTGTCTCCCGGCGATGAGCGGAACGCCTATTTACATATGCCTGCAGGTCAGAGCGGTCATCCTATGTCCGATTTCTACCGGGCGGGCCACGACGACTGGGTGCAGGCACGTGCGACCCCGTTCCTGCCGGGTGCCGCCGCCTATTCACTGACACTGATTGCCGCAGACTAGTCAGACAACAGGTCTCACCGCTTGTGCCGGTCTGGCGGAGCGGTGATACTTTGGCGACCGGGCATGCAGCCAAAATTAAGCCGGATATATCAATGACTGACAAAAAATTTGCTGGTACCAGCTCGTATATTGCAACTGATGACCTCATGATGGCCGTCAACGCAGCGGTAACACTCGAGCGCCCCATCCTGATCAAGGGAGAGCCGGGGACAGGCAAAACACAGCTCGCAATTGAAGTGGCCCGTGCGCTCGACCGACCACTTTTTGAGTGGCACATAAAATCGACTACGAAAGCGCAGCAGGGACTGTATGACTACGATGCTGTTGCAAGACTTCGGGATTCACAACTCGGTGATGACAAGGTTCACGATATCGCCAACTACATCGTGCATGGAAAAGTCTGGGAGGCGTTTGAGTCTGAAACCCAACCGGTATTGCTGATTGACGAAATCGACAAGGCAGATATTGAATTCCCGAACGACCTGTTGCTGGAACTGGATCGAATGGAGTTTTTCGTTTACGAAACCAAGAAAATCGTAAAGGCAAGACACCGGCCGCTCATGATCATTACGAGTAATAACGAAAAGGAACTGCCGGATGCTTTCCTTCGCCGATGTTTTTTCCACTACATCAAGTTTCCAGACAAAGACACGATGGAAAAAATCGTGGATGTGCATTTTCCGAAGCTCAAAAAAAAACCTGCTCAAGGAAGCGCTCAACGCGTTCTACCGGGTTCGCGAAGTTCCGGGTTTGAAAAAGAAACCATCGACTTCAGAGTTACTTGACTGGATCAAACTGCTGCTCGCCGAAGATATTCCACCGGAAGTTTTGCGGGCGGAAGACTCCCGAACGGCCATACCTCCATTGTATGGCGCGTTACTCAAGAACGAGCAGGATGTTCATCTTTTCGAGAAACTGGTGTTTCTCGACAGGCGTAGCCGCACGCAGTAATGCTGATACCATTTTTCTTCATGATGCGTGAAGGAGGGTTGAAGCCCTCTATCACTGAATTGTTGACGTTGCTCGAAGCAATGAAGAGTGGTGTCGCCAATCAGAGCGTCGACGACTTCTACTATCTGGCCCGTGCGTGCATGGTAAAGGACGAGTCCAAATTCGATCGCTTTGACCGCATATTTGCAGCGCATTTCCAAGGCATCGAGGATGCTTTCAAGTCAATGGTTTCAGAGGTGCCGGAAGACTGGTTGCGGCAGCAGGCAGAACTCATGTTGTCCGAGGAGGAGCGAGCGAATATAGAAGCCATGGGCGGCTTTGAAGCGCTTATGGAAGCATTACGTGAACGCCTCAAAGAGCAGGACGAGCGTCACGAGGGCGGCAGCAAATGGATTGGCACGGCCGGTACTTCGCCATTTGGTGCCTATGGATACAACCCGGAAGGTGTGCGCATCGGTCAGCAAGGGTCGCGCCATCGAAGTGCAACCAAAGTCTGGGATCGCAGAGAGTACAGGAACCTCGACGATCAGGTCGAGCTTGGAACGCGCAACATTAAAATAGCGCTTCGCAAGTTGCGAAAATTTGCGAGAGAAGGAGCGGAGGACCAACTCGATCTGGATGACACTATCGACAAGACGGCGCGCAATGCCGGGCTTTTGGATATTCGAATGGTGCCGGAGCGGCACAATGCAGTAAAAGTGGTCTTGTGCCTCGATGTTGGTGGCTCAATGGATGACCACGTACGCATCTGCGAAGAGATGTTTTCTGCGGCCAAGACCGAGTTCAAGCATCTTGAATATTTCTATTTTCACAATTTCATTTATGAATCGATGTGGAAAGACAATCGCCGACGACATGCCGAACGTATCCCCATCGGTGAAATAACGCATAAATACGGCAGCGACTACAAACTCGTGTTCGTTGGCGACGCAACCATGAGTCCGTACGAAATCGTCTATGCCGGTGGCAGTGTTGAACACTGGAACGAGGAACCAGGCGCCGTCTGGATCAAGCGCTTGCTGAATACTTTCCCAAAAGCGATCTGGCTGAATCCGGAGCCTGAACAACGCTGGGACTATACGCCATCAATAAAATTGACCCGCGAATTGATGGAAGACCGGATGTTCCCACTCACCGTTGCTGGCCTGGATGAAGGAATCAAGAAACTCCGGTAGCGGCGCTGCTGTTGTGCAATCCAGGCCCTTGAACGTGATCCACGCCCGCCCGCGACCAAGCTTGCATTACAGCAACACCGCTAACGTTATTCCTGCAGCGCCTTGAGGTCGGTCAACACCTGCTCTGAGTGCGTGTCTGGATCGACCTTTTCATAGTGCCTGGCCACGTAACCTTCGGGGTTGATCAGAAAGGATTGTCTTTTGGCCATCTTCATACCAAACATCCGGGACTTCACGCCGTAGGCGCTGGCGGTTGTTCCCTCGGTATCGGCTAACAACGGAAATGGCAGGCTGTATTTTTCTGCAAATTCTTTGTGCGACGCCTGATCATCAAGACTGACCCCCAGTACCTGGCAACCCAGGTCTCTGAACTTGAAGATGCTGTCTCGAAATTCACATGCTTCAGTCGTGCACCCGGGCGTGTCATCTTTGGGGTAGAAGTAGAGGATGACCCACTTGTCCCGATAGTCTTCGAGAGAATGAACGTCACCATTCTGATCCATCAGCTCGAATCCAGGTGCCGGGTCGCCTTCATTAACAGACTCAGCTCGCGCCAGTAGCGACGCACCGAGCAACAGGCAGATAATGGGTAGAAATGATGCGGCAAAGCGAGGCATGTCTGTATTCCTGATATTTCCAATGATCCGGGCTTTTCCGTAGCCGTAGCAATTCCGTGAATTGTGCTACAAGCTATGCGCAGCAGGTAGAGTGCGCACTATAATACGCCAAATTAATGAAAATTCATCCGGATGACATAAAGACTGCCCTGGTAATGCCAGGCGGTGGAGCGCGTGGAGCCTTTCAGGTCGGCGTGCTGACGGCAATCGCCGAAATTTTGCCGCGCGGCTGCCGGAACCCGTTCCCGATTATTAGTGGTACCTCGGCCGGTGCAATAAATTCGGTGGTCCTGGCGAGCAAGGCGAAGCACTTTCATCTGGCCGTAGCAGAGCTGGCGCACGTCTGGAGTAATTTTGAGAGCCACCAGGTTTTCCGCGACGATGCCTGGACCATGCTAAAAAGCTCTCTGCACTGGCTATCGTCTATTGTTCTCGGGGGCATGCTCGTCGGCACCCCCCGATCGCTCCTGAACAATGCGCCGCTGCACACCCTGCTTGGGGCAAACATTCGCTTCCCACTAATCGAACGGGCGATCGGTAACGGTGATCTGCATGCGCTGGCTGTCACAGCAGCCGGCTACAGCTCGGCCCGTTCGACAAGCTTTTTTCAGGCGGCCAGCGATACGGCGGAATGGACTCGCAAACGGCGCAACGGGGTTCGTTGCTGCATTGATCTTGATCACCTGATGGCGAGCATCGCTGTCCCAATGATATTTCCACCGGTGCAGATTGACGGCCAGTATTTCGGCGACGGCGCCATGCGACAGGCGACGCCGCTTAGTCCGGCAATTCACCTTGGCGCCGACCGCATTCTTGTTATCGGAATACGAGATGAGACTGCGGACCCACTTCCCGATCCGTCTCAGCCGCCGAAATTTCCGAGTTTTGCGCAGATCGCCGGATTCATGCTCGATACGCTGTTCATGGACGGTCTTTATTCGGATCTGGAGCGAATTACGCGAATTAATCAGTTGCTTGATGCGGTTCCCGAGGGAAGCCGAAATGGCGCATCAGGGCCGATGCGGCCTATCGACACAATGATTGTATTGCCGAGCCAGGATTTGCGGGAGATTGCCCACAAGCACCGGAAGGAGATGCCGATGACGTTGCGAGCCTTGCTGCGCGGTGTCAGCGGCAAGAGCCACAGTGAAAATCGCTTGCTGAGCTTCCTGTTATTTGAACGGCAATACACGCAAGAGCTCATCGAGCTGGGCTATAACGATGCCATGGAAGTCAGGGACGAACTCGAGCAGTTTGTGTCGGGTCGTGAAGTGCCTCGCCTTAGTGCGCCAAGCCGCGTTGAGTATGATCTCAGCGGATTCGATTCCTGATTTTTACAACAGGTACCAGGCACCCAGTCCGAGGAAGACCGCATAGCCAATAACGTCGGTGACAGTCGTCAAAACGACGCCGCCGGCGAGGGCGGGGTCAATATTCATTTTTTTCAGGGCCAGCGGAATCGCAAAGCCGGCGCCCGCAGCTATTACCAAGTTAATCAGCATGGCGCCGGCGATGACCCCGCCAAGCCGCCAGTCGTTGAACCACAGGTAGGTGCATACGGCCACTATGGCCGCCCACCCGAAGCCGTTCAACAGCCCGACCCGCAACTCTTTTTGAAATATCGTGCCGGCGTTTGATTTGTCAATCTGGCCCAGGGCCATCGCGCGGGTAGTTACAGTCAGTGATTGAATTCCGGCAACGCCACCCATGCTCGGTACGACCGGCATCAATACGGCGAGCAAAACGATTTTGTCCAGGGTGGTTTGAAACAGGTCCACGACGGACGCAGCCAGAAATGCTGTTGCCAGGTTCACGCCAAGCCACAATGCTCTTTGGCGTGCGCTCTTGACGACCGGTGCAAACATGTCGTGTTCTTCGTCGAGGCCGGCTGCACTCATCAGCGAGTGTTCCGCCTGATCGCGCATGACATCAACAACATCATCGACAGTGATTCTTCCAACGATACGATTACTGTCATCAACAACCGGGGCTGAGAGAAGGTCGCGGTTCTCGAACTCCCAGACAACCTCCTCAGATGGTGTGTGCACAGGTATCGGCTGCACGTCGGTTGACATGACTTCAGCTACCGGTTGTCCGGGGTCAAGCGTCAAAAGGCGCGACAAATACAAAGAACCGAAGTATTCGTTATTCCGGTTGACGACGTAGATGGAGTCGGTGCCGTCTGGAATGCTGCCGCGGGCATGCAGGTAACGCATGACGACGCCCAAGGTAACGTCCGGGCGAACCGTCACGATGTCAACGTTCATGAGGCCGCCAGCACTGTCTTCGTGATGTGCCAGCACCTGGTCGAGACGTTCGCGGTCCTGCTGATCCAGCGATCTCAATACCTCTTTTGTAAGGGCCTCCGGGAGATCGGCTACCAGGTCTGCAAGGTCATCAAGCTCCATCCCTTCTGTAGCGGCGACGAGTTCGTCTGTTTCCATGCCCCGGATCAGGTCATCGCGAACGGTCTCGTTTACCTCGACCAGCACGTCACCCTCAATGTCGGGATCGACCATTTCCCAGATTACGGCACGTTCCTGCAGTGGCATCGACTCAAGCAGTCGCGCAACTTCCGACGGGTTAAGGCTGCCGATCAACATGGTTGCCGAACTAATGCCTTCCGCGCCGAGTTTCTCGCGCAGCAATTGCAGGTTGGTTCGAGTGGGCTCTCTGGTCTCCATGATCAAGGCAGCTCGTTGTGGCGGGTTAACACCGGATCATGAACCAGCCTTAACGATTTCGTCAGTTTCTCCGCCATATACACCGAGCGATGCTGGCCGCCGGTGCAGCCCAGAGCGACAGTGAGGTAGCTCCGGTCGAAGCTGACATACCGCGGAATCCAGTTTGACAGAAACTGCAGAATGTCCTCGTACATCTGATTGAATTGCGGTTGCCGTTCGAGGAACTCCGCAACGGCGGTATCCTGGCCCGTCTTGTTTCGCAAGGATGATTCCCAATACGGGTTCGGCAGACAGCGAAGATCAAAGACGAAGTCCGCGTCGGCCGGGATACCATGCTTGAAACCGAATGATTCTATGAGTACAGACAAGGTATTGCTTTTGCGCCGATCGACACGATCCCGGACAGCCTCGGCAAGCTCATAAACGCTGGTATGGGTGGTGTCGATGATCAGGTCAGCCGCATTTATGACGGGGCCCAGCAAGTTTCGCTCGAGCTCAATAGCCTGGCGCAGCTCGGTACCCGGTTCTGCAAGGGGGTGACGCCTGCGGGTCTCGCTGAAGCGCTTCAGCAATACTTCGTCATCTGCCTGCAAGAACAAAAGCTCGGTCCTGACGTCATCTCTTTGCAAGTCATCGATCAGGCTTGGCAATGCCTTCAGATCGCCTGGACGGTTTCGCGCATCGACACCGACTGCGACCCGAACTTCCGGATGCTCATCTTGCTGCATGACCTCGTTGACGACAGACTTGAGCAAGGCAGCCGGCATGTTGTCGATGCAGTAGTAGCCAAGATCTTCGAGGACGTGCAGTGCAACACTCTTGCCAGACCCGGAAAGTCCGCTGATGATCAGGAGTCTCGTCTGCGAGGACATGTACTGACGCGCTAACGGCTTTGCGAGTGCTGGATTTTGGGCGTTGTGGTGCTCTGCGCTGCCAGCAGGACATCGTACAGTTCACCTGTGCTGGTCGCCGCCCTGAGCCTGGCTCGCAGTGACTGGTCGGCAAGCATGATCGAAAATGATTTGATATTGGCGTGATGACTTGCTTCAATTTTTTTAGGCACGATTAATCCAATGACCAGATCCACAGGTAGTCCGTCTGGTGCATCGAAATCCACCGGTTCTGACAGCTTCATCAATGCCCCGCTGCTGTTGTTAACACCACTGATACGACACCTTGGAAACGCGACACCCTGCTTCAGGCTCGTGCAACCCAGACGTTCACGCTCAATCAATCTTGCGAATATCTCTTCGTTCGCAATGTCGGGATTGTTTTGTGAGAGCAGCTCGCTGAGTATTTCCAGACAATGCTTCTTGCTGCGAGCATTCGCGTTACAGAGTACGCTGTCCGGCTTGATGATCTGTTCAAGAACCATGGCGGTATGCCCGGTTGTTCGTGTTTTTGGAACTTAGTTGAAAAGACCCACGAGAACAACCTAATTATCGGTTATTGCGCGGGTCTTCATGTAGATTAATGTTCGGCTTTATGCGATATCGCGTTTGTTGGTATCGCGCGCATGGTGGTCGCCCAGCTTTTCCTTGTATTTTCGAACTTGTCGATCCAGCTTGTCCACGAGACTATCTATTGCCGCATACATGTCTTGTTCGGTTGAATCGGCGTATATCTTGCCACCGTTAACATTGATGGTGGCTTCCGCCTTGTGCCTGAGTTTCTCGACCTTCAAAATACAATGTACATCTGATACCAGGTCGAAGTGGCGCTCGATCTTCTCTATCTTGCTGCTTACATAATCACGTAGTGAATCCGTTACGTCTATCTGCTGGCCTGTCACACTTAATTGCATATTATTCTCCTATGTCATTGTCTGCATCGACCGTCTGGCTCGCTTTCCTCTCCCAAGCTCAGCCGACTGGCACAGATCGCTTAAGTATGTGGTGGATCCTCATTGCTCCTCTTCAACTATCGTCAAAACAGACGATAGCGCGATCAGGGCTTCTACCTATTGTCGCCATCTCTAACGCGGTTTTCTTACTTTGCGTTCGCTTGACGACGTAATTTTCATGCTTTCGCGGTACTTGGCGACGGTACGGCGCGCAACATGAATGCCTCCTTTCTCCAGTAGTGTGGCAATTTTACTGTCGCTGAGTGGTTTGGCCGGGTTTTCCGCACCGATGAGTTTGCGAATTTTCGCTCGCACAGCGGTTGAGGATTGCTCGTCACCATCAACGGTTGAGAGATGGCTCGAAAAGAAATATTTGAATTCAAATATGCCGCGTGGCGTGTGCATGTATTTATTGGTTGTGACCCGGGAGATCGTGGATTCGTGCATACCAATAGATTCAGCGACATCTCTTAATACTAGCGGCTTCATCGCCTCATCGCCATGTTCGAGAAACTCCTTCTGCCTCGCCACGATGCAGGTTGCTACTTTCGCCAGCGTCTCATTGCGAATTTCCAGGCTGCGTACCAGCCAGCGCGCTTCCTGGAGCTGGGATCTGAGGACCGCGTGGTCGCCACTTCCTCGCAAAATCTGGGCATATTGCTGATTGACGGTCAATCGTGGCACCCCGGACGCCGATATTTCAACCTGCCAGCGGTTGTCGATCTTTCGGACAAATACATCCGGAATGACATATTGCGCTGCGACCGCGCTGACCGCGAGCCCGGGTTTCGGATTGCAACTTCGAACCAGTGCCAGGGCGTAGTCGAGGTCTTCTTCCGAGGACCGCAGAGTACGCCGTAATTCCGAGTATTCCTGGCTGGCCACCAGGTCCAGGTGATCATTGGCAAGCCGGATCGCGAGGCTCCGTCCGGGAGTCTCCGGATCGAGCTGGCGCAACTGTATGACAATGCATTCTGCCAACGACCTGGCACCGATGCCGACGGGATCAAGTTTCTGAACCTTTTTCAGCGTCCGGACGATTTCATCATCCGAAACCTCTGCCTCATGGCCGATGCTTTCACGAATTTCCTGAAGATCGTCGGCCAGGTAACCATCGTCGTTAATCGCATCGATCAATGCCTCACCGATGACTTCCTCGCGCGGCGTAAAGTGCTCCAACTCGAGTTGCCACAACAGGTGCTCGCGCAGCGTCTGGCCGCTATGATCAGCGAACTCGCTGATCGGTCGGCCCTCGCCATTCCAGCCACCGTCCTGGATTCGCTCCATCGAACTCGATTGCCAGGAGTCTTCCGCCTTGATCGTTTCGATCTCGGCGGTGGTTTCTGCGCTGGTCTTTGGGGCGTCAGGCAGATCTTCCATTTCCAGCATGACGTTTTCTTCAAGTGCTTCCTGAATTTGCGCGTTCAAATCCAGCACAGGCAATTGCAACAAGCGAATCGCCTGTTGCAATTGCGGTGTCATCGTTAACGACTGACTGAGTTTGAGTTGAAGAGTCGGTTTCAACATAGGGTATAGAGCTTCTCAATTCCTGCCGGTGTGGTGTACGCGCATGTCAGGAGATTCGTTTTGTTGTCTCTATTTTGATTCAGAGCTTGAACTCCTGTCCGAGATAGACTTCACGGACATGCTGATTGTTGAGAATTTCATCCGGCGAGCCTGATGCGATAAGGCTGCCATCGTTCAGTATATAGGCTCTGCTACAAATTCCGAGCGTTTCCCGGACATTATGGTCAGTAATCAGGACTCCAATTCCGCGGTCCGATAAGTGCTTGATAATTCTTTGAATATCAAGAACGGAAATGGGGTCGACGCCGGCAAATGGCTCGTCCAGCAGTACGAACTGGGGATCCGCAGCAAGTGCGCGGGCAATCTCCACTCGGCGACGTTCACCACCGGACAAGCTAATCCCGGAGCTCGTTCGAACATGACCGACATGCAGCTCATCCAGTAACTCATCGAGTACCTGTTCACGCCCGGATCGATCCAGATCGTGGCGGTTCTCCAAAATAGCGAGAATGTTCTGCTCAACAGTCAGCTTGCGAAATATGGACGCTTCCTGTGGCAAATAGCCGAGGCCCATCGACGAGCGTTTATGCATTGGGAGTGGCGTCAGGTCTTTTCCGTCCAGGAGTATCTGACCACGATCTGAAGCTATCAGCCCGACGATCATATAGAACGCAGTCGTTTTTCCTGCCCCGTTCGGACCAAGCAGACCTACCACTTCGCCGCTGTTGATTTCGAGCGATATACCTTTGACGACTTCGCGGAACTTGAATTTCTTTGCGATATCCCGAACGCTGAGGATACTCATGGAGACTCGTCATTGTTCGTGGTTGGATCTGGATTGTCTGCGGGCAGCGAGGACTTGTCGTCGGGGGTGGTTGTTTCCAGCTCTGTGGATTTATCGTTGGATGGGCTAAGGTCCTCGTCCGGTGTCGGTAGCGTTGAGCCTCCTTCCTCCGGCCTGTGGGGCGTATACTTGATTTTCACGCGTTCGCCGTCTGCGGCAGACTGCGCACTGATTCTCTGTTCCGCGATGTTATAGACCAGGTAGTTGCTTGAGATCTGATTGCCGCCTTCAGTGATGGTCGCATCGTCGGAAAACTCGACGATACCAAGTTCGAAGTTGTACTTGACCCGACCCGCCTGCGCGTAAGTGATTTCCTCACTTTCCGGTCGTTGCATTTCAAACGTCGCTGGCGATCCCTTGATGGTCGCAATCTGTAGTTGATGGTTGGAGAAATGCAGATCAGCAGTGTCACATTCAATGTGACCATTCTCGGTATCAATAACGACGTTGCCGGAAAAATGCCAGTCGCTGTCTTCAAAATCCAGTCTGGTCGCGCGGCCCTCATCGGCTTGGACGCCGATGTCGCCTTGCGTCAGGCGCAGGCCCCTGAACATGAGCATCGAGTTCTTGCCGTCATAATCGGTCGAGTCTGCATCGAGTGAAATAGGCAGGCGCAGATCTTCTTCAGAAACCTGCGCGAAAACCGCTGGCGGAATGCCCAACAACAGGAATCCACAGCCGGCAACATAATCGACTCTCAGTCGTCGGATGTTGAATCTTGTTTTGAGTGAATTGCGCAATAGCCTGGTCCCGGAATGCGGCTGATTATGGGACGAATTTGCCGCTGACATTGGACATGAGATGCAACTGGTTTGTTTGCAGCATTGCCAGCATACCGGTTGCGGTGATGCTGCGCGCGCCAATTCGAATTTGCACTCGTGCGTCTGTTCGCGCCCGGAAATCATTCGGCTCCAACTCGAGATAGGAGGTACGTATTTCAGTAACGTCGCCGGAGAATCCTTCGGTGCTGACAGCCACGACATGGCCGCTCAGTTCAATGACTTCACGGTCTTCTCCGATCAGCGCCTTGTCAGCATTCAGAATCCAGGGGACACCTGTCTCGCTGGTGTAGTTTATTTCAACATTTTGAAATTCTATCTGTTCCTCGCCCAGTTGCTCGGCGTACTCTGCTTCTATTTCATACAGCAATTGCCCGTCGACTGCGGTGCCGAATATGCGTGCCGATTTCACATAAAATCCATTCTGCAGCATTTGTGTTTTGCGTACCTCAACATCGTCTGACTGCAAGGAGCGCGCAAGATACCAGGTGCCAATCGCGCCAATCAGCAGCAGGACGAAACTTAATATGTTGCGCGCATTCACCCTTTCGGATCCGTCCGGAACAAGTCACATATCTCACGCACGGCGCCGGAGCCGCCGCGAGCCGAAGTTGTGTAGTCGCAAGCATTGCGGACTTCGGCAACCGCATTAGCCACGGCGAAAGACAAGCCTGCATGCTTTAACAAGGGCAGATCGGGCACGTCGTCGCCAGCGTATGCAGACTGGCCCCGGTCGAGACCCAGCTCTTCGAGAACCTGGTCAAATGCGCCTACCTTGTCGCTGCAACCCATAATGACATGCTGCACGCCAAGCTCCTTCATTCTCTGCACTACCGCATCTGACTGACGACCGCTGATGACGGCTACGTTGATTCCGGAGTCTATGAGCCGTCGAATGCCGAAACCATCCTGCGTGTGAAATGCTTTGCTTTCGACGCCGTCATCGGACAGGTAAAAACGTCCATCTGTAAATACGCCATCCACGTCGAATGCGACCAGGCGAATTGCCTTTATCTTATCGATATCGATCTGCTTGCTCATACCATGCCTGCGCGGAACAGGTCGTGGATATTCAATGCGCCAACGAGCTTGTTATCGTCGTCGACAACGAGCAGTGAAGTAATTTTGTTTTCTTCCATGATTCTTACAGCCTCGGCGGCCAGTGTGTCCTGGCCAGTGGTCCTGCAGTCCGGGTGCAAGACCGACCGCATGTCTGTCTTATGGACATCAATTTCGGCATCAAGTGCCCGCCTGAGGTCGCCGTCCGTAAATATTCCCTCCAGGGTTCCGTCGTCGCCTGTAATCGCGGTCATGCCCAGGCCTTTTTCGGACATTTCCAGGAGTCCGTCCCTGAGGCTGACGCCAGCGTCCACTTGCGGAATCTGTTCGCCGGTATGCATGATATCGGCGACCCGCAGCAGCAACTTCCGGCCCAGGCTGCCGCTCGGATGTGACATCGCGAAATCTTCAGCAGTGAAGCCGCGGGATTCAAGAAGTGCGACTGCCAGCGCATCACCCATCGCGAGTGTGGCCGTTGTGCTGGCGGTTGGCGCCAGGTTCAGCGGGCACGCTTCCTCAGCAACGCTTACATCCAGGTGCACGTCAGCCGCACGCGCCAGCGTCGAGCCGGGTTTGCCGGTCAATGAAAGCAAGCGTGCACCCATACGCTTCACCAGCGGCAAAATGGTGACGACTTCCCGGGTTTCGCCAGAGTAGGACACGGCCAGCAGAAGGTCGTGCTTCGTGATCATGCCGAGATCGCCATGGCTGGCATCGGCCGGGTGCATGAAAAAAGAAGGGGTGCCGGTGCTGGCCAGCGTGGCTGCGATCTTGCCACCGATATGACCGGATTTTCCCATTCCTGTAACGACAACCCTTCCATCGATGGCAAGGCAAAGCTCACATGCGGCAACGAAATCGCCATTGAGTCTTTCACGCAACTGGTCAACAGCGCGAGATTCGATGTCGAGTACCGTCTCGGCCAGCTTGAGCAGTTTTTCAGGTTTTAGTGATGGTGCCAAGTCGGCTCCCTTTGCATCCAATAAGGCCTTTCACAGGAATCTTACAAAGGCCTTTGGCTGGAACCAACAGTTTATATGTTTTGCACCACCACGTAAGTGATAAACGCCACATAGGCTGCGACCAGGGAAACGCCCTCGAAACGCGAAATTTCTCCCTTGCCATCATAATCGTAAGTCATGGCAAACAGCACCAGCGTGAATGCGACCATGACGAAGATGTGCAGGGTCAGGACGGACGGTGGCAGTTGCGCCGGTTCGATAACCGAGGCAATGCCAACGACAGCGAGCAGGTTGAAAATATTCGAGCCAACGATATTACCGATGGCGAGCCCGAATTCACCTCGGAACGCACTAACGATTGAGACTGCGAGTTCCGGCAGGCTGGTTGCAATGGCGACCAGGGTGACGCCGATCACAACCTCTCCAACGCCTATTTCCCTTGCTATGGCGACGGCCCCATCTACCAGCAGATCTGCGCCGAATAGCAGCAGGCCAAGACCGACCGCCAGCCACAGAGCAGCGGTCCAGGTCTTAACCCCGCGCGGAATCTCCGCCTCAAAATCCGCCTTGATCGGATCATTGGCGGCGGATCGCATGCCCAGTCGGGTCAGCCAGACCATCACGATAAAGAGGCCCGTCAACAAGACCATGCCGTCAACTTCGCTCAGGTAGGAATCCAGAAACAATGAAATGGTCAACAGCGTAACAGCCAGCAGAGCCGGCATTTCGCGCCTCAGCGTGGCCGAATTCAGCTTTATGGGTTTGAGAATCGCGGTGATGCCGAGCACCAGGCCGATATTGGTGATATTCGAACCGATGGCGTTGCCAATAGCGAGATCCGGCTCACCACGGCCTGCCGCAATGATTGAAACCAGAATTTCCGGCGCAGATGTAGCAAACGCGACGATCGTCAAGCCGATCAGCAACGGTGCAATACCGAGGTTGCGCGCCAGCGCGGCTGCACCATGCACGAATCGATCGGCTCCGAAAACAAGCAGGGTCAGACCGATAGTTATCTCAACAAAATTCCAATACATGTATTCAAAGTGTGCCTGGGGGTGGCGCTGTTCCTATTATTATTTTCGTCGCGACGGGCCGCAATAATACACAATCGAAAGCCATTTATAGCGAATCGTGCGATTTTGCTACACTGCGCGTCTTTTCAAGAGACCCGAGGACTGCCAGAAAATGGATCCTACCGAAGTAATGAGCCTGATCGAAGCCGGATTGCCACAGGCTGAGGTCAGCGTTCTGAGTGACGATAATACCCACTTTGAGGCGGTGGTTGTTAGTGATGCATTCGGGGGCAAGCGGCCGCTTGCCAGGCATCAACTCGTCTACCAATGCCTGGGCAAGCTAATGGGCAATGAAATTCACGCTCTGTCGATTCGTGCCTACACGCCCGACGAGTGGCGCGCCCTGGCCGAATCCTGACGGGCTGAACGTATCGTGGACAAATTACTGATAAAGGGCGGAACTCGGCTAAACGGCGAAATAACGATTTCGGGAGCCAAGAACGCTTCGCTGCCGATTCTTGCCGCCACATTACTGGCCTCAGAGCCAGTCACTATTGCCAACGTTCCGCACCTCAACGATGTGACGACGACCATCACGCTGTTGCAGAGCATGGGCGTGCAGGTAACTTTTGACGACAAGCTGCAAGTTCATGTGGATGCAGGTGTAGTGGGTAACCGCTGTGCGCCGTACGAGCTCGTCAAAACCATGCGTGCTTCTATCCTGGTGCTCGGGCCCCTGGTCGCGCGTTTTGGTGAGGCAGACGTATCGTTGCCGGGCGGATGCGCAATCGGCGCAAGACCCGTCAACCTGCACGTAGCAGGGCTACAGGCGATGGGTGCCGATGTTGTGGTTGAAAATGGCTTCATACGCGCACGTGCGGACAGGCTCAAAGGCGCGCACATTGTATTTGATACAGTGACCGTGACCGGCACAGAAAATCTCATGATGGCGGCGGCACTGGCGGATGGTGAGACGGTACTGGAAAATGCGGCGCAGGAACCGGAGGTCAGTGACCTGGCCAATTTTCTCAACACGATGGGGGCCCGCATCACGGGTGCCGGCTCCGGTACCATTCGGATTGAAGGGGTGGATCGGCTCACCGGCACAGAGTATTCAGTCCAGCCGGATCGCATTGAATCCGGTACCTACCTGGCGGCTGCAGCAATGACCGGTGGCTCCATCCGGTTGCAGAAGACAGCACCACAGTTTCTGGAAGCCGTACTGATCAAGTTGGCGGAAGCTGGCGCGATCATCGAAACCGGAAAAGACTGGATCACGCTCGATATGCGGGGTCGTCGACCCAGGGCTGTGAATGTCAAAACATTGCCATATCCGGCATTTCCCACTGACATGCAGGCGCAGTTTTGCGCAATGAATGCTATGGCAGATGGCGTTGCTACGGTGACTGAAACAATATTCGAAAATCGATTTCAGCACGTAAATGAATTGCAGAGGATGGGCGCAGACATCCGGATCGAGGGTAATACTGCAATTTGCACCGGGGTAGAAAAACTGACGGCCGCGCCGGTCATGGCGACGGACCTCCGGGCATCCGCCGGACTGGTGCTTGCCGGACTGGCTGCGGAAGGCGAAACGCTGGTCGATCGCATTTACCATGTCGATCGTGGTTATGAGCGCATCGAAGAAAAACTACAGAAACTGGGAGCGTCAATCCGCCGGGTGGCTGGCTGAACCGAAAACTTACTGCGGTCGACGCTCAGCCACGGTAATGCTCGCGGTGAAGCGCTCACCATCGCGCCACGCGGTAAAGTCGACGGTATCACCGGGCGTCATCGCAGCAACCAGCAACAGCGCCTGCTGGCGTGATCGAATGGGTTCGTCATCAATCGCCAGAACAACGTCGCCGCGCTTCAGGCCAGCGGCTTCGGCGGGGCCGCCCTCGAATACTGCTGACAGAATAATGCCGACGTTCGGATCCAGCCCAAGCGCCGCCGTTTCTGCCCGGGTCAGCTCGTCCGGCTGCAGTCCGACCCAGCCGCGAATCACCCTTCCGTTTAGTTTGATGTCGTCAACCACGCCACGTACCAGGTCGACCGGGATCGCGAAACTGATACCTTCGGTACCGGAATCCTGGGCGAGTATGGCGGTAGTGATGCCGACGAGTTGCCCCACGCTGTTTATGAGCGCACCACCTGAATTACCCTCATTGATCGCAGCGTCCGTCTGAATGAAATTTTCGAAGGTCATCAGACGAAGTGAACCGCGCCCGGTCGCGCTGACAATGCCCTGGGTGACTGTCTTGGTGAGGCCATACGGATTACCGATGGCTAACACGACGTCGCCGATGCGCAATTCACTTGAACGACCCAAAGGGATGGCGGTCAGTACGCCGAGGTCAACTTTCAGCACCGCGAGGTCGGTCTCGGCATCGTAGCCGACCACCTGCGGATTTGCGATTCGGCCGTCGGCCATTTGCACGCGAATTTCGGTGGCACCTGCAACGACATGATAATTCGTGACCAGATATCCTTCCTCATCGATGACTACCGCCGATCCGATGCTGGTGCTCAGTTGTGCACGGTCGCCTCCAGCGTCTCCACTCAAGTTGTTAATTCGCTGCAGTTTGCGGGTATAGACACTTGCAACGGCGGGAGCGCTGATATCAATAGCGTCAGCGTAGCTGGCGGGCCGGCCCGGATTCTTCAGTGTACTGACTGCCGGCAAGAGTTCCGGGCGCACCAGGACGACCACAAATGCGGCAGCCAGACCGACCACAACGGACTGCACCAGGAAAATCAGGATTGGCTTCAGTTTGGCCACTATTTGTCCCACGGAGTCATTTGATTGAGTGCTATTACGCCTTGTATCTAGCCAATATTGAGTGCCACCGTGTATAATGTCGCACTGGATCCGCACCTGTGCCCGGACCTGCCGCCATCCTGACGGCAATAAAGGCTTGCTGCAAATCTACCAAATAATCGAATAAAGCAAAAAACACGCAGATTTAAGAGGCCGTGCAATACAAAGTGAGCGTTGGAAAGCATCATCAGGATTTGCTTGCAACCCCTGAAACCAAGTGCTCACAGGCGTATATCCCGGCCCCTGAATACTATTGCATGGGAGCCCTACATGACCGACGACGTTGATCGCAACAGGCGTCATTTTCTTGCTGTTGCTACCGCTGTGACCGGACTTGCCGGCATCGGCGCCGCTTCTATTCCATTCTTTTCCTCCCTGAAACCAAGCGCGCGAGCGCAAGCGTTGGGGGCACCGGTCGAGGTGCCGATCGGATCGCTTGAACCGGGAGAAATGATACGTGTGATGTGGCGTGGCAGAGTCGTGTTCGTTGTGCGCCGCGACGAAGTAATGCTGCAGAACCTGCCGTTAACGAGGGATTTTCTGGCAGATCCTGATTCAGAGGTCATCGAGCAACAGCCCGCATATGCGGCAAATGAAACTCGCTCCGTCAGGCCGGAATACCTGGTCATCGAGGGTTCCTGTACACACCTGGGTTGTGCACCGTTGCCGGAATTTGAAGTCGGACCGGATGCGCTTCTTGAGTTCGGCGGGTTCTTTTGTCCTTGTCATGGGTCGAAGTTTGATCTTGCAGGACGCGTGTACAAAGGCGTGCCCGCGCCGACCAATTTACGGGTACCACCCCATCGATTTGTGCGTGACGATCTGATCATGATCGGCATTGATTCGGGAGCAGCGTAATGGCAGGTGTAGAAGCGGAAGTAGGCGTCGAAAAAGGCGCCGTCATGAAGTGGATTGACGATCGTTTTCCGTTTACGGAGACAATGAAGGCGCATGCCACCGAGTACTACGCATCCAAGAATTTCAATATCTGGTATGTCTTCGGTGTCCTGGCGAGCGTAGTGTTGGTGATGCAGATTGTCACCGGTATCTTCCTTACGATGAACTACAAACCCTCAGCGATGGACGCATTCGCATCGGTTGAGTACATCATGCGTGATGTCGAGTGGGGCTGGCTGATTCGCTACATGCACTCGACTGGCGCGTCCTTCTTTTTCATCATCGTCTACCTGCATATGTTCCGCGGGCTTTTGTACGGTTCGTTCCGGAAACCCCGTGAGCTCATCTGGATCATCGGCATGATGATATTTTTCGTGCTGTTCGCGTCAGCATTTTCGGGCTACCTGTTGCCCTGGGGCCAGATGTCCTATTGGGGCGCACAGGTCATAATATCGTTGTTTGGTGCCATTCCAGGCATCGGAGAGGCCGTTGTCGAGATCATTCGTGGCGATTACTCGATATCTGATATCACGCTGAATCGTTTCTTCGCATTGCACGTAATAGCGTTGCCCCTGGCACTGATCGTGCTGGTGTTCCTGCATATCGTCGCCTTGCACCATGTAGGATCCAACAACCCGGACGGCATTGAAATAAAGGACCACAAAGGGCCGGACGGCGTACCGCTGGACGGCATTGCATTTCACCCGTACCACACCAGTAAAGACCTGGTTTACATCGTCCTGTTCCTTATTGTGTTTTCTTTTGTCGTATTTTTCGCGCCTGACATGGGCGGCTATTTTCTTGAGCATGCGAATTTTGAACCGGCAAATATGAAAGCAACGCCGGAGCACATCGCGCCGGTCTGGTACTTCACGCCGTTCTACGCCATTTTGCGTGCGGTGCCCGACAAGCTGTGGGGTGCCATCTTGATGGCTGTTGCTGTGCTGTTGCCTGTGTTCCTGCCATGGCTCGATCGCTCGAGGGTTAAATCCATTCGCTACCGTGGATGGATATACAAGCTGGCGCTCACTCTTTTCGTGATTAGTTTCCTGACCCTGGGCTATCTGGGTATGCAGCCAGTCGAACCAATTTATGTGCTGCTCGCACGAACCTTTTCTGTAATCTATTTTGGGTTTTTCCTGCTGATGCCGTACTACACGACCATCGACAAGACAAAACCAGTGCCTGACAGGGTGGTTTACCATGGATAAAAGGTATTCGAATACGGTGCGTCAAATCGCGGTTCTGCTCGGCGCGTTTCTTGCGACCATGGGTGCGCATGCATCGGGTAGCAGTGAGATGGAACCGGCTGGAAATGATGTCGACAATATCCAATCGCTGCAGCGCGGTGCGCGAAACTTTATGAACTACTGCTCCGGTTGTCATTCGGCTCGCTACGTGCGCTACAACACGGTAGCACGCGATCTGAATCTTACCGATGACCAGGTTGCGAACAACTTGATGTTTAATGCCGAAAATACCTTCGATACAATACAGGCGTCGATGCCGGCTGACGATGCCGGGCGATGGTTCGGGCAACCGCCACCGGATATGTCGCTGATAGCCAGGGCGAAGGGGACGGACTACATCTATAATTTCCTCAAGGGTTTTTACCTTGATGCAGATAGCCCTACAGGGGTTGATAACCACATGCTTGAAGGGACCAGCATGCCGCACGTGTTATGGGGCTTGCAGGGCTTTCAAAAAGCAGTTTACAGGGACGAGCCTGTGCACGGAGGAGACGGCGCGACCCGACAGGTTTTCGACAAGCTGGAGGCAGTCACTGCCGGCACGCTGTCAACAGAGGACTTCGACGGTTTCGTCCGCGATACGGTTAATTTCCTTGCGTACATCGCCGAGCCAGAACGCAGTACCCGGCGGACAGTAGGCGTGTGGGTTCTGATTTTCCTGATCTTCTTCCTGATCCTTTCGATAATGCTGAAGAAGGAAATATGGAAAGACGTAAGCTGACTTAGCCAGAAAGAAATACTTCGAGGTCAAACCGCACAAACAAGTCTTGTAACCATTTCCTGGAAATTAATTAAGGGGCCGCACTATGGCAGTTATTGCCAACAGACGATCTGTAATGACTCTGTATTCCAAACCGACGTGTATTCAAAGTCATCGCGTTCGGCTGGTACTCGCAGAGAAAAACATCAACATCGACATCACGAGTGTCGATGGACCGGAATTGCCGGAAGACCTGATGGACCTGAATCCGTATCACACGATGCCAACGCTCGTGGATCGTGACCTGGTTCTCTATGACGCGCGCGTCATTATCGAATACCTCGATGAGCGCTTTCCGCATCCACCGCTGATGCCGGTCGATCCCGTTACTCGTGCGCAATTCAGGCTCGCACTGTTTCGCATCGAGACGGACTGGTATCAGTTGGCTGAGCAGTATGATGCTGATGGCGACCGCAAGCTGTCCAGTAAATCGAAAAAGATGCTCAGAGAGAGCATTCTGGCCAGTGTCGATCTGTTTGCGGCCAAACCGTATTTCCTGAGCGATGATTTTTCATTGGTTGATGCCAGTATTTCTCCAATATTGTGGCGTCTTCCGGTGTACGGGATCGATCTTGGCTCGCAGGCGGAGCCGATCGAGGCCTATATGAAACGTGTATTTGAACGACGATCGTTCCAGGAAGGTTTGACCGAGCTGGAACAAGAGATGCGGCTGTAGCCGCACTCCTGGCTGCAGTGGGATTCGACATTGAGCAACAGCCCAAGCAAGTCAAAACGTCCGTATCTCGTACGCGCCATGCACGAATGGATGACAGACAACGGAAATACGCCACACATCGTAATTGACGCTGCTATCGATGGCGTTAGCGTACCTAGCGAGCACATCAAAGATGGCAAGATTATCTTGAATATCAGCCAGTCGGCTGCTCACAACTTGAAACTGTCAAACAGTTCCGTCAGTTTTCGCGCCAGGTTTAGCGGCGTGCCATTTGACGTATGGGTTCCGATCGCATCTGTATTGGGAATTTATGCGAAGGAAACGGGGCAGGGTATGATTTTCTCGCGTGGCGCCGAGCAACCCGAACCACCGGACGGGTCAGAAAAAGATCCGTCACAACGTAGTGATCGTTCACATCTGAAAATCGTGAAGTAGCATCATTCGCTGCCAAGCAAGGTAGTGTCGATCAGGTCACAAAGGCAGTGAATAATAACCAGGTGAACTTCCTGAATTCGCGCTGTTCGGGTCGCTGGCACACGGATCTCAACATCATCATCGCCAAGCAAGCCTGCCATGCGTCCACCGTCACAGCCGCCCAACGCGACCACTTTCATTGCCCGCTCGTGCGCTGCGACGATCGCGCGGCATACGTTTTCTGAATTTCCGGAAGTCGAAATGGCTAACAGAACGTCGCTTTGTCGCCCAAGAGCGCGAACTTGCTTGGCGAAAATATCTTCGTAAGCATAATCATTGGCGATAGAAGTCAAGGTCGATGAATCGGTCGTCAATGCCATCGCCGGCAAGCCGGGCCGCTCCATTTCGAAGCGGTTGAGCAATTCCGACGAAAAATGCTGTGCGTCGCCTGCGGACCCACCATTGCCACAACTCAGGATCTTGCCGTCGTCCAAAAGCGATTGGCTCATGACTTCGCCGCCCCTGGCGATAGGTCGGCTCAATGGGTCAACTGAATTCTGCTTGGTTGCGATACTCTCGGCAAAATGTTCTCTGACTCTTGTTTCAGCGTCCATCCGATCTCCTAATAGCCGGGCCTGAATGCGTCTTTTAGCCATTGTATCGTGTATTGGCCATCTGCCGCGGAATCAATTGCGATGACGTCGAATCGCATGACCGCGTTTGCATATCGCTTTCTGCCACGCAGAAAATAACTGGCGGTCAGTATTATTTTTCTTTGTTTGCTCAGGCCGACTGACATGGCAGCATTTGAAAACCGGTTCCTTGATCGAAAGCGAACTTCCACGAACACGAGACAGCCATCGTCCAGCATGACCAGATCGATTTCGCCAAAACGACTTCGAAAATTTCGCTGCAGGCATCGCAATCCACATTCGATCAGATGATCGAGCGCCAGCTGCTCCGCCCTGGCCCCTACTGCCTGAGTTGGTGACTGGGCCATTCCGTTGGCTGTCCGTTTAACGAATCTTCATCGGGCAATTCAATCAATTCGTCTGTATCCGGCAGCGGCACCAGTTCTCCGCGTTCGAACTGTGCCCAGGCGAGTCGCCTGTGTACGCGACCGTCTCTATCAAGGTACAGGCGGCCAGTGGCGCCAACATATTCCTGTTGCAACCTGTCGCTGGACGAGTACAGATGGCTAACGAGGTTGTAAGCGTCATAGCCCATTGCGTGCAAACGGCCCATGCGCTTTTCGGCGGGCCAGAATTCGCTATACAGTTGCGGATACCCGGCAATCCAGGTCGGCGGTGCAATGATCCAGGGTGTATCGGCAAACATCACGCCATTGAGGTCGCTGTTTGAACGGCCATCCATTGAATAAATAAACGAAGTGGAATAGACAGGTAGTTCACCGGCGTAATGAAATTTCAGCTGTGACTTTATGAGCCGGCCGGCTTTCGCGTCTGCCGCCAGAAAGACGAAGTCTACGTCCTGACGCCTGCGTGGGTCGAATTGCAGCGGCAGACCAAGGTTTGCGCGCAATCGCTTGTAACGACTGACGCTCTGCGTCAGTGCCATGAGGTTTTCGATTTCGATTGAAAAATCCTGCGTTCCCGTTTGATAACTGCGGTGGTCCAGCAGCAGACCACCATTGCCTTCCAGTTCGTTTGCGAAACTGTTCATGACGCGCCGACCCCAGTCATTGTCAGGGTAAAGAGCAACGGCTTTGACGGCGCCATCTGCCAGCGCACGTGTAGCGGCAGAGGCTGCTTCATCTTCGGGCGCGAGCGCGAACTGAAAGAAACCAGGCGGCGCTGCCATTTCGTCAGGCAAATAATTAAGTGACAGTATTGGAACCGGCAGCATGGGTTCCCTGGCAAGGGTCTGTACGTTTCGCCGCAACAAGGGGCCAACGACGAATTCAGCCCCGTCTTCCATGGCCTGTGCATACGCAGCCGCGACTCCGCCTCTGGCAATGTCATATACAGCGATTCGCTGCTCATCTTCAAGGCCGGACGTAGCCGCAAAATAGGCACCAAAAAACCCGTTCTGCACCGCTTTACCCGCTGTTGCGTTTTTGCCGGAGATCGGCAGTAGCAAAGCGATCTGGCGCGGGAAGTCCAGCAGGCTGGTATCCGGTAAACCCATACCCTCGATAATCGCTATGCCGGGATGGCCGGCATACGATTGCTGCCAGCGGACTACGCCGTTGCTCCAGCCTATGCCCTGCTGGCCTGTAGATGCTGCGAGCGCACCCAGTCTTAGCCAGCCTTGCACTACGGGATCGGCATTTATATCAGCGGCAGATCGCATCACAAGGGCGTCACTTACCAGCAGTCCTGCCCACAGTTGCTGCCGATTGCGTTCGATATCCCACGAACTGTCCAGCCAGTTTTCCCGTTGCATGTACAAGATGACGGCCCTGGCTGGTTCGTTTTTCTGAAACCAGGCGTCTGCGCGCAGTGCCTCCGCTCGCGAGCGATATCGTAAAGTCAGCGGCTCGCGACTCATTGGCTCCAGAATGCTCAGTGCCTTGTCGGGCCTGCCTTCGATCAGGTATATGGCCGCGACATCCAGGTTCCACAGCCATAGCAATTCACCGCCCGTCGGTTTGCTTACGCCACGTAACGCGCTTCTGGCACGCCGGCCATCACCGGCGTCAAGCCATTGTTCGACGGCCAGCATCGTCAGCCGATCCCGCTCACTGCCGGAGGAGGTCGTTGCCAGGCCTATGTAAGCGTCGGCCGCGCTGGCGTGCTCGCCGTTTCGCGCCAACGTCTCGGCACGTTGTTCGGACGAGCCGGTAGCATAGCCGCCGGTTTCGCAACCGGATAGCAGGACAAAAGCAATCAATAACAGCAGAACTTGTTTAGTCGCAATCAATTTCGGCGTAATCATGAGTCGTGTTTAGTGATTTGTGAGTGCGGCAACTTGCCCGTTGCCAATATTAAGGTGCAGGATGTCACATCGTCGCGCATTATCACACATCGCAAAATTGGGCTGTACGCAGGATATAGGGTAATTGGCCACTGGAACGCTATACATCGTTGCAACGCCTATCGGCAATCTCGAGGATTTGTCGCCGCGTGCGCGGGCAACGCTGCAGGAAGTTGACATCATCGCTGCAGAAGATACTCGGCACACGGGGAAACTGCTCTCTCATTTCGCTATCAGGAATCGCCAGATTGCATTGCACGATCACAACGAAACCGAGGTGGCGGCAGGACTCATTAAAGAACTCATGGATGGCCTTTCAGTCGCGCTGGTCAGTGATGCCGGGACGCCGCTGGTAAGCGATCCGGGCTACCGCCTGGTTCGCGATGCACATGAGGCCGGAATCATTGTCAGTCCGATTCCGGGCCCCAGTGCAGCGATTGCGGCGATGTCGGTCGCCGGACTGCCGAGTGACCGATTCGCTTTCGAGGGATTCCTGCCATCGAAGCGCGAGGCGCGCCTGACGCTGCTCAAGTCCCTGCGGGCGGACATGCGTACACTGATATTTTTCGAGTCTGTGCATCGGATCAGCGATACGCTGCACGATATGCGTGAGGTGTTCGGCGCAGATCGCAGCGCATACCTGGGCCGGGAACTCAGCAAGTTGCATGAGCAGGGAGTACGCGCATCGCTGCAAGACCTGTATGCAAAACTTGAATCCGGGGAAATTGTCTCCAAAGGCGAATTCGTGGTGGTGGTCGA
>PVMS01009876.1_pt1 | contig 61261 bp, 16 predicted proteins | sample 1853461 | NCBI WGS metagenome assembly PVMS01 (sample SAMN08582032, study PRJNA380276) | Marine sediment metagenome, whole genome shotgun sequencing project. | isolation source: ocean sediment barecode stripped | collected 2017
GCCTTGAGGCACTTTGGCGATCTTGGGGAATTCAGCCCGGCGCTATCGTTGGCCACAGTCTTGGCGAGGTTGCAGCCTGCTGTGCTGCCGGCGTTTTGAGTCTGGAAGATGCGGTCCGCGTCGTCGTTTGCCGGGGCCGTCAGCTTCAGGGCGCGACGGGCCTTGGCAAAATGGCAGCAGCCGAGCTGACGATGCCTGAGGCCGAAGCCATCGTCAGCCGCTATGAAGGCAAAGTTGAGATCAGCGCTATAAATGCTCCGGGATCAGTGACGTTGTCAGGCGAAACGGACGTATTGGTCGAGATTCTGGCTGTGCTTGAGAAGGATCAGAAATTCTGCCAGATGTTGCCAGTCAACTATGCTTTCCACAGCCCGCAGGTCGAGCCTTTTGCGAAGTTATTGCGTGCTGAACTGGATGGTTTGTCTCCCCGAAAACCGCAGATAATATTATTCTCCACAGTAACAGGCAAAGAAGTCGCACCTGGCGATTACGGTCCGGACTACTGGGCTCGAAATGTTCGAAACCATGTCCGTTTCGGCCCGGTCATCGACGAACTAATAAAGGTCGGGCATCGAACATTCCTCGAATTGAGCCCTCATCCTGTACTCATGTATTCGGTGAGCCAGAGCCTGAACGAGCGCGGTGAATCAGGAACGACTCTTCCTTCGCTACGTCGCGAAGGTGAGTGTCAAACAAATTTGTTGTCTCTTGGTGCGCTGTATGCACAGGGGCGAACGGTGAACTGGAACGCACTCTACCCGGCGGGTGGGCATTGTGTAAGCCTTCCCACTTACGCCTGGCAACGCGAGCGATATTGGTTTGAGCCAGGCGAAGGTAGTGCATATATCGACCGTTCGGCAAGTCGCGCGGGCGGCGAGGTGGCCGGATCGATGCTGGGTCGCGCATTCCGGTCTGCCGCCGACTCAGGGCGCTTATCCTGGGAGCGGCTAGTCTCTGCGGATACGCCGCCATTTCTAACGGATCATCGTGTTGAGGAAACGGTAACCTTCCCGGCAGCCGCCTATCTGGAAATGGCGCTGGCCGCCGCGCAAGAGGCGTTCGGCGATGGCCACCACGAGCTCGCGGGCATGCAGTTCGAGAGCGCACTCTCTTTTGGCGACAACGACGCGCGTCAGCTACAGATGTCATTTGAGCGGCTAGCTCCGGGTACTTTCGACTGCCGGTTTTTCAGCCGCGATAGTGATGAGGCGGGCAGTGACTGGACACTGCACGCCAGCGGTTCGATCTGGTTGGACAGTAGTGAAAGCCCCGCTCCGGACAGGCAACTTTCACTTGCAGACCTGACGAATCAGGCAGGGGTGAAGCGAACAGAGCACTACCCCGAAATGACAAAGCGTGGCCTCAACTACGGGCCCGCATTTCGCGCGGTCAAGGAAGCGTGGCGTGGTGACGGCTGGGTAGCGGGGCGGCTTGATGTCCCGCCCGATGCTGAGTGGAATTGCGGCAGTTACCGTGGCAATCCCGGCGTATGGGACGCCGGCTTCCAGCTGTTGGTCTCCTTTGCGCCAAGCAGCGATGAGTCGATTCGTGACACTTATCTGCCGGTAGGTATTCAGCGCATCAGTCGCGCTCGTGCCTTTGCAGATGTGTCGGGTCTCTGGGCTTATGCCACTCTCAACCGCGCGACCGATGACGAACTGGAAGGGGACATTGTCTTTTTCGACGACGACGGTAATGCCGTCGCCGAGGCGAGGGGATTGCGCCTATTGCGACTGGATAGGGCACGCCAGGGCAACATCCGTGACTGGCTGTACGATATTCAATGGCAACTTCTGGACGATTCGGTCGGACTGGATCGTCCGTCTTCTGAGGCGAACTTGACGTCGTTGGCAAAGATAGATGCCGAAGCCGTGCTGCGGCAAGCGGCCGAAGAATCTGCCAGTGACGATTTGCTACGCGAGGGTGGTCGAGCCAACGAGATCGGCCCCGACCTCGACAAACTTTGTGCGGCCTATGCACAACAGGCGCTAATCAGGCTGGGTTGGGAACTTGAATCCGGGCAATCTGCGTCAAGCAAAGGGCTTGCGGACCAACTACGCGTGGTCGACGAACAAACCAGTATGTTCGAACACATTCTGGACATGCTGTCTCAGGACGGCGCGCTCAAGCGTAAAGGTGATATGTGGCAAGTCGCGAAGAACCTCACCGAAGTGCCCGCAGCAGAATTGTACGAGGAGTTGGTTTCACAGTTTCCGGACTTTCGCGTCGAGTTGGACTTCCTCTCCATGTGCGGCGAAGCACTGCCGGAGGTATTGTGCGGCTCGGTAGACCCTCTCGAGTTGCTGTTCAGCAAAGTTTCAGCCCCTGGGCTTGCACATCTTTACCGAGATACAAATCGCGGCCCTAACGCGTTGGTGCAGCGGACCTTCGAGCAATTGGTTGCCACCTGGCCAGAGCGCGAGAGAATCCGCGTGCTGGAAGTGGGCGGTGGCACTGGTGGTACGACTCAGGCAGTTCTGGCTAGCTTGCCAGCTGACAGGACTGACTATGTCTTTACCGACGTAAGCCCTGCATTTCTGGACACGGCAACCGAGAAGTTTGCGGACTTCCCGTTCCTGCAAACCAAGCTGTTCGATGCTGAAAGGGATCCCGAAAGCCAGGGTTTGCACCCCGGCGGATTCGACATCGTATTAGCATCGAATGTCCTCCACGCCACGGCCGATATGCGAGAGACGCTTGAAAACGTCCGGAGTCTGCTCGGCCCAAATGGCGTCCTTGTGCTGATTGAGGGCGTGCAGCCGACGCGCTGGGTCGACATGATTTTTGGTCTTACGGAGGGATGGTGGCGGTTCTCGGATACTGACCTCAGGCCTTCGCATCCGTTAATGTCTGTTGAGACCTGGTCACGGGTCCTTGCCGATGCGACGTTTGAGGTATCGGCGGCGGTGACGGGCAGCAGTGCTTTTGGTGGCTCATTGTACGAGCAGGCTGTGATACTCGCCCGCGCTCCGGAGAAGTTCGAGCATACCTCGAAATTGGAAATCATTGACGACTGGCTGATCTTTGCCGACGCCGGCGGCACGGGCGAGGCGCTGGCTGAAACGCTCAGCGCTGCAGGAGCTGACTGTAAATTGGTCTATCGCGGCGACACATTCGAAGAAAAGAGCAAAAATCACTGGACGATCAATGAGAACGAGAGCGGCGACTTTAAACGTATTCTTGATAGTGCACTTCCATCGAACAACAAAACGCCGTCCGCCGTCGTTCATTTGTGGGCGCTGGACGCGAACAATGACGACGGCGCGATTTCCGCAGGTGACGAAGCGCAAGTCAGGCAGGACGGTATTTGTGGAACCGCTTTACGTCTGACCCAGGAACTAGCTGCCAGGGAGGATCAGGTCGCGCCGCGTTTGTGGTTCGTTACCAAAGGGGCTCAGCCGGTCGAAAATTCCGCTGCAATACTGTCGCCTTCGCAGGCCACATTGTGGGGTCTGGGCAAGGTTGTGGGACTGGAACACCCGGAACTGGCCTGCGGTCTTGTGGACCTCGATCCGGCTGGTGACGACAGTAACGCCGCAGCATTGCGTCGAGCGCTGAGCTTGTCGATGGCCGCGAATCCGGAAAGATGGCTTGCCGTTCGCGACGGCAAGATGTTCGGTGCGCGCCTGGGACGCGTCGATGCAACGGGCACGGCAGGCGACGGACGCCTCGAACTACCGGTTAACCGCGCATACCAATTGCAGATACCCACCCGGGGCACATTGGAAAACCTCGTACTTGCTCCGGTCGGTCGCCGTTCTCCGAAGGCGGGAGAGGTGGAAATCCGAATTACGGCGACTGGACAAAATTTTCGTGACGTGCTGAACGTTCTGGGCATGTATCCCGGCGACCCCGGTTCTTTGGGCCTCGAGTGTGCGGGCGTCATTTCGTCTGTTGGCGAAGGTGTCGATGGTTTCAGCGTTGGTGATTCTGTCGTCGCGTTGGCGCGGGCGTCTTTCGCGTCATTCACCACGGCGCCTGCAGAACTCGTCGTGCCTTTGCCCGATTGTCTGAGCTACGAGCAGGCAGCTGCCATCCCGGTAGTGTTCCTGACCTCGCATTACGCACTTTGCAAACTGGCACATATCCAGAAGGGTCATCGCGTGTTGATTCACGCCGCGTCCGGTGGTGTAGGAAACGCTGCCGTACAAATCGCACTGTCTGCAGGTGCCATCATATTCGGCACAGCCGGCAGTCCAGCAAAACGCTCCAAGCTTTCAGCCATGGGCGTCCACCACGTTATGGATTCACGATCTCTTGACTTTGCCGATGCCATTGGCGAGCTCACTAATGGGGAGGGCGTCGACATAGTGCTCAACTCACTTGCCGGTGATTTCATCACCAAGAGCTTCGACGTATTGGCCGAGGACGGCACATTCGTTGAGATCGGCAAGGCAGGCGTCTGGACGCTGGAGCAAGCGCACGCGGCGAAGAAAAACTGCGCGTATCATCTTTTCGATCTCACTGAATCGATGCGTGACGAGCCGGCAGTTGTCGGTGCTGCATTCCGCGAACTTTTGGATGACTTCGAAGCTGGTCGTTTGGCCGCACCGCCAATTCAGACATTTCCGATTGAGCAAGCCGTCACAGCATTTCGCGCCATGTCACAGGCAAAACACATCGGCAAGATTGTGATAACGCAAAACGACGATCAGCAGCCTGATGCTGCTGTCTCGTCGCTGTCGTTCCGTCCCGATGGTACCTATCTCATTACGGGCGGCTTTGGCGGTCTGGGACTGATAGTCGCAAATCGAATGGCAGAACGTGGCGCGCGGGAGATGGTGCTTACGGGACGCTCCACACCATCAGAGGAGGCCGAAATTGCGCTTGCAGCATTACGCAAACAAGGAGTGAATATTAGAACGGCGGCAGTCGATGTATCGATTGGCGAAGACGTGGCCCGGCTCCTGGCTGATATCGAAGAGCACGGGCCAGCGCTAGTAGGAGTTCTGCACTGCGCCGGAGTCCTCGACGACGGCGTATTGCTGCAGCAGTCCTGGGAGCGAATATGGAAAGTGCTGTCGCCTAAAGTCGCCGGCGGCTGGCATTTGCACAACCTGACCCGTGATATGCAACTGGAGACATTTGTTCTGTTTTCTTCTTGGTGTGCCGTGCTGGGCTCGCCCGGTCAGGCGAATCACTGCGCAGCGAATGCATTTCTCGACACGCTGGCACACTACAGGCGTGCGCAAGGACTTCCTGCGCTGAGCGTAAATTGGGGCGCATGGGCGGAAGTCGGTGCGGCCGCACGTGTTGATCGTAGCGAGAATCTGGGGCGACGCGGTATCGGTAACTTCGCTCCGACTCACGGCCTTGACGCCTTAGAACTCCTGTTGGAAGAGGGAATCACTCAGTCAGCAGTCGTTCCCTTCGACTTGGATAAATGGCGTCAATTCGATCCCTTAGGCGCGCAGTCGCACTTATTTGACCGGTTGGCTGGCGAATCGATGGCGCTTGGCGATCAAGCCGAGGGAGGGGCGGACGACGTGCGCCTGAAGCTTGATGAAGCAACTCCCGGGCAGCAACGTTTTGAGGTCATGGAGGAGCATTTGTGTCATCAGGTTGCGCAAGTGCTGCGGATTCCAGCCACTCGCATCAATCGTGCCAGACCATTCAAGGCCCTCGGACTCGATTCCCTGACCGGGCTCGAGCTTCGCAATCGACTTGAAACGAGTTTGCGATTGTCCCTTCCCGGCACGCTGGTTTGGAATTACTCGACTGTTGAAAAGCTGGGTGAGTATCTTATAGGGCGGATCGATACCACAACCGCACCGGCAGACCGTTCGCCAATGCAGGAAATCGATGTTGATCAAGCTGCGCCGCTCGATCAGCTCCTCGACGAGCTCGAGTCAGTATCTGACGAAGAAGCTCGACGCCTGCTGGCGGGCGAAGATCATCAAGGTGTGGCGGAGTGAGCGAGTTATCCGATCGAATAGACAAGCTCTCTCCGGAAAAACGTGCTCTGCTAGAGAAGCGGATGAGGGCGCAAGCCAGTCCAGTGCGCCCGACCACCGAGCCGATCGCAGTTATCGGCATCGGCTGCAGGCTCCCGGGTGATGCCAACTCGCCACAGGCATTCTGGGACATGCTCGTCGCTGGCCGGGATGCCATACGCGAGGTGCCGCCAGAGCGCTGGAGCGCAGATGAATTCTATGATCCGGATTCGACCGTACGCGGCAAGATGGCAACCCGCTGGGGAGGGTTTCTAAATGGCATTGAGGACTTCGATCCAGCGTTTTTCGATATTACGTTTCGTGAGGCCCTGCACATGGACCCGCAACAGCGGTTGCTTATCGAGACGGCGTGGGAGGCAGTTGAGGATGCGGGGCTAATTGCAGCTGAGCTGTCTGGCAGCTCTACCGGCGTGTTCATTAGTGCACACAATCTAAGTAGCGACTACTACGTGCGCCAGTGGGCCAAATATAGCGATATTGATGCATATTCGGCGACGGGGGGAGCCCACAGTATTATTGCAAATCGCCTGTCATACTGGCTCGACCTGCACGGACCCAGCATGGTTGTCGATACAGCGTGCTCGGCATCGCTCGTAGCGACGCACCTTGCAATCAACAGCATCGCGAGCGGCGAGTGCGATCTCGCAATTGCCGGCGGCGTCAATCTGATCCCGTCTCCGGATACAACAATTGCGCTGTCGGGCCTGCAAATGATGGCCGCGGACGGTCGTTGCAAGACGTTCGATGTGCGGGCCGATGGTTTCGTCCGCGGTGAAGGATGTGGCGCAATCATCCTGAAGCGCTTGTCCGCTGCGCAGCGCGACGGCGACGAAATATATGCATTGATTCGCGGCAGCGCAGTCAATCAGGACGGTCGGACTAACGGTCTGACGGCACCGAACGCATTGTCGCAGCAGAAAGTACTGCAGCAGGCGCTTAAACGGGCCGGCGTTAGCGCTTCGCAGGTTGGCTATATCGAGGCTCACGGTACCGGTACGGCTCTGGGCGATCCTATCGAGATCGAGGCGTTGGCTGAGGTGATAGGTAGTCCGGTCGACGGCGTTCCGTGTGTGGTCGGTGCGGTCAAGACCAATATCGGTCACCTTGAATCGGCCTCCGGCATAGCAGGATTGATCAAAGCAATTCTGACGCTGCACAAGGAATATATTCCGCCAAACCTGCATTTTACCGGGCTCAATCCGCACATTTCGCTTGACGATACACGTCTGATTCTGGCGACTGGGGGCAAGTCCTGGCCAGCTACCGGTGAGCAACGATTTGCCGGTGTGAGCTCGTTCGGTTTCGGCGGCACTAATGCCCATATCGTACTTGAAGAAGCTCCGCGCAACACTGTTAGACCGTCATCGGAAGAGTTGCCGCTGGATGACGCGTTGCTGTTGTTGTCCGCGCGAAATCAAGCAACCTTGTTGGCACTCGCAACGACGTATTCGGAACTACTGATGTCGGACAAGCTGGCGTTTCGGGACATTTGCTTCAGCGCCGCCTGTCGTCGAACTCATCATGAGCATCGACTGGCTGTGCTCGCATCAGACAGCGCCGCAGCGGCAAACGCGTTGCGCGCTTTCGTCGCAGGGGAAGCTCCTTCGTCCGTAATTGTGCGAAGCGCGCCAGGTCTGGATTCGCCGCGCACAGCGTGGGTGTTCTCAGGACAGGGATCACAACACGTTGGAATGGGTCGCGTGTTATTCGAGACAGAACCGATTTTTCGGCAAACCGTCGAGCGTATTGATGAGTTGTACTCAAGGCTCGCTGATTGGTCGTTAGTGCACGTTATCCAGACCGCTGACGAAGAGCGCCTCGCTCAAACGGAAGTCGCGCAGCCCGCGATATTCGCGGTCGAGGTCGCATTGGCCGAATTGCTGAAACACCATGGTTTGCGCCCTGATATGGTCGTCGGTCATAGCCTCGGCGAAGTTGCTGCGGCGCATGTAGGCGGGGCGCTCAGTCTCGAAGATGCGGTAACGGTCATCTTTCATCGCGGGCGGATGATGCAGCGGATGCACGGTTTGGGTCGCATGGCGGCTGTGTCCGCCAGCGCAGAGGATGTGCGTAAGGTCGTTGCCTCGGCGTATCCCGGGGTATGCATCGCCGCCATCAACGGACCGCTATCGACAACCGTCTCGGGTGAGCCAGCCGCGGTTGACGCATTTGCGAGCGGCGTCAAATGGCCTTGCCAGACTTTGACGGTGCAATACGCTTTTCACAGTTTACAGATGGATTCGATACAGAAAGAATTCGTAACGACGATTTCTCATATAGCGCCTGACAATTCACGGGTCGCGACTTATTCGACCGTGCATGGCGGTCTCGCGCGTAGCGGCGACTTCGGACCCCAATACTGGGGCCGGAACATCCGTGAAACGGTTTGTTTCGCCGCGGCAATCGACAGCATGGCAAACGATAACGCTGACTGTTTCGTGGAAATTGGGCCGCAGGCAGTGCTCGGTCCGGCGGTCGAGCAATGCCTGGAGGCAGGTCAGCACGCGGCGTCAGTATTCGGGGCGTTGCTCAAAAACAGGCCGGAGCGGCTCCACGAGATACTGGCCGACATGTATGTGAATGGCGCACGGATTCACTGGCCGCAACACTTCAAGAAAAGTGGACGCACCGTTCGTCTTCCAACCTATCCTTGGCAACGTCAGCGATGCTGGTTCGACCCGGAGAAAGAAGTGGATGAGCGCACTGATGGTCAAACTGATACTGACAGCTGGTGCTACGACGTCGCGTGGCCTTTACGTACGCCACTCTCCGGTTGGGTCAAACGAGCATCGATCGCAAACCCGCCTTCTCTGTCCGGCGTCGCCGCGGAGGTCGCATCCCGCCGCGATAGAATATATCGAAAGCACTCAGCCGAAGATTCGGTCAGCTTGGTCGACGCGCTGGAAGACAGAGCGGCGCTATACGCAGTGGCCGCTTTACGGGCACTAGGTTTTTCACTCTTACCAGGCGACAAATACAAGAGCACTGATCTGGATGCGATTGCAGAGGGCTATCGCGTCCACATCGTTACTCGTCTTTTCCGCTTGCTGGAGGAGCGCGGTGCGACTCGCTTCGATGGCACGGCCTGGTCGGTATGCGATATAGAGCTGTTGGGCAGTGCATCTTCGCAAGGGATACGAGGCAGCGGCGAAGGATCCGAATTTTTCGAGCTGTTGGAGCGTTGCGGCGGGAACGTGGCAGACGTCGTAAGACAGCGCTGCGACCCTCTCTCTTTATTGTTCCCAGGCGACTACAGTACCTCGGCGGAATGGGTTTATGCCGATGCGCCGATTTCTCGGGTTGCAAATGATCTCCTTGCTGAGGCGGTCGAAGAGTTGGCGAATAAATTGCCCGAATCCCGAACTTTGCGCGTACTTGAAATAGGAGCCGGCACTGGCGGCAGTACGCGCACAATATTGCCGAGATTGCGTTCCGATCGCACTGAATATGTGTTCACCGATCTTTCGAAGTCGTTTCTTAAACAGGCAGCCGACCGTTTTGCTGCGGACATTCCTATTCATTATGAGTTGCTCGATATCGAGGCAGATCCAGTAACGCAAGGATTTGCGAAACAGCAGTTCGACTTAGTCATCGCTGCTAATGTTTTGCACGCGACGGTCGATCTCAGGCGCTCACTAAAAAACGTGCGGGACTTGCTGGTGCCGGGCGGTACGCTGATGTTGTTGGAGGGTACTGCGCAGCGCGGTTGGATAGACCTGACCTTTGGGCTGACAGAGGGCTGGTGGCGATTCGCCGATACTGATGTCCGGAAAGATTATCCGCTACTTGATGTCGACCGGTGGCAGGACCTGCTCAGGCAATGTGGATTTAGCGATCCTGCGGCAATTCAGGTGGAACGCGACACGAGAGGCTGTCTCTTCGCACAGGCGATCCTCTTGGCACGGGCGCCGCATGCGCAAGCCGAGAGCCTGGTCGTGAGCAGCGAGCGTCCGCTAGAAAACGCAGCTCCCTGGATCGTCATTGGTGGCAGCGGCGACGATGGCGTCACCGCGGCGCTTGCAGATGGACTGCGGGCGAACGGGTCTCCGTGCGTACACGTGGAGTACACCGAAGGTGAGTCCTCGTTCGAGGACAACGCGTACCGAATCAACCCTGCGCGGCGCGACGACTTCGTGCAGATGCTGCAGACGCTTGCGGCAACCCATGACCACGGGCTACACGCAATAGTGCATTTAGCAGCCGTCGACGAGTCGCACCAACCAGGCACTACGAAAGAATGGGATGCTTGCATGGTACGGACCTGCGGTAGCGTGCTCCACCTGCTGCAGGCCCTGGAGGCCAACAGTATTCAGCCGAAACACGGTGTGTGGGTCGTGACTCGAGGTGCACAGTCCTTGCGCGACAACGGTCGGATGAACTCGGTAACGCAGGCTGCGGTCTGGGGACTGGGCCGCGTTGCAGCTCGAGAAAAGCCCGAACTGTGGGGCGGGCTGGTGGATCTCGATTTCGACGCCGATCCGGAGCACGACGCTGCATTACTTGAGCGGGTCGTTGTAAGCGAACGCAGCGAGAACCAGATCCTGCTTCGCGGCAGCGATCGATTTGTCGCCCGGTTTATTTCGAGTTCGACTCCTGTCTCCAGTGCGCCGGACTTCAAAGGCGATCACAGTTATCTGATCGTTGGCGGAATGGGGTCGGTGGGACTGCAGGTAGCGCGATGGATGGTCGATCAAGGAGTTCGGCACCTGACGTTGACTGGCAGACAAGGATTACCAGCCCGGAGCGGCTCTCCAGCAGTGGAGGTCGTGCGCGAACTTGAAGAAGCCGGGGCCGAGGTAAACGTGATGGCTGCGGACAGTTCCGATTCGGCGCAGATGGCGAAAGTATTCGCGACGTTTGACGGCGACAGTCCGACGTTAGCCGGCGTCATACACGCCGCCGCGGTCATAGAATTCGAGTCTCTCGAGGATATCGATCTCGATAGATTTCTCGATGTTGTACGGGCCAAGGTCGCGGGCAGTTGGATACTGCATGAGCAGACTGCAAAGCTCGAGCTGGATTTCATGGTGTTTTTCTCATCGATGGCTGCAATCGGCGGATTCCCGCAGCTTGGTCACTATGCGGCCGGCAATAGCTTTATGGACGCGCTCGCGCACCATCGTCGGGCACTCGGCTTACCGGCGTTGAGCATCAACTGGGGCCTGTGGTCAGATGCCAGGTCGACGAGTGACGAGAACAGGCAACTCTTCGAGCGAATCGGTCTTCGTCAGATGTCTTCGGAAAGGGCATTGCGGGTTTTGCGGCATGTGCTCGCCGGCAACTCGACACAGAAAACCATCGCCTCGGTTGACTGGGACACTTTCCGGTCGGTCTATGAATCACGGGGTGCGAGGAATTTTCTGTCGCGGCTTGCAGAAAGACCCGAATCATCTTCATCTAAATCGACAATGAGCACGCAACCTATACAGTCTGCACTCCGCAATCGATTGAACACGGCTGATCCTGCTGATGTGCTACGCATATTGCAGGAGACGATCTGCGATGTCACTGCGACTATTCTGGGCGTGTCGGTGACAGAAGTTGCCGGACGGACGGACGGTTTTTTTCAGATGGGCATGGATTCGATCATGACCGTCGAATTGCGACGCCGGCTGGAGACGTTGTTGCAGACCAACTTGATGACAACGCTCGCGTTCGAATATCCAACGGTCGAACGCCTGACAAACTATCTGGCCAGCGAGATACTGGAGCTCGAGCCGCAACACCCCGAGCAATTATTATCGGTATCGGAGGCGATTCCGGTGGATAGTGCCAGCGACGATCTCGAATCATTTTCCGATGCGGAGCTTGCAGCAGAGCTGGACCGTGAAATGGCCGAACTTGCGAGTGCAGACGGGAGACGCAGGCGTTGAGCGGTTCGACTACCAACGACGGCCAGCGCGTGCGACTGCAGGATGCGATACGGAGCATTCGACAGCTGCAGAATCGGGTTGCTGAACTTGAAGGTGCCGCGCACGAACCCATCGCCATAATCGGAATGGGGTGTCGCCTTCCCGGAGATGTAGCCAATCCGGATGCGTACTGGCAGTTGCTCGAAGAAGGTGTCGACGCAATCACTGAAGTGCCTGCCGAGCGCTGGGACCGCATGGCATTTTACGATCCGAACCCGGAAGCACCGGGCAAGATGTATACGCTTGCCGGTGGGTTCGTGAACAGTGTCGATCAATTCGACGCCGATCTGTTCGGCTTGTCGCCGCGTGAAGTTGCGAAGATCGACCCGCAACACCGGCTCGTTCTCGAGGTTGCCTGGGAGGCCTTGGAGAACGCGGGTATTCCGCCAAAGGGTCTCGCGGAATCCGCCACGGGCGTTTATCTCGGAATCACTACTTTCGATTACGGATTACATTTGAGCCACGCTGGACTCGAGAGCATTGATGCGTATGCCATGACTGGCACAAAGCTGAATTTTGCCTCCGGCCGCTTATCGTATCTGCTCGGTTTGCAGGGACCAGCATTATCCATCGATACGGCGTGTTCGTCGTCGTTGGTTGCCATACATCTCGCCTGTCAGGCGTTGCGCCGGGACGAATGCGAAATGGCGCTTGCGGGCGGCGTCAACCTGATGCTAACGCCGGAGCAGACCATCGCCGAATGTAAGGGGCGAATGCTGTCTCCCGAAGGTCGCTGCAAAACCTTCGATGCAGGGGCTGACGGATTCGTGCGTGGCGAAGGTTGCGGCATCGTAGTGCTGGAAAGACTTAGCACTGCCTTGCAAAAGGGACACTCGATTCTTGCCGTCATCCGCGGGTCGGCGACAAATCAGGACGGGCCAACGAGTGGTCCGACCGTGCCGAGCCGCATTGCTCAGGAGGCCGTGATTCGTGCTGCGCTCGATGACGCGGGTCTCGGATCGGACGACATCGATTATGTCGAGGCGCATGGGACTGCGACCCCGCTCGGTGATCCAATCGAAGTACGCGCCCTCGCCAATGTATTCGGCGGCACTAATAGCCGTCACGCGCCACTCAAGATTGGTTCGGTGAAGACCAATTTCGGACATCTCGAATCGGCCGCAGGGGTTGCCGGTTTAATGAAGAGCGTTCTCAGCCTACAGAACGAGGCTATTCCACCGCACCTGCATGTGCAGTCGCTTAATCCTGCGGTTGATTGGCGATCGATGCCGATCGACGTGGTAACGACGGGCGAGCCGTGGCCGTCAGGAGATCGTCCAAGGCGCGCTGGCATCAGCTCGTTCGGCGCGAGCGGGACCAATGCGCACATTGTCGTGGAAGAATGGCAGTCTGAAGAGTCAGTTGACGAGGCAGAGAAGCACCATCGCCCGCTGCATTCCTACTGCTTGTCGGCTGTTACAGCAGCGTCTCTTGCTGAGCTAGCCGCTCGACATGCGCAGGTACTGGGGGGGACCAAACCCGAGTTACTTGCGAATGCCTGTTACACGGTTACTGCGGGACGCTCACACTTCCGGCATCGCCTCGTCGTGCTCGGGGAAGGCGTCACCGATATCAGCTCAGGCCTCGCCGCTTTCGCAGAAGGCGAGACTTCGCCCGCGATCATGACTGCAAATAACTCGCGATCGCCCCGTATCGGGTTCCTGTTTTCCGGCCGATCCCGGGAGGTCTGCAAGGTGGGACGTGAACTGTATGCAACGCAATCGACGTTTCGCCAACGTATCGACGAATGCGCGGACCTGTTGCGCGACCGTTTCGATTTGCCGTTACTCGACGTCTTATTCGATGCAGCGAACTCCAAGCAGCGCCGATCGAGCTATGACGAACCGGCGCTGGTTGCGTTGCAATACGCGCTGGCCGAACTTTGGAAATCTTGGGGCATTATGCCGTCAGCCGTACTCGGCCATGGTGCCGGCGAATACGCTGCGGCATGCCTGGCCGGCGTCTTGTCACTCGCCGACGCATTAACATTAGCGCATGCGAAGGGGCTGGTGCTCGAGGCCATGTCGGATCGAGGGACGATGGCTGCAGTATCTGCAAGCGACGGCGTTGTTTCCGTGGCAATTGGCGGTCGCGATGATGTGGCTATTGCAGCGATAAATGGCCCGGAGTCTGTGTTGATCTCCGGCGAGTCTGAAGCGATCGACGAAGTTTGTCGCAAGCTGGAAAGACAAGGTCTTGTGACGCACAGGCTCGATTCGTGCAGCGCATTGCATTCACGGATGGTCGAGCCTTTGCTCGACAGGTTCGCCGAGGTGGCGTCCGAGATCACGGCAATGGCACCTCGCATGCATCTTTTCTCGAGCGTGACCGGCCTTGCAGTCAAAAAGCAAGATGTATTGGATATTGACTACTGGAAACGGCAACTGCGTGACGTTGTTCAATTCGGTGCGGCGATGCGCTCGCTGGTGGATGACGACATCGACACGTTTGTCGAAATTGGTCCGGATGCAACATTGACGCGGATGGCGCGCGGCGGTTTTCCGGGATTGCTGGCAGCCTGGGTCAACTCGCTTGAATCCGGTAGGGACGACTGGCTATCAATTGTACGTGCGTTGGGTAATTTATACATTAGCGGTGCGACAATTGACTGGCACGCGGTTAGTCGGCGCTATGCGAGTGGCACAGTGCGACTGCCAACTTATGCCTTTGACCGCAAGCGACACTGGATTGATGTGCCGCCCGACAAGACAGCATATTCTCATGACCTTGCTCCGGCGGTTGTCGACACCGAACATTCGCTTCTGGGTTACCGCCTGCGATCGCCGCTCGATACGGTGCAGTTCGAGTCGCGACTTGGCCTGACCAGACAGACCTGGTTGCAAGATCACAAAGTGTACGACCGGGTCGTCGTCCCTGCGACAGCGTTTCTCGAGATGCTGATCGCGGCAATAAGCAGGACAACTGATACCGTCACACAACTCGACGATATTTCCATACACGTGCCAATCGTCATCGAAGCGGATCGTGAAACGACAGTGCAGACGCTGGTCGAAAAGGTCGGTGACTCGCATCGCCTGCGCATCCTTACGCCGCCGTCATCGTCGACTTCGAATTCTGCGTGGACTGAGCATGTGTCCGCGATCGCCAGCGCTCGGGAGGCGAATGTATTGCCGAATAGCGCTTCCGATCGCATCGATACTGATGCGATCGACGCGCGTTGCGGTGACGCTATTGATATCGAAGCGCACTATCGCGAATTGCAAGAGTCCGGTGTGGCCTTCGGACGGTCGTTTCAAACCGTGACGAAAATCCGACGGGGCGAATCCGAGTCGATTGGCTGGGTGAGCACGCCGCAGGAAATTGAGCGCGACGACCGCAATGCGTTCTGGCTACATCCCGCGGTACTTGATGGCTGTCTGCAGGTCGCGCGGGATGCGCTACCCGAATCCATTCGAAATGATCGCAAGGCGGTGCATGTGCCAGTACATTTGGATCGCCTTGTCGTTTTGGGAACGCCGGGCAACACAGTTGTTTGTCATGCGATTCAAACGCGGTCCACCGGTTCGGGCGACGGTTACAAGCTTGATCTGAAGATCGGAGATGAACAAGGCCGGTGTCTGGCAGAACTGCGTGGATTGCGATTGGCCCGCATGGATAGACGTGCCTTTGACACCGCAAGCGGTCGTCAAAAGCCGGGCGACATTTATGAACTCATGTGGCGAAGCAAGCCAATAGCGGCAGCGCATGCAGGATCGGCGCAGCCGTGCAACTGGCTGATTTTCGACTACAGTGATCCGTTGCTTGGTAGCTGCGCCGACGCATTGCGTGCCAGTGGGGAAAAGGTATGCACAGTTGGTGCTGCCAGCGAACTGAATATTGCCGGGGAGAACTGTACAGTCAGAGTCGACAATCCCGTCGATTTCAAACGCCTGATCGAGGCAACGGTTTGTGCTGAGCCAGGACCATGGATAATCGCGCACGCGGGCGGTTACCATTCCTCCGACGCAATGCCGAGTAGATCGGACCTGGAGAAGTCGCAGGCAATTTTCCTGCAAAGCCTGATGCACGTAGCGCAGGCAATTGAGTCCGGCGTCTCACCAGTTTCCAAAATGCTGGTCGTCACTTCGGGCGCGCAGGGTACGACGACGTCGGCCGGTCTGCCCGGCGCCACGATGTGGGGTCTGGGACGCGTAATTCAGACTGAGATTCCACGCCTGGATACGGTTCTGCTTGACCTAAATGACGAAACTCTGGCGGCACAACAATTACTTGCTGAGTCGCGCGCAGCAGATGGCGAGGATCAGGTGTTGTACATCAACCGTGAGCGGCATGTTGCGCGCCTGGCAGCGTCCACATGCACTGGCGATTCCGATGGTGCGGCTTCGGCAAACCGGCTTGTACTGCGGACGGCCGGTATACCCGATAGTCTCGCGCTGCAGGAAATGCAGAGAAAGGAACCGGGGCGCGGTGAAGTCGAAATAGAAGTTGCGTCAGCGGGGCTGAATTTTCGCGATGTGCTGGTCGCGCTTGGGGTATATCAGGGCCCGTCCGGGCCGCTCGGAGGTGAGTGCGCCGGTCGTGTGGTCAACGTCGCCGACGACGTTGACCATTTGCAGGTCGGTGATGAAGTCATCGCATTCTGCGGCGGCGCAATGGCAAGCTATGTGAACGCCGATGCGCGCCTCACCTGGCGTAAGCCCCGCCTGCTGAATTACGAGCAGGCTGCAGCCCTGCCGGTCGTGTTCCTTACGGCCTCGTATTGTTTGCATGAGCTCGGTCAAATGGGTCACGGCGATCGCGTGCTGATCCACGGTGCAGCAGGTGGCGTCGGCATGGCAGCTGTACAACTTGCACGTCGTGCCGGGGCCGAAATATTTGGCACTGCAGGTACGCCAACGAAGCGCGATTTGATCAAGTCGCTCGGCGTCGATCACGCACTGGATTCGCGCTCTCTTGAATTCGCCGACCAAATCATGAGTCTGACTGATGGGCGCGGAGTGGATTTGGTTCTTAATTCGCTCGCCGGTGAGTTCATTCCCGGCAGCCTGAAGGTCACTAAGGAGAACGGTCGCTTCGTGGAAATTGGTCGCACCGATATCTGGAGCGCGCAACAGGTACAGGAATTTCGACCTGACATTGAATATCACACGGTCTTGCTGGGTGACGTTAGTGAATCGAATCCCGAACTGATCCAGAGGCTCGGCGAGGAGATTGTTGACAAGGTTGACGCCGGCACGCTGTCGGCCCTGCCTCTGCAATGCTGGCCTATGGGTAAAGCCGCCGACGCATTTCGCCTGATGGCGCGAGCCGGGCACACCGGTAAGATCGTGTTGACCGTCAGCGATTTCGGTCGCGCCGAAAGGGCAGAAGAACCGATCGTGCGCACGGATGGTGCTTATCTCATCTCAGGTGGTTTTGGCGGGCTGGGGCTTAAGCTGGCTGGCTGGCTCGCGGCACAGGGGGCCGGATTGATCGCCCTGCTGGGCCACCATGATCCCGACGAACAGGCGATAGCAGCGATTGCGGCTCTGCGCGGCTTCGACGTTACGGTTTTACCAATTGTTTGCGACGTTACCAAGTCGGCGGAGGTGCAGCAGGCAGTCGAGCAAGTTGAACAGCATGCCATGACTCTGCGCGGCGTCATACATGCAGCGGGCACGTTAGACGACGGTGTTTTGTCCGAACAAAACTGGATGCGATTCCAGGCTGTAATTGCCGCGAAGATCACCGGGGCCTGGACGCTACATGAATCAACGGAGAATCAACCGCTGGATTTCTTCGTACTTTTTTCGTCCGCGAGCGCGTTGTTTGGAGCCGCGGGCCAGGCGGGCTACGCTGCGGGCAACGCCTTTTTGGACGCGCTGGCGCGTTGGCGTCGCGGGCGAGGTCAGCCGGCTCTAAGCGTCAACTGGGGTCCATGGGCAGATGTTGGCATGTTCGCTAGGTCAGGGGTGGCCGGACAGCGATCAGTTTCCGGACGCGGCTTTGAATTCCTTGACGCGGAACGCAATCTCGCAGCTCTGGCCATATTGCTAAAAACCAGGATTGCCGGAGCCGGTGTATTCACAGCTGACTGGGCGGCTTTTGATGCCACGCGGCAGAGCTCCGGATCGTCGCCCTTGGTCGTCGAGTTAGTCGGTCAATCGGCCGCAGCATCAATTACAGCGACTGACGATAGCGCATTCGCGGACGAGTTGCGCGCTGCACCCTCGGCCCGTCGCATTCGGCTTATGAGAAACAGGCTGCGCAAGGAAGTTGCGGCAGTTCTGAATAGCACAGCCGATTCGATACTGACGAATCAGGGTTTTCGTGAACTCGGAATGGATTCACTGATGTCGGTCGAGTTGCGCAACCGACTGCAGCGCTTGCTTGACTGTTCGCTCGTCTCGACGGTGGCGTTTGACTATCCGAACGTGCAGCAGCTTGGTGAATATCTGTTGCGTGAAATCGTCGACGCATCAGCCGTTTCGAATCACGGCCAGTCACCATTGCCCACGTCCTCCCCGATGAGCTTCGTTGAACCTGACAAAAACGTATCCGACCTATCCGATGAGGAAGCCGAACAGCTGCTGCTGAAAGAGCTCGCGAGATTGCGGGAGGCGGACAGATATGGCTAGACGAAAAGCAGACTCTGAGCCGTCGGCAGCCAAACAAGCTCTGATTGAGCTGCGCCATCTTCAGGCACAATTGGATGCATCACAGCGTGAGCGGACCGAAGGCATCGCTATCTGTGGAATGGGCATGCGTTTTCCGGGTGGTGTGAATGACGCAGAGTCCTATTGGCGTCTGCTCAGCGAGGGAGTCGATGCGATTACGGAAGTTCCCGCATCCCGCTGGGACATAAACGCGCTATATGATCCGGATCCGGATGCCGCAGGCAAGATGTCATCCCGCCATGGTGGCTTCATTGACGACGTCCAGGCATTTGATCCGGAGTTCTTCGGATTGTCGCCTCGCGAGGCAGTGAGCACCGATCCGCAACAGCGCCTGTTGCTCGAGGTTGCCTGGGAAGCACTCGAAAATGCCGCCGTTTCGCCGAGCAGCCTGGCACGCAGTCGCTCAGGCGTATTCATCGGCATGGGCAATAGTGACTACAGCCGGATGTTGATAGAAGAACTGGCTGACATCGATGCACATACAGGTACAGGCGGCGCGATGGCAGTGGCCTCCGGCCGCCTGTCCTACGCTCTCGGCCTCAACGGTCCAAGTCTCGTAATCGATACGGCTTGTTCCTCGTCGCTGACGGCAATGGTCCTCGCTTGCGAAAGTTTGCGACGTCGGGAATGCGACCTGGCGCTTGCTGGCGGTTCGAACCTCATTCTAACTCCGGAATACAGTATTGCTTTTTCAAAGGCGCGCATGCTCGCACCCGATGGTCGTTGCAAGGCCTTCGATGACCGTGCGGACGGCTACGTTCGCGGCGAAGGTTGCGGCGTACTCGTGTTGAAACGAGTCTCGGACGCACTTTCAGCCAACGATCCGATACTGGCTGTTGTGCGAGGCTTCGCGGTGAATCAGGACGGCGCCAGCAGTGGTTTGACAGTACCGAACGGTCCGGCGCAGGAAGCAGTCATTCGTAGTGCGCTGCAAAGTGGCGGTATCGCAGCAGAGGATGTCGATTATCTCGAAGCCCACGGCACAGCAACGTCTCTCGGCGATCCGATTGAGGTGCACGCGCTCGGAGCCGTGTTCGCCAATCGTCGGCAGGAAGAACCCTTATTGATTGGATCAGTAAAGACCAATATCGGGCACCTCGAGGCGGCTGCCGGTATCGCCAGCGTCGTAAAAATTGTGCTCGCGTTACAGAATGAAAAAATTCCCGCGTCGCTCCACTTCGATAAACCAAGCACACAAATCGACTGGTCGCGATGTCCGGTCAAGGTAGTTACAGAGCTCACCAATTGGGCCGGTGCGGGCAGCAAGCGAATAGCCGGCGTAAGCTCGTTCGGGTTTAGCGGTACGAATGCGCACGTCCTTCTTGAACAGGCGCCGCCACAAGTCTCTGCCGGCCCCGACTTGGATCAGGGTTCGAAAATAATGACGCTGTCGGCCAAAGCACCGGCGGCGCTTCGTGATCTGGCTATGCGCTATGCCGAATTTCTCGCGCGTGATACGGCTACGCTGTCGGAAGTGACGTGGTCGGCCAGTACTGGTCGCTCACACCTCAGCCACCGACTCGCGGTCGTTGCAAACGACAACCAGCAGCTGCAAGGGAAATTGTCCGAATTCAGTCGGAATGGCCATGCCCCAGGTTGTCACACCGGCCAGTGGTTCGACGCCAGCCCTCCGGCAGTGGCGTTTTTGTTTACGGGCGACGGTTCACAATATGTGGGAATGGGTCGAGGTTACTACGAACGGTACCCGGCTTTCCGAATGATTCTGGACGAGTGCGACGCTGTGTTGCAATCGCAAATCAGTTGCTCTCTGGTGCGGCAATTGTACGGCACGTCCGATGATGATCTCGGCCTGCAACGTGCGTCGATTGGACAACCCGCCCTATTTGCTCTGCAGGTTGCGCTCGCGCGACTCTGGCATTCCTGGGGCGTAGAACCGGCAATCGTGCTCGGCCACGGACTTGGCGAATTTGCCGCTGCGTGCATCGCCGGAGTATTCGATTTGGAGTCTGGCCTCGCCCTGACGACAGCGCACGGCCGACTGTTCGAGACCGCCGAGGCGGTGGCGCTGGCGACCGTCAGTTCAGACGCAGAGGCATTGCGAGCTGCGCTTATCGACTCGCCAGAAATATTTATCGCAGCCGAAAGCGGTCCGAGCAGTACCGTGGTCGCTGGCGAACCGGCGGCGATCGCGTTGCTCTCCGGACAATTAAGTCGCAACGGTCTTGCCGTTGGAGCACTCGGCAATGCACGTTTGTTATTGCCCGAAATGAGTCCTGAACGAACCCAACTCGAAAATGTTGCCGCCGGGATCCACTACCGAAAGCCAGAAATTGAAATCGTATCCAGTCGCCACGGGCAGTATGCGGATGACTATCTCAGTTCCGCCTCAGCCTGGGTTCCGGGCAGGCAGGTCACTTCGGCATTCTGGCCAGGTTTGCGGTTTCTGCATGACGAGGGGTATCGAATTTTTCTTGAAGTTGGTCCGCGTCGGGTTCTCACTCCGTTGGCACGACAGTCGATGCCGGACGAAAAAATCATATTGCTGCCCACGGCGGATCGCGATCAGGCTGACCATGCAGTGATGCAAGACACACTGTCTGTACTTTACGCGCAGGGTATCGACCCTGTGTGGGACATACTAACTCCGAAATATCCGCATCGTCGTATAGGGCTGCCGACCTATCCGTTCCAGCGAGAAGACTATTGGTGGAAATCGGATCACAAAAAAGCGACAGGCGTAGGCGATCGCCAGCTCTGGGAGAGTGTTATTGCTGCTGGACGCCGGCAGGCGGCTCATGTGCCAATAGACCTGAACATCGATACCTACGCAGGGAAATGGCGATGTCTCGAGCGTTTAACCGATGCTTACTTGATTGAGACGTTCCGCTCTCTTGATCTATTCACTTCAGCCGGAGAAACGCACACGGCGGAAAGTATTTTGGAGGCCGCGGGAATCAAACCGGTCTACAAGATGCTTGTGTCGCGATGGCTTGGGTATCTTGCGGCGTCCGGTGATCTCGAACAGCACGAGGAGCGCTTCACAAGTCGGCTTCCGCTCGCCGAACCTGCAACGTCCATTCTTCTGGCTGAAGCGGAAACAGCGCTGCAGGACATCCCGCAACTAATGCAGTACATACGACGCTGCGGGAAGATGCTCGGGGATGTAGTGCTTGACCGAGAGAGCGCGTTGCAGACGTTGTTTCCAGGTGGTGCCACCGATACCGCGCAATTCCTTTATCGAGACTGGGCTGCAGCGCGATATTTTAACGAGATCGCCGCGACCGTCGCTGACCGCGTCGTAGAGATGCTGCCCAGCAGTCGTCCCGCCAGACTTTTCGAAATTGGTGCAGGCACGGGTGCGACCACGTCGAGAATACTGCCGCGTCTCGCAACCCGAAATGTAGAGTATGTCTTCACGGATGTCTCCGACTATTTCCTGTCCCAGGCAAGTGAAGAATTCTGCGACTACCCATTTGTAAATTACGGTTTGTTCGACGCTGGCAGGAATCCGCAGGAACAGGGTTACGGCGAACACCGATACGATGTCGTTATCGCTGCAAACGTGCTGCACGCGACGAGCAATCTCGAGGCCACAGTTGATCATGTGCTGTCATTGATCGCACCGGGCGGCGTTCTTATTCTCTCCGAAACGACAGGTGCGCCACGCTGGTCGGACATCACAGTCAGCTTGATAGAAGGTTGGCAGAGTTTTGCTGATTCTCTGCGCACTGACAGTCCGTTACTGTCGTCCGGGCAGTGGGCAAAGCTGCTTCGCGACCGAGGCTCTGACGATGTAGTCGTGTTGCCGGAAGCAGGATCGCCTGCGGAAGTTCTTGGTTCGCATATAATCGTCGCCCACGTCAGTAAGCAACGCGAACTGCTCGAAAAGCCGGCCGAGTTCGCCCCAGCGCCTGCAAGCGGTCGCGAAAATGCCGATGTTCTGGGCGGTGTGGCCGGCGATCCGGCTGCGGTGGCAAGCCTTCGGCGTGAACTGAACGAAGTCGCGCCGAACGAGCGTGCAGACGTGCTCGTAAATTACGTGCGCAGCAACGTCAACCGGGTACTGCGACGAAATTCGGATAAATCATTGGACCGACGTCAGCGCCTGATGGACCTGGGTGTCGATTCGCTCATGGCAGTCGAACTGCGCAATGTCCTGACTGTCGGTCTGGGCCTGGACGAGCCATTGCCAGCGACCTTGATTTATGATTATCCGACGATCGAGGAGGTCGCCCTTTTTCTGGACGCACAACTTGCTGTTGATGGCGAGTTGGTAGTCGCTGACGAGACACAGACGCGAGGGGAATCACGGCCACTGTCTACGTCGGACGTGGACCGGTTGTCCGATGACGAAGTTAAGGCGGCGTTGCTCGCCAAAATCGGCGGGGAATGAGCAGAATATGTCGAAGAAGCCGAATTCTGACAACGACGATATGCAGCTGCTGAAGCGGGCACTGCTCAAGATTGAGCAATTGGAGTCGAAAGTCGATGCCGCAGATTCAACTTGCCACGCGCCCATCGCAGTGATTGGCATAGGTTGCCGGTTGCCCGGTGGCATTGCAGGCCCTGAGCAATTCTGGGAATCTTTGCGCGACGGCGCCGATCTGGTTTCAGAAACGCCCGCCGACCGATGGGACGCCGACGCATTCTATGACCCGTCTCCGGGCACTCCTGGAAAAATGTACAGCCGCGCAGGCGCTTTCCTGGATTCTATCGACGAATTCGATCCGCAATTCTTTGGCATCGCACCGCGCGAGGCGATAAGCCTGGATCCACAGCAACGGCTGCTGCTGGAAGTCAGCTGGGAAGCGTTGGAAAACGCAGGTTTGTCCCCACAGCAACTGGCTGGGAAAGCGACCGGCGTGTTTTTCGGTATCGGCGCGACGGATTACCAGCAGTTGCAGATGCATCAACAGGATTTGCGGCTGCTCGACGCCTACCATGCGTCGGGGATGGCACACAGCGTCGCAGCGGGTCGCGTCTCCTACGTGCTTGGGTTAACCGGTCCCAGTATTGCAATAGACACTGCGTGCTCATCGTCGCTAACCGCAATTCACTATGCGTGCCAGAGTTTACGCAATGGCGAATGCCGGTCGGCGCTTGCAGGTGGTGTTAACGTGATGCTGGCACCGTTTTCCAACATCGCCTTTTCGCAATCTTCAATGCTGTCGCAGGCCGGCCGCTGCGCGACATTCGACGCGGCTGCTGACGGATTTGTGCAAGGCGAAGGCTGTGGCGTGATCGTGATGAAACGATTGCAAGACGCACTTGAGGATGGCGACCGCATCGAGGCGGTCATTCGTGGTTCGGCGATCAATCAGGATGGTGCCAGCAGCGGCCTGACGGCGCCGAATGGGCCGGCTCAGGAAGCCGTTATCCGCATGGCTCTGGCGAATGCCGGCATCGCAGAAAATGACGTAAGTTACGTGGAGGCGCACGGCTCCGGTACGCCGCTTGGAGATCCTATTGAAGTGCAGGCACTCGCTGCAGCGCTTGGCAAACAGAGGTCGAATGACGAGCCGTTGATTATTGGTTCGGTCAAAACAAATGTGGGCCATCTCGCGACAGCAGCCGGCATTACCGGCGTGATAAAGGTAATACTAGCGATGCGCGCGAAGCAGATTCCTGCACATCTGAATTTTGCGACCCCAAATCCCTACATTCCCTGGGCACGGCTGCCCATCAGCGTTGCAACCAAACTCACGCCATGGCGACCGTCGAATGGCCGTCGAATCGCAGGCGTCAGCGGTTTCGGATTTAGCGGCACCAACGTGCACATCGTTATCGAGGAGCCGGTGCATGTAGCCAACGTCACGCCGGATCACATTGCGGTACCCGACGTGCCATTGCCATTGTCCGCGAAAAGCGCGGCTGCGCTCCGAAAACTCGCAAGCTCATTCGCGGTCGATTTGGCTACGCGGAGTGTCGCCGAGTTGCCCGATGTGCTCTATACCGCGAGCACCGGCCGCGCGCATTTCAAACACCGGCTGGTCGTGTATGGGGCTACGCCCGGCGCCCTGTCGGACGCACTGGCGGAATTCTCCGCGGATAATCCCGCAAGCGCGGCACGATCCGCCGCGTTGCGCAGCGCGGATGGTCCGCGGGTCGCATTCCTGTTTTCCGGTACCGGCAGCGAGTATGAGGGTATGGGTCGGCAGTTGTTCGAGACGGAACCGGTATTCCGCAACGCAATCGAGCGATGTGCCGAGATTGCGACGCTTCCGTCGGGAGTATCGCTTGCATCGATAATGTATCCCGATTCCACCGCAATCGAACCGGACGCTGACCTCGGCGACCAACGTGTCGCCTATCCAGCGCTGTTTGCTGTGGAGTACGCGCTTGCGTCGCTTTGGCGTTCCTGGGGTGTCGATCCATGGGTCGTTATGGGTCACGGTATCGGCGAGTACGTCGCGGTGTGTGTCGCGGGTGCGCTCAGTATTGAGGATGCGATTGGTCTCGTCGTCGAGCGCGGTCGTCTGATGCATCGTGTTGCTGCTGACGGCGTCATGGTCGCGTTGTTTGGTGATGTGGCCAAGATTCGTACCGCCGTGGAGCCGCTGCGCAAGAAAGTGTCTATCGCTGCGATCAATGGTCCGCGGCACGTCGTGGTATCCGGTGTCCGACCGGACGTCCAACGACTTTGCGATAAACTTCTGAAACACGATATACGTTCAGTGCAGCTCGATGCGACACAATCGCTGCAGTCGCCGCTCATAGATCCGATACTGGACGAACTTGAAGTGGCGGCGCAGCGAATAACTGTGGGCCAACCCGGTATTGGAATTGTATCCGGTGTTAGCGGCGATACCGTGTCGGCGCGTCAGCTAAGGCAGCCGTCTTACTGGCGTGCGCAGGCACGCGAAACGATCCAATTTGCTGCTGCTGTCAATACCCTGCAAGAGCGCGATGTCGACATTTTCGTCGAGATTGGTCCTGATGCCGTGTTGGCCGGGCTTGGTGCGCAAGTCGAATCCGCGCCTGGCGCAAAATGGATCCCATCGATGCGCAGAGGCGAGGACATTCGGCAAAATATTTTTGACGCGCTTGGTAACTTGTATTTGAACGGTGCCGATATCGATTGGCATGGCGTATTCGGCGACCGTCCGCTGCGCAAAATTGTATTGCCCGGGTATCCTTTCGAACGCGAGCGTTACTGGATCGACGATCTGACCATCCGTGCGGACAGAGGGAGTGGCGCAACCACCGCCGATCATCCATTGCTGGGTACGCGTATTGATTCGCCACTCGATGCAATTTTGTTTCAGTCGAAATTCGATCGCGATCAAACGCCGGCGCTTTTCGACCACGTCGTGCATGGCGTCGTGATCGTTCCGGCCGCGGCAATAATTGAGATGGCCGTTGCGGCAGGTCGTAGCTATTTCGACAGTGACGAATTTGATCTGATTGACGTAAGCATCACCGAAGCACTAACGCTGCGGGATGAAGTTCAGACGGAAGTTCAACTCGTGCTGAAGCCAAACTCGAACAATCGGGTAGCGTTTCAGTTGTTCAGCCGGCCTGTGCCTGGTCTTTCGAATGATTGGCGAGCGCATGCTGCCGGCGTACTCGTCTCGACCCATGGCGCGCAAGCGGACACGCGTTTATCGACTGAAGATATGGCAGCGGTCGCGGCGCGATGCACAACGCAAGTGGACGTCGAGCTGTTGTATAGCGGCATGTGGGAGCGTGGTCTGCAATTCGGCACGGCCTTCCGCGGGCTTCGCAGGTTATCGCACGGTGATGGCGAGGCACTTGGCGAGGTTGGTGCTGGCGGCAACGCGACTCGCGGTCCGTACCGATTCGATCCGGCTGTCCTCGACGCGTGTATCCAGGTGGTGTCTGCAGCGTTGCCGGATTTCGATGTTAACGACACACAGTCGGACATATTCATGCCGATCGCCATCGATCGGGTGCGCATGGCGCCGCTGAAATCGTCGCCAGCGACGAGCCACGCGCGTTTGCACAAGGAGTCTCCGCGGTCGGGCCATACGCTGAGCGCTGATCTGCGCATATGCGATGCCAGCGGTATGACCCTCATTGAGATTGAGGGCTTGCATCTGAAGCGCGCTGATGCCGGTGCGTTACGTCGGGCGACCACAGGCAATATCGAAAATCTTCTCTATAAGGTGGATTGGGCGCCAGTCGGCGCCGCAACCCGTATCAACGAGCGGTCAACTTTCGATCTTCCCGAACCCCGCGAGGTGGGTAATCGCGCAGGGGCATCGTTTGCTGCACTATTTGATACTCACGGCGTCGATATATACGAAGGATTGTCGACTGATCTCGACGCACTCTGCGCGTCCTATGTCGCGGATGCTTTGCGTCAACTTGGTTGGTCGTTCGAATTTGGTCAAGTTGTCACGGTCGACGTGTTGCGGCAACAACTCGGGATCAAGCAGCGTCATCGACAGCTTCTCGAACGCCTGCTGAATATTCTCTGCGAAGAAGACGTGCTTTCATGCTCGGGGAATACCTGGACAGTACGTAAAGATCCGAGCTTCGAGCGGTCGGCCGAGATGGTCGCTCGATTGCTGCAGAAATACACGAGTTGCGATGCCGAATTGCGCTGGACAAAGAGTTGTGGCGACAAATTGGCCGCGGCCCTCTGTGGCGACGCCGATCCGCACAATCTGCTATTTCCCGGTGGCGATATGTCGCTGGCGACTACGGTTTACAGCAAGACACCGATCGCGAAGCTGTTTAACGGCTTGCTCGCCGAGGCGATCGAGGCGATTGTCGCGCGGCAAACGGAGGACCAACGTCTTAATGTACTTGAGATCGGCGCCGGAACCGGCGCGTCGACGGAAGTGATTCTCAAGGCTCTGCCCGCCGACCGCGCCCAGTACACGTTTTCCGATATCGGCCCCGCGTTTGTGAACCATGCGAGGCGCCGCTTCAGCGACCACGGCAACGCTGAATTCAAGGTTCTCGACATTGAGCGTGATCCGGAACCACAGGGATTCTGTGCCGGGCAGTATAACGTGATCGTGGCATCGAACGTGCTGCATGCGACAACCGACTTGAGAGCGACGCTGCAGCGTGTCGAGAAACTTCTTGTGCCCGGCGGTCTGCTCATCTTGCTTGAAGTCGTGGCTCCGCAGCGCTGGTTTGACATGACCGTCGGCCTTACACCGGGCTGGTGGCAATTCGCGGACAAGGACCTCAGGCCAGACCATCCATTGCTCGCGAGTGCCGACTGGAATAAGTTGCTGCAAGAATGTGGCTTTAACGCAGCCGCTGTAGTGCCGGAAGAGCACACGGTGATCGAGCAGGCGATGATTATCGCCAAGAAATCGTTAGCCGTGGACGCATTCGAAGAAGAGCAATCCTCCGCTCCTGTCGAGGATTGGTACATCCTGGCGGATGATTCGGGCGTCGGCGCATTGCTGGCCAAGCAGCTTGAGAAGCACGGCAAACATCATGTCCTCATTCGCAAATCGTCCGAATACAGGCAAGAGGATGTAAATAGCGTCTGTATTAATCCCAAAGAACCAGAGCACTTCGCTCGCTTGGTGAGAGAATTCGTCCCGCCATCTTCTCACACGCAGAAATTTGTCTATTTGTGGGCGCTTGACCAGGAAAGTAATTTGGATCAGCCCGACCTGAGTTTGTGCGATGAGCAGGCCACAATTTGCGGCGGCGCATTGCACCTGGTGCAAGCACTCGGCGCGGCAACGTTGCAGGACGCGCGACTTGTAGTGGTAACACGTGGAGCCCAGGCCGTTGACCGTAGCAGCGGACCCGTGGTGCCGCAGCAAGCGACCTTATGGGGACTGAAGAAGGCAATTTCTCTCGAGCATCCGGAACTGCGTACGCTGATCATCGATCTCGATCCGTCGACAGCCAGGAGCGATGAGGAGGCCCGAACCCTCATTGATGAAGTTCGATATCGTGAGGGTGAGGATGAAATCGCGCTTCGCATGGGAGGCTGCTACGGTAGTCGACTGGTCCACGATAGGAACGAGCGCGCGGGCCGGGTCGCGACGTTGGACGCAACCCTGAAACTAGAGATGATAAAGCCGGCGTCGGGATTGCTCGAGGACTTGCAGCTACAATCAGCAGAACGTCGGACCCCGGATGCAGGCCAAGTCGAGATCCGTGTGCGTGCAACAGGCCTGAATTTCCGCGACGTTCTGGTCGCCCTTGACGTTCACCACGATTTCGACTCCATAGGCAGCGAATGCGCAGGGCATGTCATAGCTACCGGAGTCGGTGTGACTGACCTGAAGGTAGGCGACGATGTGATTGCCATCGCACCGTGTTCCCTGGCGACCCATGTTGTTGCGAACGCAGCGTTAACTGTAAAGAAACCACGTTGGCTCACGTTCGCGGATGCGGTGACGTTACCAATTGCGTTTCTGACTGCGGACTTTGCGTTGAACAGGGCAGGACGGATGAACTCGGGCGATGTCGTCCTCATCCACTCCGCCGCTGGTGGCGTTGGCATGGCGGCTGTGCAACTTGCGCGTTTGGCTGGCGCCACAGTGTTGGCGACCGCGGGCAGTCCCCGAAAGCGCCGCTATCTGAGACAATTAGGCATTGAACATGTCATGAATTCACGGACTTTAGATTTCGCCCGCGAGGCGATGCAGATCACGAAAGGTCGCGGCGTTGATATCGTATTGAATGGACTGACTGGTGAATTCATCGAAAAGGGATTGGAGATTCTGGCTCCAGGCGGCCGTTTCGTCGAGCTCGGCAAGTCGGACGTATGGGACACTCGCCGGGCGCGTGTTGTGAATGCGAACGCCGAGTATCACGCTATCGACCTGACCGACGACATGCTCAACGCGCCACAGTCATTGCGGCCGCTGCTTGAAGACATCATGCGCAGGTTAGAAAATCGTGAATTGTCACCACTGCCGTGGCAGAGCTTTCGTCTCGACGACGTAGTTGAAGCATTTCGCTTCATGGAACAAGCACGTCATATTGGCAAGGTCGTTGTCATGCAGGACGATCCGGATTCGGAGCATGATGCGAACTTTCGCGATGACGGCACCTACCTGATTATCGGCGGCCTCAGCGGTCTCGGCGAGCGCGTCGCCGAATGGGCCGTTGAGGAGGGCGCACGGCATCTGGTATTGGCCGGCCGGCGAGATCCGGCTCCCGGGACTCTGGCGAAAATACACGAACTTGAGGCGAGGGGCGCCCGCATTACGGTCGTGAGATGCGATGTTGCGGAAAAGGAAGATGTTCAGAAAGTGCTCGATGATATCGCCGCGGACCTGCCGCCGCTGCGGGGCGTATTTCATTCTGCGGGCGTACTGGACGATGCACTCCTATTGCAGCAGGACTGGAGCGGATTTGCGAAGGTGATGGCGCCGAAAGTCTCTGGTGCATGGTTATTGCACACGTTGGTACATGATCTGCCGCTGGACTTCTTCGTGCTTTTCTCCTCGGTGGCCGCCGTGCTCGGTGGGTCAGGCGCCGGAAATCACTCGGCCGCCAATGCGTTCCTCGATTCTCTGGCGCACAGTCGTCGTCGCATGGGTATGCCGGCGCTGAGTATTGACTGGGGCGCCTGGTCAGAGACCGGTGCCGCCGTCCGCGACGGCGCGAGACAGCATGTCGCCAGTCAAGGGCTCGGTTTTATAACACCCTCGCAGGGTCTAGAGGCATTGGGCGACGCGATGCGCCGGCAACTCGATTGCGTTGCCGTATTTTCTATCGATTGGCCGACGTTTTTCGAGCGCGATCCGCAACGGCAGCATCGGCCGTTGCTCGCCGAAATTGTCGCCGAATTGCGGACAGGCAGTAAGACTTCGCCGACCCGCACGGACGAGGTTCCGGCGGATGTAGCCGATTTTGTTGAGCGGCTGATCGCTGTCTATCCGAACAAGCGACTTGCAATGATCGAGGATCACGTTGCGGCCTGCGCGGGTAGTGTCCTTGGTCTGGATTCAGCGTCCATCGATACTCGGCAGCCACTTAGCGAAATGGGCATGGATTCCTTAATGGCAGTAGATATTCGCAATACGATTCGAGTGTCGATCGGCAAGCCCTTGCCCGCTACATTGCTGTTCGACTACCCGACCGTGGAGGCGCTGTCCCGCTATCTAGCCAATGACGTTCTGGCAATCAACGAGCCGCCGCAGACACCAGCAGAGCCGGCCGAAGTCGATTTGCTCGCGTCAATCGAAAGACTGTCCGATGAGGAAGTCGATCGTGCGTACGGCGACACGCTGGATAGAAGCTAGATGGTTGAATTCAAAGACAGAATAGCGGGTCTATCTCCCAAACGGCTGGCCTTGTTAGCGGTGGAACTGCAGCGGCGTTTGGAACAAGCAGAGTCACGTGTGCATGAGCCAATAGCCATCGTCGGAATAGGCTGTCGTTTTCCCGGCTATGTGCGGGGTTCGGATGCATACTGGCAAATGCTCAAAGACGGTACCGACTGCGTTGGCGAGGTCCCGGCCGACCGCTGGGATGCTGACGAATTTTACGATCCTGATCCAAAAGCGCCCGGAAAAATGGTCACGCAATGTGGCGGCTTCATTGACGATATTGACCTGTTTGACGCGGCGTTTTTTGGAATTACTCCGCGCGAGGCGACCAGCCTGGATCCGCGCTACAGGATTCTTCTTGAGGTCGTATGGGAGGCGCTTGAGCACGCGGGCCAGTCGCCAGACAGTCTCTTCGGCAGCCGTTCGGGAGTCTTCGTAGGTGCATGCGGCAGCGACTACTATCAGCTGCTGGTAGAAGGTCGCCCAAACACACTGGATGCGTACCTCGTCTCGGGAGTTGCTACGAGTATGGCGTCCGGTCGGATATCGTACGCGCTCGGTCTTCACGGCCCGGCGCTTAGCGTCGATACCGCCTGCTCTTCATCGTTGGTTGCGGTGCATCTCGCGTGCCAGAGTCTGCGTAGCAACGAGTGCGACCTGGCGATCGCCAGTGGCACGACTCTCATTCTGGCGCCCGAGATCAGCATCGGACTGTCCAGTGCTGAAATGCTATCGCCCGATGGCCGATGCAAGACTTTTGATACGGCCGCCAATGGCATCGTTCGAGGCGAAGGTTGCGGCGCGGTAGTTCTCAAGAGACTCTCGGTTGCGGAATCGGACGGCGATCGGGTCCTTGCCGTAATACGTGGCACCGCGGTCAATCAGGATGGCCGCAGCGGCGGGATTACAGCGCCGAACGGACCGGCACAAGAGGCTGTCATCCGCGAAGCACTACTGCGATCGGGTGTCGACCCTGCCGAAATAGGCTACGTGGAGTCGCACGGCACGGGAACGATGCTAGGCGATCCCATAGAAATTCGAGCGCTGGATGCTGTGTATGGCAATGACAGGCCGAGAAGCAAGCCATTGCGAGTAGGTTCGGTGAAAACGAACTTCGGCCACCTCGAAGCATCCGCTGGCATCGCGGGACTGATAAAGGCCGTGCTCGCGCTCGATAAAGAAAATATTCCGCCGCACTTGCACTTGCAAAAACCAAGTCCGCATATTGAGTGGCACGAAATGTGCGTAACCATCCCGGTTGAACTTACACCCTGGAAACGCGGACAGGAACGACGCCTGGCAGGCGTGAGTTCATTCGGATTCAGCGGCACTAATGCGCACGTAATCGTAGAGGAAGCGCCACCGCCAAAGGCACCGGATGTTCACGACGATACGCCGGCGTTCATGCTGAGTTTGTCCGCCAAGACTTCGTCCGCGTTGAATGAATTGCTGTCTAGCTACGTCGACAATCTGTCGCACTATGCTGCTCGTCCGATCGCCGACGTCTGTTTCACCGCGAACGTAGGGCGTGCCCAATTCGAGGAGCGCGTCGCGATTGTTGGTAATTCACATGACGATATTGTTCAGGGATTGGCCGCGCTGCGAGAGAATGAACCGTGTAGCCACGCATTCCGCGGCCACGCAGAATCGTCGCAGGCGGCGGACGTAGTGTTTCTTTTTTCCGGCAACGGCTATCCCGACGCAAAGACAGGACGGCAGCTCTGTGAGTCTGCGCCGAGCGTACGACGAACGATCGAACGGTGCGCTGCAATATTGCAACCTTTGCTTGGGGACCCTATCAGGGCGATGCTCTGTCCTGAGAAGGGCGTGGCAGCGACGCCGGTTGATGATGCGCGTTGCAGACAGGCAGCTACCTTTGTTTGGCAGTACGCCCTAGCCGAGCTGTGGCGGTCTTGGGGTGTGGTTCCGGCAATTGCTGTAGGCTATGACGTTGGCGAATTTGCCGCTGCCTGCGTTGCTGGCGTATTCACGCTAGAGGATGCGCTGGAACTCGTCGTCAGGCGCGCAGAGTTGGCAACTAGCCAGTCCGACGAAAGGGTACTTTGCGCCGTTTTCGCCGACGCCCCTCGAGTTGCCGAACAAATTTCCGCGCGGGATTGGTCGATTCAGATTTCGGCTGTCAATGGGCCGGCGCACACGGTCGTGTCGGGAGCTACCATAGACGTCAACGCGCTCTGCACCGCGTTCGCACGGCTAAATATCAAGACCCAAGTTCTTTCTGCTGCACCGACGTCACTATCCGGCGCGGCGCTGGATGAATTTGAGCGAGAGATTGCGGCTCGTCCACGTGGCCAGGCCGCTTTCGGGCTGATCTCCTGTACATCCGGACAGCTCGCCGAACCTGCGGAAATAGCCAGTAGCGGCTACTGGCGACGTCAGTGCAGCGAAACCGTCGATTTCTTTGCCGCGATGCAAGGGATGCCCGCGGCCGGTTATCGACTTTTTCTGGAAATTAGTCCGAATCCGCAGTTACTGCCGCTCGCGCGCTGCATCGTGCAGGCGGAGGATGCAGCCTGGCTGCCGTCACTGCAGAGCGGTCGAGACGATTGGGCGCAGCTACTGCACAGCCTGGCCGCATTATATGTACGCGGCGTGAACGTAAATTTGCAGGCAATCGATGCCAGGCCGTCGAGGCAAATTGTTTCGTTGCCGACCTATCCTTTCGAGCACAAGCGGTATTGGCCCGAGCGGGTTCCTGGCCGCTTTGCCGCAGGGGCTCGCCCAGCTCGCGAGAAGTGGCGTGATTGGCTGTACGAGCTAAAGTGGCGATTGCGCGTGACACGCCGGGCAGCGAATTTGCCCGCGGATTTTCTGTCTAGCCCGAAGGCTATCGCGGCCTGTGCGCGGCAGCACATCGAGCCGTTGTCCGTACAAAACAGTCTCGATATTTCGACTGAGCTGCTGCCCAAACTTAATGCACTCACGACGCAATACATACTGCACGCCCTGCATAAACTTGGCTGGGAACCAGCGTTTGAGTCGCGTTTTACGCGAAAGAGCCTGTGCGAACAGTTGGGAATAATTCCTCAGCACAATCGTCTGGTCCTGCGCATGCTCGATATCCTGGCTGAGGACAATATTCTGGCCAGCGACGGCGAAGAGTGGGCAGTGATCGAAGTGCCGGAGATGCTTGATCCAGGTCCGGTAGCGGCGAGGCTTCTTGAGCGCTACCCCGAGTGTTCTGCGGAATTGACCATAACGAGGAATTGCGCGAGATCACTTGCCGAAGTATTACGTGGCCAGGTCGATCCTATGCAGCTCCTTTTCCCGGGCGGCTCCCTGTCTCTCACGGAAGACCTGTATCAGAGGGCGCCGGCGCTGCGAATCCAAAATGCTTTGCTTGAGAAGGCGCTGAGCGCCGCTATCGATCAGCTTCCTGACGGACAAAAGGTACGAATTCTGGAAATTGGTGCCGGTACCGGTTCCGCCAGTTCATATCTGCTGTCGTCGCTACCGAAAGAGCGAACCGAATACGTTTTTACCGATGTCTCGAACGCATTCCTGAGCGCGGCCGAACGCAAATTCAGCGACTATCCATTCGTATCGTATCGACTCCTCGACATCAGTGAGGACCCGGCAGCCCAGGGATACGCCGCGCGCGAATTCGATATCGTAATTGCAGCCAATGTCTTGCACGCCACGGCGGATATTCGCAGGACGCTGACTAATGTAAGTTCACTACTCGCACCCGAAGGCGTGGTGATGCTGATTGAGGGCGTGCAGCCACAACGCTTCGGCGATCTGACTGTCGGCCTGACACCTGGATGGTGGTCATTTGCGGACACTGATCTGCGTTCCTACGCGTTGTTGGCCAGCGACGACTGGAAACGGCTGTTCAAAGAAATTGGATTTACACAGGTGGCCGATGTTCTCGGAGATGGCGGCACCGACAATCCTGTCCTGACGCAGGCGGCCATTCTGGTGGCGCGTGGACCGGGTGTCGAGAAAACCAGCGCTAGCACACGTGAGCGCTGTGGTGATTGGCTGGTTCTGTGCGATGAGAATGGTGCCGGACATCGAATTGCCAGCATCATTGAAGAACGTGGTGGCAGGTGTTTTACCGCCACGAAAGCGACAGACTTTTCGGCAAATGGCGATGGCCAGTTCACGTTCAATCCGGCACGAGCTGAAGATTACGACAGACTTCTTGCAGCAACACGCGACGTTGGCGCGACGTCGCTTCATGGCGTTTTGTACCTATTGGCGCTCGACGAAGATCTGGCGGCAAATAGTGATACTAGTGTGCTTCGAAAAATACAGGCTCGCGTCTGCGGCAGCGCTCTGCACCTGATAAAAGCAGTCGCACAACATGATGACAAGCCACCACGTATTGTGATGGTTACGGAAGGTGCGCAGTTGGTAGGGTCGATTCCTGATCAGCTGAACATCGCACAATCCACTTTGTGGGGTTTGGGCCGCGTACTTGGCCTTGAGCATCCGGAGCTAAGGCATGCACTGATCGATCTGGAGCGTGGTCTGCCAGAGTCTTCTCTACAAAGTCTCGTCAATGTTCTGGTGGACGAGAACACAGAAGCTGATCAAATTGCATTGCGACAGCATCATCGATACGAATTACGCATCGCAAAGAGTGACGTGGCGGATCGGCCGAGCGTTGAGACGCCGGTTGTGGAGCCAAATGCGACGTATCTGGTCACAGGTGGTCTTGCCGGACTCGGATTACTGACGGCGCAATGGCTGGTCGATCGAGGTGCGCGCCAACTCATACTTGTGGCGCGTAGCGGCCCGACTGACGCTGCTCAGAAAACCATTGCTGCCATGGAAAAGTCCGGCGTTCGAGTTTTCACAGTTCAGGCCGATGTCTCGAGTCACGAACAACTGGAAGCTGGGTTATTGCCGATCGATTTCTCTGGCAAGCCCCTGCGCGGCATCGTTCACAGCGCAGGTGTACTTGACGACGGTGTATTACTTCAGCAGGACTGGAGTAGATTTCAACGAGTGATGCGCTCCAAGGTTGACGGTTCATGGAACCTGCATCAGTTAAGTCTGAATCACTCGTTGGACTTTTTCGTCTTGTTCTCCTCGGGTGCCTCATTCATTGGCTCGCCGGGCCAGAGTAATCACGCTGCCGCCAATGCGTTCATGGACAGTCTGGCACATCTGAGGCGTGCACTTGGTTTGTCTGGGTTGAGTATCAATTGGGGTCCATGGAGCGAAATCGGTGCTGCAGTCAGGACGGGCGTCGTCTCACGGGCAGACACCAAAGGGCTCAATACCATTGCACCGGCGCAAGGTTTGAAAATACTGGAGCACCTAATTGCTGGGTCACCGGCACAGGTCGGTGTTTTACCGCTAAATCCGTCAGAGCTGGCATCGAATCGACCGCGGGCGGGCCGAGCCAATCTCTATGCGGAGATGGACGAATTGGCGACCAAAGCGATCGGTATGGGTTCGATGCCGTCGGATATCGCGCCGACAGCCCCGCAATTGTTGCCGTTATTGGCTTCCGCGTCACCCGGAAGGCGAGCCGTCATAGTGTTGGAGCAACTACAGAAACAGGCGGCGAAGACAATGGGCCTGGATGCCGACGAAACTATCGATCCAGGCCGTCCGCTGACGGATCTTGGGCTGGACTCCCTGATGGCGGTGGAACTTCGCAATGAAATTGCGAAACAGATTGGTAAAAGTTTGCCGGCAACGCTGCTGTTTAATCATCCCACGCTGGATGAGCTGACAGCCTATCTGCTGGATGAGGTATTGATAACCGAACTGAAGGCGGGAAGAAATGTGGAGGCCCGCATGAACATTGGCGGAGAAACTGCAAGCGTTGCGGCAGCTGAGAGTGAGCTTGACCAGCTGTCCGAGGACGAGATGGCCGATTTGCTTGCTGCGGCGCTCGAGGACCCCGACGACTTTGAGTAAATCGACGAAGAAACCGCATAGCGAATCGAGCATGCCCGGATCCACGAGACAGTCTGCGGATCGCAAGGAAATGCTCAAACAGTCGCTCATCAAGATTCGGGGGCTCCAGGCACGTCTGAATGCGCTCGAACAAGCGAAGCACGCGCCAATTGCGATTGTCGGCATGGCGTGTCGCTACCCGGGTGGTGCCAATAGCCCGGACGAGTTTTGGCAACTTCTTCGCAACGGGGTGGATGCAATCGAACAAGTGCCTGAGAACCGCTGGCGGGCAGCGGACTACTTCGATGCAGATCCAGGCGCCGTTGGTAAGGCGTACGTGATGCAGGGCGGATTTCTGGATGACGTCGAAAGCTTCGATGCTGCGTTCTTCGAAATATCACCTACCGAAGCCAGGCAGATGGATCCGCAGCAGCGTCTTCTGCTTCAAGTTTCCTGGGAGGCATTGGAGCATGCAGGGCTCGCTCCGGATCAATTGAAAGGCACACGAACTGGCACGTTTGTGGGACTGACGGCCAGCGATTTTCTCTTAATGAATTTCGATGGAGCTACATACGATATTGATGCGTACCTCGCCAGCGGCTCCTCGCACGCGGTGGCCGCAGGGCGGCTTGCTTATTTCCTGGGTCTGCAAGGGCCGGCGATGACAATAGATACCGCATGTTCCGCAGCCCTAGTATCCGTGCATCAAGCGTGCCAGAGCCTCAGAACCGGTGAGAGTGACGTGGCCCTTGCCGGTGGCGCGCTACTAATATTGTCCCCGTTCGGTCATATATCTGCCTGCAAAGGCGGCATGCTATCGCCAGCGGGACGCTGCAAGACATTCGACGCATCAGCTGACGGTTATGCGCGGGCCGAAGGCGTCGCCATGCTGGTATTAAAGCGACTCAAAGATGCCGAGGCGGAAGGTGACAACATACTTGCAGTGATCCGTGGGACAGCGTGCAATCAAGACGGTCGCAGCGGTGGACTGACAGCCCCGAATGGCAAGTCACAAGAGGCCGTCATCAAACAGGCGTTGGCGGATGCCCGAGTATTGCCCTCTGAAGTGGCCTACGTCGAAACGCACGGAACCGGCACGTCGCTCGGCGACCCGATAGAGGTACAGGCCCTCGGTGCAGTGCACGCCAATCGGCGGGATACGGACAAGCCGCTACTTATTGGTTCCGTGAAAACCAATATCGGTCATACAGAAGCGCTCGCCGGCGTTGCGGGTCTCATGAAAGTCGTGCTCGCACTCCAACATAGGCAGATTCCGCCGCACCTGCACTGCAATAATCCGAACCCGTATATTTCGTGGGCAGATATCCCAATAGAAGTGGCGCATGAGCTTACCGACTGGCCTGACTGGGCCGAGCGCCGGATTGCAGGTCTAAGTTCGTTCGGATTTAGTGGCACGAATGTACACATGATCATTGAGGAAGCGCCACGTTCTATTTCTACTGATGCAGCAGTCGAGCGACCGCTGCACGTCCTGACATTGTCTGGACGGACTGAAAATGCGGTAGCTGAATTAGCGGCCGCGTATCGCAAGCAGCTTGATGACGACAAGTCTGATGCAATCGAGAACTTCTGTTACACCGCGAATGCCGGCCGCACACACTTCGAATTCCGTAGAGCAATTGTCGCGAAATCGCGCGATGAATTCGGCGTCGCGCTGCAGAATATTGTCGATGACGTAGATGATTTGCGAGTCCACCAAGGCAAGGCACAGCCAAATCGCCAGCCCATGCTCGCGTTCTTGTTTCCGTCTTGTGGGTCTCAGTTTGTTCAGATGGGTCGAAGTCTTTACACTTCGCAAGCATTATTCCGTCAGGCATTCGACGAGGCCGACGCAGTGTTTCGCAGATACTCTGAAAGAACACTGCAGTCGATTCTGTTTCCATCCGGAGAGCAGCTTGCCGCAGCAAATGCGGCGTTGGCCGAGCCTCGTTATGCAGAGCCGGCGATGTTTGCAATTGAATGGACGCTCGCCCAGTTGTGGAAGGCCTGGGGGATTCGACCGTCGATGGTCATGGGTGTCGGTGTGGGCGAAATTACTGCTGCGTGCATCGCCGATGTGATTAGCCTTGATGATGGAATGCGTCTGGCTGCACTACGTGGCCAGGTCATGCAGCCAGCTTTGAAAGGCCTCTCAACCATTGATGCCGTCGAAGCTTTTGCGAAGGCGCTGGCTGCGATGAGTTTTTCGGCCCCGAGTCTGGAGCTGGTTTCTCCCACGGCTGGTACGGTCGTCAATGCCCATGAGATGTCGAATGCAGCGTACTGGCTCGATCAATTGCGCATCACTCAACCATCCGGCGATGCATTCACAAAGCTGCATACACAGGGCTGTAGGGCCTTCGTTGAGATCGGGCCGGGCGCCGTGCTTGTTGAGCAGGGACGCAACGCGCTTCCCGAGTGTCGTGCTCAATGGTTGTGTGGCTTCAGCGAAGAAGCCAGTGACTGGGACTGCATGCTCGGCAGTATTGCGTCATTATATGTCGTCGGTATCGCAGTTGATTGGAAAGGTTTCGATGGCGGTTATCAACGACAACGGATTATTTTACCGACCTATCCGTTCCAGCGCACCCGATTCCCAATGCCGAGCTGGGAAGTTAGCGAGCTGGCCGACTACCCAGCAACGCATGTGGAGGCAGTTGCAAGCGATATCGACGACTGGTTCTACGAAATCGTCTGGCGACCGGTCAAGCGCGCCGTCAAATCCGCAAAACCCGGATACGACAATCAGGATGGGAAGTCCTGGATTATCTTTGCGGATAGTCTTGGAGTCGGGGATTCGTTGCGCGAGTCACTAACAGCTCGCGGCGCGGATGTGATCATGGTTCGCGCGGGCACTGGTTATGAGCGCGCGGATGAGCGAGACTTTGCCCTGCGACCGGACAGTGCCGAAGACTACGAGCGTTTCTTAAGCGACGTGCTCGGGTCGGAGGAAATGTCGCACCATGGCATTGTGCATTTGTGGAGTCTCGACGCCTCAGCAACCAATGCGATTAATTCGGAGTTACTCGAGAATGCGCAGACGCTGGTTTCTGTGAGCGTAATGCTTTTGACGCAGAAGCTGGCCGCATTGAAGCGCAAGCAGTTTCCACGATTGTGGTTGACCACGCGTGGGGCTCAGCCGGTGGCTATGGCAGGCATGACTCTGTCTTTGGCACAAGCTCCGCTTTGGGGAATTGGTCGCACCATCGCAGCCGAACACGGCGAGCTTTGGGGTGGCCTGATTGACATCGACCCGGATAGCTCAGTGCCACAAGCAGCCGAGACGCTCTGTGATGAGATTGTAGCTTTCGATACGGAAGACCAGTCCGTGCATCGCGGCGGGGTGCGGCACGTTCCACAATTGACGCGCAATACCGACTTTGCGGACACGACCGGCCAGTTCCGTTGTCGTCCTGATCGCGCCTACTTGATAACCGGTGGTTTCGGTGGACTGGGGCATGAGGCGGCCCGCTGGCTGGTACGACGCGGCGCGCGTCACCTGATTCTGCTCGGACGGACTAAGCTTCCGGAACGTTGTGACTGGAAAGATGTAGACAAAGGCACTGGCCTGGCGCAAAAGATAGCGATCGTTCGTGAACTCGAATCGCTTGGCGCGAGCGTTCACGTTATTGCTGCTGACGTTGCGGACGAGGGCCAACTTTCTGCGTATCTAAAAGAGTATGAACAGTGCGGCTGGCCGCCGATTGCCGGTGTATTGCACGCAGCGGGCACAGTCGAGTATGGCTCCTTGCTGGAGCACGATGCCGATAAATTGGATGCCGTAATGCGCGCAAAAACACTCGGCGGCTGGTCTTTGCATCAATGTTTCGCGGACGTTGAGCTCGACTTTTTTGTATTGTTTTCGTCAGCGGCATCAATCATTAACTCTCCGATGCTGGGCGGTTACGCCGCGGCGAACGCCTTTCTGGACGCACTCGCGCACTATCGCCGAGCTATTGGTCTGACAAGCGTGAGTGTCAATTGGGGGTCCTGGGGAGAAGTTGGCATGGCGACGCAGCACGATGCAGGTGATCGCGTGGCCAGTAGCGTTAGCGCTGCGACGATCTCGCCAGCGCAGGGATTCGATGCACTAGAGCGCGTTATTCTCAGTGCATCGACGCAGGTCGTCGTGATGCCGATCGATTGGCAAGACTTTTCACATTTATACAATGGCCTGAGCCGCTCAAGTATTTTTGATGGCTTAGCAGGAGACGTCAGCGGTGGCGTGGCGTCGGTCGGCGAGGAGGCTCTGCTTCGATTCGCCGATGGAGATGATCACGGGGTCGGGCTGCGTAATTATCTGCGAGACATTGTGGGCGGATTGCTTGGTGTCGCCGAGCAAGATCTGGAAAAGGATAAGCCTATTTCGCAATTGGGATTCGACTCGCTGATGGCAGTTCAGCTGAAGAATAGAATCGAGAAAGAACTTGGCGTGGTCTTTCCCATGGCTACGCTGTTGGCCGGCCCAACGCTTGCAGAGCTTGGATCGACGCTGCTGGATGATTTGTCAAACTCGGCGCGGGCTGGCCATACTGTTGCTGACGATGATGACGAGGAGGGCGAATTGTGAGTGCTGCCGACGTCCTCAACGCGTTGGCAGAGCGCAATGTGAAGCTCTGGATCGAGGGCGATCGGCTTCGTTATCACGGGCCAAAGGGCGCCTTGACTGACGAGCTTCGAGTTGCAGTGTCGGCGTCAAAAAATGACCTAATCGCATTATTGCGTGAACGTCAGGCCAACGAGGTAAGAACCTACCCGTTGTCTCATGGCCAGCGGGCGTTATGGTTTTTGCACAGAAATGACCCGGACAGTGCTTCCTATCATGTCGGATTCTCCGCCCGAATTCGATCCAGAGTCGACGTAGCCAGTTTGACCGTCGCGCTGCAGACGTTGCTCGATCGCCACCCGGCGCTTCGTACGACTTTTGCCGCTCCTGACGGAAAGCCTGTTCAAACCGTTTGCGGCCATCAGGAATTGTTGATTGAGATCGCCGACTTACCAGATATGGAGATTGAAGAACTGCGCGAACATGTGGTTGAGCGCTATCGCAGACCATTCAACCTCGAGACTGGCCCGGTTTTTCGAGCGCATCTGCTGACCCGCGACAACAACGACCATATCCTGCTACTTGTAGCGCACCACATTGCGACTGACGGCTGGTCGCAGCTGATATTGCTTGAAGAGCTGGTGGCACTGTATGAAGCGCAGACAACGGGCAAACCAGTCGAGCTGACACGTGGCAAGACGCAATATGAAGATTTTGTTCGTTGGCAGCAGGAGCTATTGTCAGGCCCCGGTGGCGATCGCCTGGTCGATTACTGGAGCAGTAATTTAGCAGGTGGCCTGCCGGACCTCGAACTGCCGACCGACCGGCCTCGGCCTGCCGTGCAACACTATCGTGGAGCAACTTACGCATTCGAAATTAGTTCTTCGCTCACGAGTCAACTGAATGAGTTTGCCAGGTCGACTGGCGCTACCCCCTATATGATATTGTTGGCCGGTTTCCAGATCTTGCTGCATCGTTACACAGGGCAACAAGACATTCTGGTAGGAACCGCATCCTACGGTCGCAATCGACCGGAATTCAATGACATTGTCGGTTACTTCATAAACATGTTGGTGCAACGCGGTGATCTGTCGGGAGACCCGTCATTTCTGAGCGTCGCCGAGCGTGTCCGCGAGTCCACGCTGGCGGCCATGGACATGCAGGACCTGCCCTTCTCGCTGCTCGTGGAAAAACTGAAACCGCGCCGGGATCCCAGCAGGTCGCCAATATTTCAGGTTTGCTTTGTTCTCCATAAATTCCAGCACGGGCAGCGATTGCAGGCATTTCAGATCAGCGACGACCTGGAGCTGCGAGAGAATTTTTCGGGCCTGGAATTATCGCCGTTTCCAATCGCACAAATGGAAGGGCAATTCGATCTAACGCTGGAGCTTATCGAATGGGAAGATCTATTCACGGGTTGCTTTAAATACAACACGGATCTGTTCGATGCTGCGACGATTGAGCGCATGGCCGGGCATCTTTCAGCATTGCTCGATGCCGCCGTCCGGGAGCCTGAGCTGCCGATCTCGCAACTGCCTTATCTGACCGAAGCAGAAGAATCGCAGTTTGAAGAGTGGAATTGTACCGATACTGAATTTGAGTCAAATGCGACGTTTCACGAGTTGTTCGAGCGCCAGGTCAATCTGGTGCCCGACGCGCCTGCCGCCGCATTCGGGGATGCTCAGCTTAGCTATGCTGAACTCGACGAACAGGCCAATCAGTTGGCGAACTACCTGCGTTCGCTCGGCGTTGAACGGGATGCCCTGGTTGGAATCTGCGTAGAACGATCTTTGCAGTTGATCGTCGCAGTTCTGGCGGTCCTAAAAGCGGGCGGTGCATTTCTGCCTCTGGACCCCAATTATCCGGACAAGCGGCTTGCTTTCATGATCGATGACTCCAAACTCGATCTGGTATTGACGCAATCTGATTTGCAGCAACGGTTTTCGCAAGACGGCGTGCATACGATTTGTCTGGATAACCGTGAGCAGCGCGAGCTGATAGACGCTGCGATGTCCGGGAAACCGAACGAACTTGCATCGTCTGACAGCCTTGCCTACGTCATCTACACATCGGGTTCGAGCGGCACCCCGAAAGGCGTATTGCTCGAACACCGCGGACTTGTCAACGTTTGCGCATCTCAACAAAAGATTTTCGAACTTGGCCACAACGATAGTGTGTTGCAGTTTGCCTCCATTTCTTTTGATGCGTTTGTTTTCGAATTGGCCGCGGCGCTTACGGCCGGCGCAACGCTCTATCTTGCGTCAAAAAACGATTTGTTGCCTGGGCGACCATTGATTGTGTTTCTGCAGGAACGCGAGATATCTTTCGTGGTCTTGACGCCTTCGGCATTGTCCGCATTGCCGAAGGCAGAATTGCCGAGACTGCACACTGTGACTGTTGCAGGTGAGGCGTGCTCGGCAGAGCTTCTGGCGCGTTGGGCGAACGGGCGACGCTTCTTTAATCTGTATGGGCCAACCGAAACGACGATCTGGGCAAGTTATTTGCTTTGTCAGGACGACGGCTTGACGCCGTCGATTGGTCGGCCCATCGGCAACACAAAGCTCTACATACTCGACGGCAATGAGCGGCCTGTAGCAGTCGGAGTAACCGGCGAACTGTGCATTGGCGGTGCAGGGGTTGCACGCAGCTACCTGAATCGACCGGATCTGACTGCGGAGAAGTTTATTTCCGATTCGTTTTCGGGGTCGGATGGAAAAATCTACAAGACGGGTGATCTTGCCCGATTTTGCCCCGATGGCAACGTCGAGTTCCTTGGTCGTATTGACGAGCAGGTCAAGGTGCGTGGTTTTCGAATCGAATTAGGCGAAGTCGAAGCCGCGCTGATGCGCCACCCATCCGTTCGCGAGGCCGTCGCCACCGTGATCGGTAACAGTTCAACCGACCAGCGTCTCGTTGGCTACGTCGTACCGGTTGGCGATAAAGCGCCGCAATTTTCCGAACTGCGCGATTTTCTCGCAGACCAATTGCCCGACTATTTCATTCCCTCGGCATTTGGCACGCTAACCGCGCTGCCAGTTACCTCAAACGGCAAGCTCGATCGTAAATCGTTGCCGGCGCCGGACTCGGCCGGAACCAGCGCAAAAGACCGTCAGGTTCCGCCGCGAAACGACGCAGAACGCGCTATCGCAAACATCTGGCGGCGGGTGCTTGCGACAGAGTCGATAGGTGTGCATGACAATTTCTTCGATCTGGGTGGGCACTCCCTGCTATTGGCCGAGGTACAGATGCAACTGGAGGAAGAGTTTCAGCGCAGAGTGTCCATGGTTGACCTGATGCAGTTTCCGAATGTGGCGAGCCTCGCGGTACAGCTGAGTAGAGAGTTGGAGGATTCATCAGCTGCCGCAGTACGGATACAGGCGCGAGCGAGTCGACAACGTGATGCGTTGCGCCGCCGAAATCGCAACAAGCAAAGGCTAGGCCGATGAACGACGGGAATCGGGACAATAGTGCCAACCACGTCGCCATTGTCGGCATGGCTGGGCGCTTTCCGGGCGCGCGCAATCTCGATGAATTCTGGTCCAATCTTCGCGATGGCGTGGAGTCAATATCTTTCTTCAGAGATGATGAGTTGCTGGCAGCGGGCATTGATTCCGACCTGATTAGCCAGGCGAACTATGTAAAAGCGAAAGGACTTCTTGAGGATGCCGAGTTCTTCGACGCGGGATTTTTCGGTTTTAGTCCGCGAGAGGCAGACATTCTCGATCCGCAACACAGGGTCTTCCTGGAAAGCGCCTGGGAAGCGCTCGAGTCAGGCGGTTACGATCCGGACAGTTTCCCTGGTCCTATTGGAGTGTTCGGCGGCGTGAGTCTCAACAGCTATGCATTTTCCAATTTATTGCAAAATGCTCCGCTGGTCGAACAGATGGGCGCGTTCCAGTTGATGCTCGGAAACGACAAAGATTTTCTTGCAACACGGGTCTCCTACAAGTTGAACTTGAAGGGCCCGAGTGTCCTCATTCAATCTGCCTGTTCAACGTCTCTGGTCGCGGTCCAGTTTGCCTGCCAGTCGCTTCTTGATTATCAATGCGACATGGCTCTGGCAGGTGGGGTGTCGATAACGTTTCCGCGCAAGACCGGTTACGTTTATGAAGACGGTATGATCTTGTCACCCGACGGCCATTGTCGTGCCTTCGATGCGAATGCGATGGGAACGATTGGAGGAGAAGGCGCCGGCGTCGTGCTGTTGAAGCGACTGGAAGACGCGCTGCAGGACGGTGACCATATTCGGGCTGTGATTCTGGGTGGTGCGATTAACAATGACGGCTCAGGAAAAATCGGCTACACGGCCCCGAGCGTTGATGGCCAGACCGAGGTTATCGCGATGGCTCACGCATTGTCTGATATCAAACCAGAATCGATTGGCTACATTGAGACGCACGGTACCGGGACGAGACTCGGTGATCCGATTGAAATCGCCGGCCTGACGCAGGCATTTCGGATGTTGACTGATGAAAGGACGTTTTGTGCAATCGGTTCGCTGAAAACCAACATCGGACATCTTGACGCCGCGGCCGGTGTGGCCGGCCTGATCAAAACAGTGCTTGCGCTGGAAAACCGACAGATTCCCCCAAGCCTGCATTTTGAAAAACCAAACCCTGAAATCGACTTCGCGGTATCTCCATTTTATGTGAATGTCGAATTGTCGGAGTGGCAAAGCGGGGACACCCCGCGCCGCGCGGGCGTAAGCTCGTTCGGAATCGGCGGCACCAACGCGCATGTCGTTGTTCAGGAAGCGCCGATGCCTGTTGCTACGCCGGCTCGAGCAGAATCTCGACACATCATCCCATTGACGGCAATGACCAAAGCCGCTCTCGAAGCGGCAACGATGAATCTGGTTGCTCATCTTCGCCAGAACGCGGATCTGGATCTTGCGGATGTTGCGTACACGTTGCAGGTTGGTCGGCGGCATTTTGCCGAGCGCAAATTCGTGACTGGCAGTTCGATCGAAGAGGTGGCCGATTTACTCGAATCGGCAGATGGCAAACAAGTCAATTGCGGCAGAACAGAAAATGACACCAGTCCAGTCGCATTTTTATTCACAGGTCAGGGTTCCCAATACAGTGACATGACGCGAAACCTGTACGACGAGTTCGACGTGTTTCGTGAGCACCTGGACATTTGTGCAGAACAACTGCGACCTTCACTGAATCTTGATATCAGGGAAGTGATTTACCCGCACGGAATCTCGACAGAAGACGCCGACGAACGGTTGAAAAAAACGAGCATGGCGCAGGCGGCGCTGTTTGCGATTGAATACGCGATGGCGAAACAGTGGATCGCATTCGGTGTGCAACCGAATGCCATGCTTGGGCACAGCATCGGTGAGTATGTCGCGGCCTGTCTGGCCGGGGTGTTCTCGCTCGAGGATGGACTAAAACTGATCGCAGAACGTGGTCGACTGATGCAGTCGCTTCAGGCCGGGTCGATGTTAGTGGTTCCAATGGACGAACATGCTCTGCTGCCGTTCCTAGGCGATGACCTTTCGCTGGCGGCGGTCAATGGACCGTCGCTGTGTGTTGTGTCGGGTGAAGTGTCGGCTGCGAGCAAGTTCGAACAGCGGTTGGCACAACAAGGTGTTGAGATTCACCGCCTGCAGACGTCGCATGCCTTTCATTCCACGATGATGGAGCCGATCGTCGAACAATTCGCCGCATTTCTCGACGACATTGAGTTGCATGCACCTAAAATACCGATTCTCTCGAATGTGTCCGGAACCTGGCTGACCGACGCGGAGGCGGTCGACCCTTGTTACTGGAGCACGCATCTCCGACAGACTGTACGTTTTTCCGACGGTGCTGCTGAATTGCTCGCCAATCGTGAACAGGTACTGCTGGAAGTGGGGCCTGGAAATACGCTGGCTTCATTGTTGCAAAAGCAACCGGAATCCGGTGGCCGCTGCATCTTAAGCAGCGTCAGACATCCGCTGGACAACAGCTCGGATACACTGTTTTTGCAACAAACTCTAGGGCGCCTTTGGCTAGCCGGTGTCTCTGTCGATTGGCCACGAATACACGCTACGCAGACGCGTCATCGGGTTCCATTACCGACCTATCCGTTCCAGCGCGAGCGGCACATGATCGAACCGCAGTCGGAGGTTGATTCGATCGCGGCCCGGAATGCGACAGCGTTGCAGAAAAATCCGGACATCAGTGATTGGTTTTATGTTCCTTCATGGCGGCGGTCGGCGCCACTTCGGTCCACCGGCAAATTCAGCATTGATGAATGCTGGCTGGTCTTTCTCGATGGTGAAGGCCTTGGCGATCAAATCGTGACGCGCCTGCGTTCGATGGGGCAGGTGGTCAATACTGTGCGGATGGGGTCGGAGTTTTCGGTTGTGGATAACGAGACTTTCATCGTCGAGCCAACCGCCGCAGACAGTTACGATCAACTTGCGAGTGAACTTGCCGCGAACGATCATGTCCCCAGTCGAGTGTTGCACCTTTGGAATGTTAGTGATTCGTCGGCGGCAAGCAACGAGGAGATATTGCGCGACAACGGATTCTACAGTTTGTTGTTCGCTGTTCAGGCATTGCTGCAGCGGCGAGGCGATGATGCACTGCAAATTGATGTGATTTCGAATGAAACACGAAACGTGACCGGAGCGGAGAGACTGTCGGCCGACAAGGCGACAATCCTGGGACCGGGCCTCGTCATGCGCCAGGAATTTCCGCAGGTCGGGTGTCGCAACGTCGACGTTGACCTGAATCCGTCGGATGCGCACGTGCGCCAGGTTCTTGTCTCGCAGCTTATCGCTGAATTGATGACAGAGAGCGTCGAATCCAACATTGCTTTGCGATGCGGCCAGCGCTGGGTCCTGGATGTTGCGCCAGTACGCCTCGATAATGTGGCGTCGCCTGTTGCGGACGGGCAAGCAGGAATTCGTGAAGGTGGCGTTTATCTGATCGTTGGCGGTCTGGGGGCAATCGCGCAGTCGCTAGCTGATTTTTTGGCGAAGAACTATCGTGCCCGACTGGTACTGACCGGTCGTTCGGTGCTGCCGCCACGGAATTCATGGTCAGACGTGCTTGCCGATGCGGAGCCGGACGACCCCATACGTTCGAAAATTGAGGCGATACAAGGCCTGGAAGCGCACGGTGCGGAGGTTCTCGTACTAACTGCCGATGCTGCCGATGCGGAGGCGATGCAGAAAGTTTTTGACACAATTGACGCAAAATTCGGTGAGTTGCATGGCGTCGTTTATGCCGCCGGGTTGATCGGCGCTGAATCGCTGACACCTATGCAGGAACTTGATCGCGCTCGATGCGAATCCCAGTTTCGCTCCAAAATATATGGGCTCCGCGTTCTTGCATCTGAGCTTGCCGGTCGGGCACTCGATTTTTGCGTTGTTACGTCGTCATTGTCATCCTATCTTGGTGGATTCGGATTTTCTGCGTATGCCGCGGCAAATATCTTCATGGATGCTTTCGTACAGCGGCAGAATCAGTCCGGCGGCACCCAGTGGATAACGGTCAACTGGGAGGGTTGGCAGGCGTCGGCGGCGGCCGCGGAGTTTGGTGGAACGCATGCTCTCGCCATGACGCACGATGAGGGCGTGCAGACCTTTGCCCGGTTGCTGGCATGGCCGGAACTGGAGACGGTCATTGTCTCGAGCGCTGATTTGCGAAGCAGACTTGCACTGTGGGTACACAATTCTCCTGCGCCCGCCACGCGTACAGGTACAGCTTCGATCGCAACTGAACAACACCGGCGGCCGCAACTATCGAGCACTTTCAGGGCGCCGGAGACTGGCATAGAACTGGCGATTGCAGCGATCTGGGAGGAACTTCTGGGTATCGATGGGATCGGCGCAGAAGACAATTTCTTTAAACTCGGTGGCGATTCTTTGCTGGCGACGAGGGTCGTGCCGAGGCTACGTGACGGTTTCAATGTCGAGATTCAGCTGCGGGAGTTGTTCGAGGAGGGGACTATTGCTGCGCTGGCAGCCAGGGTAGAGGACCTCCTGTTCGAACAAATTGACGCGCTCAGCGACGAGGAGGCTGAGAGACTTGTCGATTCGAAACGGCCGGCCGTGGATACTGACCATGACTGATCGCGACAAAAATTCAGGACGGCGCAGCGAGCTTTCTGCGGCCAAGCGAGCTCTGCTTGACGCGCGGCTGCGCGGCGCGCTGGAGCCAGAAACGAAAAGCACAGGCAAAATACCTCGTCGTGACGGCGTCGACGGCGCGCGGCTGACTCTCGCGCAGCGCAGGCTTTGGTTCCTGGATCAGCGCGAGCCCGGGAGCCTGGCGCACGTACTACCGAATGCGCTACGCATTAGTGGACCACTGGATGCAGATGCGATGCGAAGGGCATTCAACGAAATCGTGGCCAGACACGAAGCACTTCGGACTGTCTTTCGCGATGAGGGTCAAGGCGAACCGGTGCAAGAAGTGATGTCGGCTCCGGACAATGTCTTGCGCATCGAGGACTTTCGCGAATTCTCTGCGCCGGAACGTGAGCAGCGGGCGATGCGCTGGTTAACTGCAGAGGCCACCCGGTCGTTTGATCTGTCACGTGGTCCACTGTTTCGTGCATCCTGGCTGCTGCTGGCCGACGATGACCACATTATCGCAACGACCGCTCACCACGCAGTCTGGGACGGCTGGTCTGCGGGCCTCTTTATCAACGAACTTGGGACACTTTACGATGCCTTTTCAAAAGGTCTGCCGTCACCGCTCGAGTTGTCGGACATTCAATACGGCGATTACGCCGAATGGCAACGACAAGAGTTAGAAAGCGAGCAATGGAAAGAGCAACTGGAACAACGAGTCGAGCGCCTGAGGGGGGCGCCGGCACTGCTTGAGTTGCCGACGGATCGACCGCGCCCGGCCGTGCAGACGGTTAACGGGAGTATGTATTCATTCAAGCTGTCGGACCGCCTGAGCAAGGCGCTAGGTTCTCTCAGTCTCGAGCTGAAATCGACGCTTTTCATGACGCTGTTGGCAGCTTTCGCATCTCTTCTATCGCGCTACTCTGGTCAAAAAGACATTGTTGTCGGAACTCCGGTTGCGGGACGCGAGCGCCCCGAGGTCGAAGGCCTGATCGGGTTATTCGCCAATACGCTTTGCCTGCGCACAGATTTGGCGAATGAGCCGACGTTTCGAGAATTGGTATCGCGCGTCAGGGAAGAGGCATTGCTCGCGTTTTCTCAATCGGATTTGCCGTTTGAACGAATGGTGGAGGCACTTCAGCCGTCGCGTAATCGAAGTTACTCGCCACTTTTTCAAGTGATGTTCGCTTTGCAGAATCTGCCGCCGCAGAAGATGCAGCTGGCCGGTGCCGAGATGGCGACGATGCCCGTTTCCGAACGTGCATCGCCTTTCGACCTGACTCTCTATATGTGGGAGGACACTGAGCAACTGCAAGGTGCTTTCGAGTACAACACCGACCTGTTTGACGAGCCAACAATTGCCCGCATGTTCAAGCATTACGAGACCTTGTTGATGAGCGCAATTGTGGATCCGGATCAGCCGGTCGCTACTTTGCAATTTCTGACAGGGTCGGAGCTTGAGCAAGCAACGACAAGCTGGAACGACTCGGACGCTGAGCTTCCTGCGAACGCGACTTTGCCACAACTTTTTGCCCAACAAGCTGACCGGTCGCCCGAGTCGGACGCAGTGCGATTCGAAGACCACTGCTTAAGCTACCAAGAGCTCGACGAGCGCTCAAACCGGCTGGCATGCTACCTGAAGTCAATTGGGGCCGACCGAGACGTATTGATTGGTGTTGCCCTCGAGAGATCTGTCAATATGGTCGTTGGCCTTTTGGGCGTATTGAAGTCGGGGGCTGCTTACTTGCCGCTCGACCCGACTTTCCCACGTGACCGGCTGGCGTTCATGCTGGCGGACTCAGGGGCAGCGTTGTTGGTGACGGAATCGGCTTTGCTGGATGTGTTGCCGGAGCACCAGGCGCGGGTAGTCTGCCTGGATCGCGACCGGGCGGATATCGAGGCCAAGAGTCCCATTGCAATCGCGAATCCGGCGGGTCCTGATGATCTGGCTTACGTAATTTACACGTCAGGATCGACCGGACAACCCAAAGGTGTGCAAATTCCGCACCGGGCGATAGTCAATTTCCTGAGTTCGATGAAACAGCGGCCGGGCATCGGCCCTGACGATGTGCTGTTATCGGTCACGACACTCTCATTCGATATCTCGGCGCTCGAGATTTTCCTGCCACTTTGCTATGGCGCCCAACTGGTTGTCTCCAGTCGCTCGACGGCATCAGATGGTGAGGCCATGGTGGCTGAAATGGCCCGCTCGGGCGTCACTATGATGCAGGCGACGCCGACAACGTGGCGACTGCTAATTGAGTCAGGTTGGTCAGGCGACGGTCAGTTGAAGGCATTGTGTGGCGGTGAAGCCTGGTCCAGGGATCTGGCCAATGAACTCGTGGGTCGCTGCGGCTCAGTGTGGAACATGTACGGTCCGACGGAGACAACGATCTGGTCAGCCGTGCAGCGCATTGGGGCTGGGGATGGCCCGGTACTTATCGGAGGCCCGATAGCTAATACAAAACTGTACGTGGTCGACGAGAACATGCAACTAACACCCGTCGGTGTGCCTGGAGAGTTGTACATCGGTGGCGCGGGTCTTGCGCGCGGCTACTTAAATCGCCCGGAGCTGACGGCGGAACGTTTCATTGCCGATCCATTTAGCGAAGACGAGGACGCTCGGCTGTACCGAACTGGCGACCTTGTGCGCCGATCGTCCGATGGCAGTATCGAATTTCTGAGGCGCGTCGATCACCAGGTGAAGATCCGCGGTTTCCGTATTGAGCTTGGCGAAGTCGAGGTCCTCCTGGCGAGCTTGCCGGCTGTCAGAGAGGCAGTCGTTTTGGCTCGCGAAGATGTCGACGGCGATCAGCGGCTCGTTGCTTACCTGGTACCGGAAACAGAGCATTCGCCAGACCCCGGAGAGCTTTGCAGCCAACTTGCATCCCAGTTGCCTGACTACATGGTGCCAACGTCCTGGGTGACTCTGGATGCCATGCCGCTTACACCAAACCAAAAAATTGACCGTGAGGCGCTACCTGCACCTGGGGTAAGCCGCGCGGATCACGACTTTGTAGCGCCACGAAGCTCGGACGAAGAAACGGTCGCAGAAATTTGGGCCGAGGTCTTGCGAGCAGATAGGGTTGGCATCCACGACGATTTCTTCGCGTTGGGCGGGCACTCGTTATTAGCTACTCAGGTCGTTGCGAGAGTGCGGGATGCGTTACAGATCGAGTTGCCTTTGCGAGCACTGTTCGATGCTCCGACAGTGGCGACATTTGTCGAGTGGATCGCAGAGCGACGAAGTGTTGAGGATATCTCGCTCGCGCCAGCACCTGCCCCGCAGCTGCGCGATGGTCCGGTGCGATTGTCATTTGCCCAGCAACGGCTCTGGTTTTTCGACCAGCTGGAACCGGGCAGCGCCGCATACAACATGTTCGGTGCGCTGCGTCTTAGTGGTTCGCTGGACATTGCAGCTGTGCATAAGAGTCTGAATGGAATCTTGCAGCGCCACGAGGTGTTGCGAGTTGCCATCAGCGGTGTCGAGGGCAAGCCGGTACAGGAGGTGGTGTCGCTGTTCGAACTGGAATTCCCTATTGAAGATATTTCGCAATTGTCAGGGAAGGAGCGGGCGGCGGAGATAGAGCGGCAGATGGATGCGGAGTCCAGCCGGCCATTTGACCTTGCAATGCCGCCCTTAATTCGGACGCGGCTGCTGCGTATTAGTGACGACGAACACATTCTGCTGCTGTCAGTGCACCATATTGCGGCGGACGGCTTATCGCAGGTTCTGTTGGTCAACGAACTGTCGCATTCGTACGCGGCTTACGTTGAGGGCAAGGCGCCGCAATTGCCGCACCTTCCGATTCAATATATTGACTACGCGCAATGGCAACGGGATTACCTGCAGGGAGATGTGCTCGAGTCTCAGCTGACTTACTGGAAAGACCAGCTAGGCCATGACCTTCCGACCCTCGATCTGCCGACAGATTATCCGCGTCCCGCTATGCAGACGTTCCAGGGCGGCCTTAAGAGCCGCCATCTGGATTCAAGTCTTGCGCGAGCTTTGCGCGAATTCAATCGAGAGCACGGTGTCACGATGTTCATGACGCTTTTCGCGGCATTCAGTATTGTGCTGTCACGCTGGTCAGGGCAGACGGAAGTCGTAGTCGGGACACCTGTGGCGGGACGATCGCGGCGCGAATTCGAAGAGTTGATAGGCTTTTTCGTCAATACCCTGGTGCTGCGAATCAACCTGTCCGAGAGCCCGCGAATTGTCGACGTAATTCAGCAGGCCAGGCAACTGACACTCGATGCACAAGCGCACCAGGACCTCCCTTTCGAACGTCTGGTGAACGCATTGCGACCAGAGCGCGATCTGAGCCGAAGTCCACTTTTCCAGGTCATGATCAACATGCTCAAGGTGGATCTGGTGCCGGTGCACATGCCCGGATTGTCCGCGGAATACCTGGCAAATTCGGCGTTTGAATCCAAGTTCGATCTGACACTGTACGTGGCTGAGCACGACGAAGAGCTCGATCTGTCGCTTGTTTACAACGCGGATCTGTTTTCGGCGCCGAGGATGACGGCAATGGTGGATCAGCTCGAGACTGTGCTCGAGCAAATGGTTCGGACACCCGAACAGAAGCACTCCATGATAAGTTTGATTACGGGCAATGCGAAGCCGAACCTGCCCGTCCCCATGGACCCGTTGGATGCTGAGTGGCATGGTTCGATCCCGGAAAAATTGACCGCATTCGCGTCAAACCAGGCGGACCGCATCGCCGTCACCGACTCTGATGTCAGCTGGAGCTATGCGGAGTTGCAAGCTCGCAGCAACCGGCTGGCAAATTATCTGCGCGACGCCGGGCTGACAGCCGAGCAGACTGTTGTCATTTACGGTTACCGTAGCGCTGCCCTGGTGTGGGCGATCATGGGCGTACTCAAGGCCGGGGGCGTGTTCGTCATTCTCGACCCGTCCTATCCTGCGGTCTTTCTGGCGGAGCGACTGCGACGCGCGAAACCGCAAGCCTGGCTGCAACTGGAAGCAGCGGGTCCCGCTGCCGACGAATTGATCGACGTATTGAATGAGGCAAATGTACGCCTGCGCATAAATCTGACCATAGATGAATTGCCTGACGAATTGGCGAACTGCTCTTCTGCACCGCCCCTAGTTGATATCGAGCCGGACCAGCTCGCTTACGTCGCGTTTACATCCGGCTCAACAGGGGAAGCAAAAGGTATCGCCGGCACGCATCGACCGCTGAGCCATTTCCTGGCGTGGTATGCGGATCGATTCGAACTCAGCTCTGGTGATCGATTCACAATGCTCTCGGGCTTGTCGCATGACCCATTATTGAGAGATATTTTCGCGCCACTATGGGTTGGCGGAACGCTTTGTATTCCGCCGCCGGAAATCATCATCGCGCCCGCGGACCTGTGTGAGTGGCTCGGTGATCAGGGCATTAGCGTCGTACACCTGACTCCCGCGTTAGGCCAGGCGTTGACTACGGTTAGTGTCTCCGGAACATCGCCGCTTCCGGAACTGCGGCTGGTCGTGTTTGGTGGAGACTTGCTTAGGCACGCGCTTGTCAGCCGAATACGGGAACTCGCCCCTCAGGCCGAAGTCGTCAACGTCTACGGGGCGACAGAAACGCCGCAGGTGATGTCGTACTTCGTCGTCACGGACGATGCGGATGACTCCTCGCCGCCGGTCCCGATTGGTCGCGGCATCGACGGCGCCCAGCTTCTGGTTGTAACGACCGGCGGACGCCTTGCAGGCGTCGGCGAGCTTGGTGAGATTTTCGTCCGCACGCCCTACCTGAGCAGGGGCTATCTCAATGACACGGCGCTCACGGCCGAAAAATTCTCGACTAATCCGTTTGCCGACAACAACAACGATGTTGTTTATAAGACGGGCGACCTGGGACGTTACCTGCCAGATGGCAATGTTCAGTTCGCTGGTCGTAGCGACAGTCAACTAAAGATCCGCGGCTTCCGTATCGAGGCCGGCGCGGTTGAGGAAGCGTTGTCGCGCCACCCGGATGTCTCCGCGTCTGCAGTCGTGGCCTGCGAAGTTGGCATTGATGACAATCGCCTGGCTGCGTTCGTGGTTTCAGATAGCGATGAGTTGCCAGTCGCAGCTGATCTGCAGGCGTTTCTTGGCCATTCTTTGCCCGGCTACATGGTGCCAACACAGTTTCAGTATCTGGACGAGTTGCCGTTGACCCCGAACGGAACACTCGATCGACATCGCCTGCCGGAATCCGCGTTTATTGGTCAGGACCCCGAACGTCCGTTGGATCGCGTGAAACCGAGGACTCCAATAGAGGTCCAGCTATGTACAATCTGGGAACAGCTGTTGGCTGTACCCGGGCTCGAAGTTGGCGTTACTGATAACTTTTTCGAACTAGGCGGACATTCGCTTCTTGCGGTGCGGATGTTAAGTCAGTTACGCGCCGTCTTCGATCGCGAACTGCCGTTGGAAACGCTTTTTCAGGCGCCTACGGTTGAAAAACTGGCCGCGGTTTTGGGCGAAGGCGGGTGGACATCGCCCTGGAAGGCGCTGGTCGCTGTGCAGCCAGGCGGTTCCAGGCCACCACTATTTCTTGTTCCCGGGCTGGGCGGAAATGTATTGACGTTTGTGCACCTTGCCAATTTGCTTGGTCCCGATCAGCCGCTGTACGGATTTCAGTCCAGAGGTCTTGATGGAAATGAAACACCGTACACGGAGGTGGAAGAAATAGCCGAGTTTTATCTGCATGAACTTCGGCAATTCAGGCCGGTTGGGCCTTATTTGCTCGGCGGTGCCTGCATGGGCGGCGCAGTTGCTTTTGAAATCGCTCAGCGGCTCGTGGCCGCAGGAGAAAAGGTTGACCTGCTGGTCTTCGTCGAGCCCAGTCGATTGCTCGCCGTAGGCTCGGAATCCAAAATGCGCATCCTGACCATAGGTGCTTCGGTTTTGACAAAACTGCTCTCCGTATTCGGGCCCGTGGTGTATCTGGTGCAGCGCTTGGGTGCCCACTTACGGACCCTGCTAAGGCTGAATGTGCGTGAGTGGATTCCTTATGTCCGTGAAAAAACCAGTACGGTAAAAGAAATGATACAGCAGCAGGACGTATTCCGCGGCGACAGTGATTTCGTCAATCAGGAAAACGTCCTTAACGCCAATTTTGGTGCAATGCGCAGCTATGAACCTAAGGTCTACCCTGGACCGATCAACATAATTCTGGCGAGCGAGCGACCGGTTCGTTCCAAACACGATGCGCGGTTGAACTGGATCGATTATTCAGGTGGCGATCATCTCATGGAACACATCGCGGTGAAGGACTCTGGCGATATGTTCATCGAACCATTCGTGCATGAACTTGCCGCGAAGCTTGCTGCTATTCTGAAGAAAAACGGCAGCTCTGTCACAGATGCCACCAGTCAGGGTTCTGGCGACAACGCCAGAAAGTGAATTAGCACTCCAGGGATTGTTTATGTTGCCTCGTCCAAACCTGTTCCAGATTGGAGCTATGAAGTCCGGTACCACGTCACTGGACAGCTATCTGGCATCGCACCCGTCGATTTTTATGAACCGCATGAAAGAACCGACATTTTTCGTGCATGGTGACGAGCTGAAACGCGTGAGCCCGGGCCTGTATGAGGCCGGAATCTGGCGGGACCAGGATCGCTATCTCCGCATGTTCGAGGATGCAGGCGATGCGGTGGTTGTTGGTGAGTCAAGTACAAACTATTCGAAGCTACCGCAGCTTACCGGTGTGGCTCAGAGAATTGCGGAGTTCAATTCAGCGGCAAGAATCCTGTATATCATGCGTGACCCGGTCGAGCGGACGATCAGCCACTACTGGCATATGGTCAAGTACCACAAGGAATCGCGAAACATGCTGACGGCCGTAAAAGAGGAACCGGTTTATCGACAGGTAAGTCACTACGCGCTGCAGCTGGCGCCGTTCTTCGAGTGTTTCGGTTCCGATCAGATAATGGTGCTAACACTGGAGAACCTCAGAATCGACCCCGTCGCAACCATGCGGGATGTCTACGTTTGGCTCGGCGTCGATCCGGAGTACAAGGCTGACAATCTCAATCGGCCGAAAAACGTGACCAGCGCGGAGATCAGGCAGTCTCGGGGTGGTGATGTGCTACGCCGACTCCGGCATACCAGGGTCTGGCGCGTTGTGGCTCCGCTGGTGCCGCAGAAGGTTCAGGCGATTGCACGGCGATTGTCAGAGCGTCGAGTTGATCGCTCTCGGGTCGATACGACGGACGTTGCTGCGTATTTGCGACCGCTACAGCAAGCGCAAACACGCGAGCTCACTGTACTTCTTGGCCGGGAGTTTCCCGAGTGGCGAACGACGTGGCCGGATGAATGAGCGGCCGTGACAATGCGCGGTATCTCGATATCCCGACCGTCCCCGGTCGTTCTGTTCGCTTTTAACCGGCCCGAGGCCACAGAGCGTTCGCTGGCTGCGCTTGCTAATAATCATGGCGCGGATGAGTCTGAATTGACTGTGATTTGCGACGCTCCGCAAGTGGAAGAAGATGCGCAGAAAACCGAACAGGTGCGGGCCATTGCGCGAAGGGCCGCGGGTTTCAAGAACGTGCGCGTGGTGGCGCGAGCTGACAATCTGGGTTCCGCGGTTTCGATAAGGACCGGTCTGGATCAGATGTTCGACGAACATGAGACGATCATCGTACTTGAGGACGATTTCACGACATCGGTGCACTTTCTGAAGTTCATGAATGCAGGGCTCGCTTTCTACAACAATGAGGATCGCGTTGTGAGTATCTGCGGTTACTCACCAGCTGGTATCAATACATTGGCGCATACATATCTGCTTCCCGGCGCACACTGCTGGGGATGGGGTGCGTGGAGGCGCTCCTGGTCCGAGACTGAGCTGAACCCCCGAAAAGCACTGCACGATATTGTTCGGCGCGATCGCATATTTGAATTCGATTTGGGCGGTACGGAACCTTGTACTTGGCTGCTACACCGTGCGGCGACAGGAGGACGCGACTCATGGGTGTTGCCCTGGATGGCGTCCGCCGTTCTAAATAATCGATTGACGCTTTACCCAGGCAGGTCGCTGGTACGCAACGACGGACTGAAAAATTCCGGCCTGCCTGTTGAGTGGCTGAAACTGGTGTCGTCACCGCTAGCCGATCATTGTCCGGAAATCCGTTCGCAGCCACTGGTCGCTAACACGCTCGTAATGAACCATATTCGATCTAACTTAATACGCCTGCACTGCGGTGACAGTCGACGGCAGATGCTGTACAACCGGTTGATGGAAAACCTTCCCGTTGCTATTCGACGCTCCTTGTATTCAGCGCGCGTGCGTCGCGCAATTCGGAACCAGCAGAGTTAAACTGCGATGACCGATCTGGCGCAAGTAGCACTGTTTGCCTTTAACCGTCCGGAGCATACGGCGGCCACACTCGAGGCGCTGCGTCTGAATGACCTGGCGACCGATACGGAAGTGACAATATTCTGCGACGGTCCACGTTCGCAGGATGATCACGAGTCGGTCACTGCAGTCCGGCACATTGCGCACGAGGCGAGCGGATTCAAACGAGTCACGGTTGTCGAACGCGAAAAGAACCTTGGTCTCGCGTGCTCGGTAATTACCGGGGTCAGCAAGATCCTCAGCGACAGCGAAACTATCATTGTTGTCGAGGATGATCTCGTGACTTCGCCGTTTTTTCTTGCGTACATGAATAACGGTCTCGAACGATATGCGAGTATGGAGCAGGTCATAAGTATCTGCGGCTACACTTATCCGACGGAAAAATCGTTACCAGAGACTTTTTTCCTGCCCGGTGCTCATTGTTGGGGGTGGGCGACGTGGCGCCGTGGCTGGGATCTGTTCGAGCATGAACCACGCAAGTGCGTCGATGAGTTACAGCGTCGGGACCTGATCTTTGAATTCGATGTTAACGGCACGGCACCGTATACGCTGTTCTTGTTGCGCACGGCCATGGGCGAGGGGGATTCATGGGCCTTACGCTGGATGGCGTCGGCGATGCTGAATGACAAGTTGTCGCTTTATCCGGGTACATCGCTCGTGCAGAATATAGGCAATGAAGGATCTGGAACGAACGCAGGTACGCAGGATGTGTTCGAGACCAGGATTGCCGAGCGGCGGCCGGAAATCGAAATCGATGAGCCGCTGGTGGACGGGTCGGTCTTATCCGATTTCCAGTTGTTTATGCGGCGTGGATATTGGCAAAATACGTTTGTGAACCGGGTGTATTACAAACTCCTGAAACTGCTGCCCAGACGGATTGAACGTTGGCTGTACACGTCGGTTACGTGTCGCATAATTCGTCGATTCGAGCATCCATAACTCGCGGTCTTTGTGCGGAAATAATATCGGCATGCCAGGAGCAAATAGCGAAAGCGCACGACCGTGGCGATTGATGCTGGATAGGTCGCTTTTTCACGGTGCCGCCTGGAGTGGTCTTTCCCGCTGGTCGGGCCAGATCGTAAGTTGGACCATACTGCTATACGCAGCCCGTGTGCTTACACCGCAGGATTTTGGACTTGTTGCAATGGCAATGGAACCGGCCTTGCCAGGCTCATAGAGGACCTCGGTCTGGATGCCGCGATTGTGCAAAACCAAGACCTGACGAGCAAACAATTTGCGGCACTTGGCGTACTGGCGCTGCTCGTTGGCATTGGACTGATGCTGCTCTATTTGGGCGCCGCAGGAGCAATGGCTGATTCTTACGGTGAACCGCGGGTTGCGGGGATAATCAGAACATTGAGCAGCGTATTTGTACTCGATGCACTGCAGGTTGTGCCGCGTGCGTTATTGCAAAAAGAATTGAGATTCGGACTGCTCGCAATGGTCAACGGGACGCAACTCGCCTCGTTGGCGTTGATTCTAGGAGTATGCGCGTATTTTGGCCTGTCGTACTGGGCACTGGTTCTGAATCACGTCTTAAGCAATGCCCTTATTGTCCTGTTGTTGTTCACGTTCAAGCGTCATCCCCTGAACTGGCCGCGCCACTGGAAAGATATTTCGCATTCAGTGAGATTTGGCGCGAGTATGTTGGTCGCGCGCATCGCATGGTATGGCTAGTCAAATGCTGATCAGGTGTTGTTGGGGCCGCCGCGCTCGGCGCTTACGGTTTTTCTATGACCTTCGCTCGAGTTCCAGTTAATGAGGTGAGGTCTCTAAGTGGCAAGGTCGTTCCCGGTGTCTTTTCAGCCGTCCAGCAGAGTGCCCACAAACTAACCCGATATCTGTTGATGATTACCGAGGCTATGTCCTACATAACCATACCCGCGACGATCGGTCTGGCGCTCGTAGCTGCGAATAATGCACCGCTCTGTAAATTGATATGTCCGCGGTGTCAGGAAGATGGTCTCGGCACAAATGCGACAAATGAATTGGCTGGAGTCCACGGGTCGGTTCGCGTGATTCGTGCGTAGATACTATTTATTACACCAATGACAAGCGATACAAGCGGGATTTTGTCACATCCTCAATTAGTTATTTTCCTAAGTTAGATGCCGGTAAACTGAATCCGGCAAACACCTGAATCCGTCCGAGCCCGCTGGACAACCTCTTACTTCGCGGACAGCAAGTAGTTTTTCTCGCCCATTTTGTCGATCAGGTCCAGTTGGGTTTCCAGCCAGTCTACGTGTTCTTCTTCTGATTTCAGGATTTCGTCGAAGAGGTCGCGGGTGACGTAGTCTTTGTGTACTTCGCAATACGCGATGCCGGCTTGCAGGTCCGGGATGGCATCGAGTTCAACCTCGAGATCACATTGCAGCATCTCGGGTACGTCCTCGCCGATGCGCAAATTACCGATGTCCTGCAAATTCGGCAGCCCTTCGAGAAACAGTACACGCTCGATGACCATGTCGGCGTGTTTCATTTCGTCGATGGACTCTTCGTGTTCCTTGGCGCCCAGTGTTTCAAACCCCCAGTCTTTCAACATGCGTGAGTGCAGGAAATACTGGTTGATGGCCGTAAGTTCGTTTCTTAAGACGCGATTGAGATGTTCGATGACTGTGGCATCGCCTTTCATGGGTGTTCTCCGGAGATTGTGAAAATACTTTCAGGCTTTGTCTGGTGCGTTAATTCTAGAGTGCGTGGGGGAGGGCGCAAGCAGTATTTTGCGATCGGACAGAGACAA
>PVMS01007671.1_pt1 | contig 59448 bp, 62 predicted proteins | sample 1853461 | NCBI WGS metagenome assembly PVMS01 (sample SAMN08582032, study PRJNA380276) | Marine sediment metagenome, whole genome shotgun sequencing project. | isolation source: ocean sediment barecode stripped | collected 2017
ATCTTCGGAAAACGAATCAGAAGATGAATTAATAGTTTAGGCTGTTCTCAAGAAGAGAATTCCTATGATGGATGAATACAGGAAAGGCTGGGCATTACGATACCTTCGTGAAGCTAAAGCAGAACTTAAAGCAGCTAGAACTGTACCTTACATGTCCTCTAGTCTAGTACTAGAATCAATTAGGAAAGCTAGAAATGCAATTTATTATAGTTTAGGTGAACCTGCATTCATAGAAATTCTTTTACGCGAAGAAGCAGAAAACTGTGATCCTTCAGATGACTCAATTCTACGGTTTTTAGTAGAACTTGAATCTGTTGTGCAGCAACTATCACAAATGGAAGAAATTAACACTGAGGCAATGATGAATCAAGCTGACACATTAGTTCAGGTAGCCTCCGATATTGTGGAAACTTTTACCGAAGAAAAATCAGACGCATTTTAACAAATAATTTTTCTCATATTTGAAAATCAGGAAGAATTTTAACATTAATCTTATTAGTATCCTATATAGGCTGCGTGGAAAATAAGTGGCTATTAAAGTCAAATTTGTAGGCGCACTGCGTAATATAGCTGGAGTCAATAAAAAGACATTTGATTATAAAAATGATATCTCCTTACTCTTTCTGATAAATTTGATAATAAAGGAACTTCCATCTCTTAAGAAAAATATAGTTATTCAACAAAATGAAGAATTCAGATTAAATTCTTTGATACTTATAAACGGAGTTGAGATAAGCGTATTAAATGGACTAGAAACTAAAATAAAAAATGATGATGAAATAGTTTTTGTTCCATTTATTCATGGAGGTTAATAAATTCATCACGCTAACCACAGATTTTGGTCTTGTGGATCATTATGTTTCAGAAATGAAAGCAGCAATTTTGAGTATTTCTCCTAAAGCAAGAATAGTGGATATAACTCACAATATTTCCAAATTCAATATACGCATGGGTGCTTTTATTCTCTCTTCAGCTTTGGACTATTTTCCCAAAGGTACTATTCATGTTGCTGTTGTTGATCCCGGCGTTGGATCCTTTAGACGACCCTTGTTGATAGAGACAAAAAAGGGTTTTTTTATTGGGCCGGACAATGGTCTTTTAGTATTAGCTGCTGAGAAACAAGGTATAAAAAATGTTTATGAATTGACAAATATCAATTTAATGTTAAACAAAGTTTCTAACACATTTCATGGACGAGATATTTTTGCTCCTGCCGCTGCACATCTACTAAATGGAGTTACTCCTAAGGTTTTTGGACCTAAAACAGATAAAATAAAAAAGCCTATTTTTGCAAAAGTTATTAAAACTAAAAAAACTCTAATTGGTCAAGTAATTCATGTTGACGACTTTGGTAATATAATCACTAATATGAATCTTGATAAATCATTACAAGATTTATATGGAAAAATGTTGAGAATTAAATTATCAACTTCTGAATTACATATAAAATTTTGTAAAACTTATTCGGAAGTAAAACTTGGGGAACTTTTAGTTATTATTGGAAGTCATGGCTTTTTAGAAATTTCGGCTAATCAAAAAAATGCTGGAATAATACTTAATATTCAACCTGGTGCTGAAATAGTTATTGAAATTTCCAGATAAATTATTGTAATGTTAAACATTTCTCAAAAAAAGATGTTTTGGTAATATACTTCACTTTTTTTGAAAAACAGTTTTCTTCTAAAGTAATTCAAGATTCTTATTTTTATTTAAATTAATTAAAAAAATAAGATTATATTATATTCTAACATCATAAACTCTTTAAGAGTACTTCATATACCTAACGGAAGGTTTGAAAGATCTTGCTATTAGACGGCATCTATGACTGGATGGATCAATTTGCAGTTCAGTATGGTTATCTAGGCATTTTTTTTATAAGTTTAATTGGATCAATGTCAGTTTTTGTGCCCATACCTTATACTATTATTATTTTTACTATGGGAGGTATTTCTGGTTTTGAACCAATATGGATTGCAGTTGCCGCTGGTATAGGGTCTTCAGTAGGTGAATTTTCGGGTTATCTAATAGGAGTTGGTGGCAGAAAAGTAATTAGTGATAAATATCGAAAGAAAATGGATTTCCTGATGAAATTATTCAAAAAGTTTGGACCTATAGTTATTTTTTGTTTTCGCTCTAACTCCTCTTCCTGACGATTTACTTTTTATACCATTAGGTGTAATGCGTTACAGTTTACTTCGTGCTTTCATTCCAGCATTGCTTGGAAAATTCTTTTCAAATTTAATAATTGCTTATAGTGGTCGGTGGTCTCTAGAAGTTATTAGTTCTCTATTTGGTTTAGATGGTGGAGGAAGCTCTCTACTTGTTGGGCCTTTGATTGGTTTAATCCTCATGATAATAGTAATAATAATTATGTTTAAGGTAGATTGGGAAACATATTTCTCAAAATATGTAACCTCTTCAACTTCCAAATCTGAAAATTCAAAAGAAGATACTGCTGATATTGACAATTTCTAATAGTCTAAATTTAATCAATAAGAATATGCGACTAAATTTAAACATGTTAACCTTTATTTTAGGATAGGTTAAAAAATTGAGGACAATAGCAGATCTGCATATCGGCATTTTTCGAGAATAAGCTGTGTTTTGGTGATGCTTCTGTATACAATTATAACTTTGTTCTTATGTTTAATGGGGGGTTAGCGTCTTGGAAGTAACGCCTCCAGAGATGTGATGTCCTGCAACTCTTCCCTCCTTTTTTATTTTAGCTTTTTCAATAATTCCTGAAAGTTCTTAAAGAAGAACAAAGATAACTCCATGAAAGAAGAAGCGATTTTACAATGACTTTGAGAACAATAATGGACGTGATTTAAATCCAAGTAATTGCCGACCTGCATATTCATAGTCGATTTAGTCGTGCAACCAGTCCAAGAATGGATCTGAAAGAAATTGCGCGATTTGCAAAAATAAAGGGTCTCAATTTGGTGGGTTCAGGTGATTTTACTCATCCAAAATGGGTCGAACAGATAAAAAATGTTCTAATACCTGATCCTGGAACCGACCTCTTTAGAATATCCGAAAATACAGAAGATTCTGTACGTTTCATGTTAACAACCGAAGTTTGTACAATTTTTACTTTTGAAAATTCTGTAAAAAAAATCCATCATGTAATATTTGCTCCAAATCTGGAAGTTGTAGCTCAAATAAATGAAGTTCTGAAAAACTTTGGAAATCTAAACTCAGATGGTCGACCAATATTAAAAATGAGCGCCCCTGAGTTGGTTGAACATATAATGGCTATTTCAAATAAGAATATGATTTTTCCCGCTCATATTTGGACTCCCTGGTTTAGTGTTTTTGGGGCTTTTAGTGGTTTTAACAAAATCAAAGACTGTTATCAAGATATGACCAAACACATTTATGCCTTAGAAACTGGGCTTTCCTCCGATCCTCCAATGAATTGGCGTTTAAGCGGTCTTGATAAATTTACTTTACTTTCAAATAGTGATTGCCATAGTTTTTGGCCTTGGCGAATAGGAAGAGAAGCAAACGTCTTTGATCTTGAGAGACTTATATATGGAGAAGTGATTGATGCAATTAAAAATAAAGAATCTCAACGGCTGAAATTCACGATAGAAACAGATCCAGGATATGGAAAATACCATTGGACTGGTCACAGAAAATGTAACATTTCTTTGTCCTCAGAACAAGCTGAGCGATTCAATTCCATTTGTCCAGTGTGTCGAAAAAAACTTACAAAAGGTGTAGAGCAAAGAGTTAATGAACTTGCTGACCGACCAATCAATTATAAGCCTCCTAATACTCCTGGTTTTTTACGGTTGCTTCCTCTCTCTGATATAATTACTTCAGTTATCAATGCTGGATCCCCATCAACTCAAGCTGTCTGGAAAATTTATAATAGTTTAGTCAATAGTTTTGAGAACGAATATTCTGTAATGATTGATATTCCTGAGGTTGATTTGCAAAAAGTCGTTGATTCCAAAATTGTTTCTGCGATTCTTAAAGTCCGAACGGGTAATTTTAGAGTTGTTCCAGGATTTGATGGAGTATACGGAGAGCTAAATTTAGATTCTAATAATTTGGAAAAAAAAACACGTTTTGGAAATGTAAAACAAACAAATATTGATGATTTTTAAGAAAAAAACTTTTTGCAGTACATATTTTTTTAACTTATTTTTTTTCTCTTTTTAACTAGATTATATATTCTTCATTATTTTGAGAAATCATACAAAACGATTTTATTCTTTTGATATACTCATATCCTATATTGATTAAGGTAGATTGCATTTGAAAGATCTTCTTACTAAAATTAATCGTTTGGCCGTAGATAATTTTTCAGCTGAATATTCAGAAGTCCGTGCTCAGAAATTGAAAAAAACTTTACTTACTCTGAAAGAAGGCCGAGTTGAAGCAGCCAAACAAGGTATAGAAAGTGGTGTTGCTTTACGTGTTTTAGTTAATGGTGCTTGGGGTTTCTCTTCAGTTGGATCCTTAGATCTCCAAAAATTAAAAACTGCTGTTTCTAACGCCTGTAGTATGGCTAAAGCTCTAAGTGTACGGATGAAAAAACCCATAAAACTTGCTGAAACTAAAGTAATAACAGATAAAATAGTTGCGGATGTAAAAAAAAACCCAACAACAATATCGATGGAAGAAAAAATAAAGACAACTTTAGCGATAAATCAATCTAGTTTAAGTTATGATAAGCGAGTAAAAAGTTGTACAATCGATTATTTGGATCTTTTTGGAACGAATTATTATTCAACTAGTGAAGGGACCTTTATAGAACAGGACAAACTTTATGTTTGGTCGAGAATAACTTCTTCAGCTTTTAGTAATGGCGGTTTTACATTTAGTAGAGAAGAAATTGGATCTACTGCTGGCTACGAAATTTTTGATAAACAACCTCCAGCAATTATTGGCGAAAAAGTTGCTAAACGTGCGGTATCTCAATTAGAAGCAAAACCCGTTAAAGGAGGAAAATCAACTGTAGTTTTAGGGCCTAACGTTGTTGGTGTTTTTGTTCATGAAGCTTTTGGTCATCTCGCTGAAGCTGATTTAGCTTTATCAGGTGGTGTATTATCCAATAGAATTGGGAAAAAAATTGGTTCAAATATCGTTACTCTTTATGATGATGGTACTGTAGAGGATGCTTTTGGATCATTCAAGTATGATGACGAAGGTGTCCCCAGTCAAAAGACCCTTCTCGTAAAAGATGGACTAGTAAAAGGTTTGATGCATAATCGTGAAACAGCTCAAAAATTTAATATGCTCCCTACGGGAAATTCTAGGGGAGAGAGTTTTCGTGTTGAGCCTATAATAAGAATGAGAAATACATACATGGCTCCCAAAGATCACTCTTTTGACGAACTCCTTGAAGGTATATCATCAGGTTATTATATGAAAAGTTTCAGAGGTGGCCAAGCAAACTTGGATGGTACTTTTCAGGTTGGAGTGCAGGAAGCCTATGAAATAGTCGATGGTGAATTAGGGAATCCCGTTCGAAACGTATCAATAAGTGGAAATACTCTTGAAACATTATTAAAAATTGATGCCGTAGGAAATGATTTTGAATTATGGCCGGGAAGATGCGGAAAAGGGCAAACAGCATTTGTTTGTGATGGGGGACCCCATATTAGAATTAAAGAGGTGATAGTTGGTGGCAGTGTTTGAAAAGGACAGTATGATCAGTTTAGCAGACTATGCTGTGAGTTCAGCTCTTCAAAAGGGGGCATCTGAAGTTGAAGCATATCTCTATGAAGGGCATTCTACAAACATTGGTATAGAAAGAGGTCAGGTCACAAAAAGCAACAAAATAGTTGATCAAGGTATAGGAATAAGGGTTGTTGTAAAAAAAGCACTAGGGTTTGCTTATACAAATGCTATTGAAAATAAGACTATAATAAACGACGTGATCGTAAGTGCTCTACATGCTGCAAAGGCTAGCAAACCTGACAAAAATTGGAGTGGATTTCCAGAGCAAAAACCGTATGGTCAAGTGGACAAAACATATGATAAAAAAATCGTTAGACTACGTTCAAAAGATTTAATTCCACTTGCTTATGAGATGCTAGATGCTGCTATGACTGTTGGAAAAAATGTCTTACCTATTGAAGGCGGTCTAAGTGCCGCTTTCTTCTTAAACGCAATCGCTAACTCAAATGGTGTTAGAGTTTTTGATAAAGGGACTTATATTGATTGTAGTTTAGCGGCTTCAGTGAAAAAAAAGAACACAATTACTCCTGTGTGTTTTGAATTTAACGCTGAAAGAACTTATAACATACATCCAATGTGGGTTGGTAAAGAAGCAGCACGTTTAGCTTCTTCTGCATTAAATACTAAGAGAATTGAAACAAGAACAACTAACCTTATACTTACCCAATTTGCACTTCAGAGTTTATTTTCTAACACTTTAATTAATTCTGTACAAGCTGATAATGTTCAAAGAAACCAATCACCGTTTAAAGATAAAATAGGTGAAAAAATTGGTTCAGACCTACTTACTATACAAGATGATGGATTATTGTTGGGAGGTCTGGGATCTTCACCATTTGATGGTGAAGGTGTTCCTCAACAAAAAACTAATATCGTGAAGAAGGGTATTCTGAAGAATTTCCTTTATGATAATTACACTGCGAAAAAAGAAGGAAAAGAAAGCACTGGAAACGCATCAAGAGCTGGATATTTATCAACACCTAATATTGGAACTACAAATTTTCGGATAATTCCAGGAAATCAGACGCCTGAACAATTGATTGAAGAAGTTGCTGATGGTCTTTTAATCTATTATCTACAAGGAGCTCATAGTAGTAATCCTGTAAGTGGAGAATTTTCTGTTGTAGCTACTCCAGCATGGAAAATTAAGAATGGCGAGATAACACATTCCACTAGAGGTGTGATGTTGTCAGGTAATATTTTTGAAGTTCTAAAAAATGTGAGTTTAATTGCTAATAATGAAAGAAAATTAGGTTCACTTATCTCACCATGGGTTTTAGTGAAAAATGTCCGTATTATTGGAAAATAGTGGTTTTGTCTATTAATAAATTGTTGTGTTATGCCCAAAAACTTTTTGAATATTCGCCTAAAACTGATTTATAGATTTTTTTTGTTTTTAAGGCAATTTTCTTCCAATCATATTTTTCTTTTATTTTTTTATAAGCATTTTTTCTTAGATTAGCGCTATATTTCTCATCTAATAATATTTTTGTAACTCCCCATGCCAAAGATTCGGGATCATTTGGATATATTTTGACTCCAGTTGAATTATGATCAACAATTTCAGATAAACCACCAGTGTCTGAAACTACTATCGGACTTCTGGCAGCCATTGCTTCTAGTGCAACTATTCCAAACGGTTCAAATAGTGAAGGTACTATTGAAACATCAGCATATTTCTGTAATTTTAACAGAATACCATCTTCTAAAAAACCGGCAAAAAGTACTTTGTGTTCTAAATTCATACTTTTAACTATATCTAAAAGTTGTTCTTTCATATATCCGCTGCCAACAATTATGAATTTTGCATTAACTTTTTCCAAAATCTTTGGAGCAGCGTTTACTAGAATATGAATTCCTTTTTCGTATACTAGTCTCCCTACATAAAGAACTATTTTTTCCTCTGGTAATGCAAACATTCTTCGGAATTTTTTTTCTTCACCTTTATTAGTGTCTTTATAAACTTGAGGTTTTACGCCATTTGGGATCATAACCAGTTTATCTTCTGGTAATCCAAAAACCCATTTGGCATGTGAGACCATGTAATCACTGCAACAAATTATCTTCCATGCTTCGTAAGTCAACCAAGCTTCTGTTTCATGAATCATTTTTTCAGTCTGGGTGTGAACTCCATCTCTTCTCCCCATTTCAGTTGAGTGTATAGTAACTAAAAGGGGCTTCCTAAACACATGTTTTAATCCTATACCTGCAGTTGCCACAAGCCAATCATGGGCATGAAAAACATCAATTTTATTTTCGATTTTAGCTGCAATTGCTGCAGCCTCTTTTTGCATATTCATATTCATTAAATATATCCAAGAGGCAAAATCGGGTGATGGATTTTTGTATGAATCTATTCGATATACCTCTACCCCATCAATAACTTCATAGGCAGGGGCACCTGGGAAATCACATGTTACAACATGAACTTTAACACCAATTTCAGCAAGACTTTTAGATAAAAAGAACACATGAGGCGATATTCCCCCAATTACTCTTGGTGGGTATTCCCAAGATAACATCATAACATTAAGCTCTTTTTTCATCTTTTTTCAGTTCCCCCTGAAATACCGTTGAATATGTTTCTGATTTTCTTAAAATTTGTCGGCAAGTCTGATTCCAAAATTTTGATTTTTTCTCTTGGAACATTAAAAATATTTATAATATCTTTTTTTATCGACTTAGATTTGACAATAATTTTATTTGCCTCGTAGAAACCCAACCATTCGATACTTTTTATTGCCATATTATATGGAGTGTTGGCTTTTTGAGAACGATGATCTTCCAAACTCTCAGCAGAGTAGACTATAGGTATCTTAAAAGCTCTTTTTAGAGTTACTGCAGCAGGAACAAAATGCCAATCATACAAGTTGATAAGGTTAATTTGGTTCTTTTGTTGATAAATAATATTTGCTGCAGCTCTTTCTACCTCTTGGTTTAAGGTTAAAATCCACGTCAAAAAGCTTATGTGATTTCTAACAGGATTTGTAACTCTAACTGTTGTAACTCCACTTGTTTCTTCAGTTTCTCCAGTGAGAACATCATGATATGTTATAACATAAGTCTTAATTTTGTTTTTAACAAGATCTCTTGAAAAGTTATTTATGTATTCAGCAAGTTGGCCTATCTTCCGCGGGGGATATTCCCACGAAAAAATTAAGACTTGCATTTGCATTCACTACGTGAAAAGAGAGCAGATTTTAATAATTCCTCTTGCATTGAGATAGTACCTCTTTTTTCCCTCATTATCGGTAAAACTTTCAGCGAATCCTTCTGATTTATATTTATCAAGAATATTTTCTATCTCACTTTGATCATGCTGCAATATTTGTGCCACTTCTTCACCTCTTCTAGCGAGATCTGCTGCGGTTGCACACAAATTATGTAACGTTTGCAATACTTTATCTGGAAATGGAAGTTCTTCTCTCATTTTTGGGCACTCTGCACTAGAATGAATAATGTTTTTTTCTCTTATAAATTCATGTACACTTTTTAAGTTTATGAAAGACGTAAAGCAGTTTTCGAATAATTGCTGAGTTTTTTGAACCTTTTACTTGTCACTTTAGAAATTGAGTTTCTAAGCTCTTCTCCAACCATTTTTGTCTCTCTAATTTTCACAAATTCGTTTTGTAACTCATTATCTTTTAGTGAATGTTTTGCCCAACTGATAAAATCACCTCGACGATTATGAAATTCTATTGCACTGATATCGACTTTCTTAACAGCTTCACTGAATCCTTTCAAACTCCATGCCATTATCCCTGAATAATTTTTTTTGCCTGATCTATAATAAAACAAAAAGGGTTCATTTGTAGTCAAGATTGCTGTTCTTACTCTATTTTCAAAATCAAAAATAGCCGATTGTGCTGCCACAAAAGCATCCATTGGGGAGCCAAATGGACTAAAATATGAGTGAACTTCTCCTGGTCCACCACCTGAATTAAACATGTAGTATAAGTGATCACTTGTTTGGAAATATCGCCAAAGTTTAAGAAATTCCATATCTTCAGATTCTTTGATAAATGGTTCTAGTCTTCTTAGACTTGTATAATATGCCCATTGCATTGTATTTCCCAGCCAACCACTAGAATCTCTTTCAACATCAGCCCAAGAAATTGTTCCACTTGCTTCAGGAACGTCAATCTCTCCGCTAGTTGAGTTTTTTTCAACAATTTCTGAAGGTGTTGCTAAGTTGAGGTTTTCAAAATCCAAAATGGCTTTCGGCAGATGCTGTAAGAAACTATGAATCCCTGTTTCTGGCCAATGATGTTCTCCAAAAGTTTCGTAATCTGGGAATATGTTTACGCACTGTCCCTTTTCCTTTGAAAGCCAATTTGCATATTTATTTGCTGTTAATGGCCATTCGCTCCACCATCTTGCTGAAAATCTAAAACCAATATCGTCTGTAAGCTTATAATTCCTTAATAGTATCTTTATTTTTTCACTGTTTTTAGGTTTGTATAAATAATTAGAAGACCTTTTTCCTAGTATCTTTTCTACTCCTTCCATAAAAATACCTTTGTACCCTAAATCGCCTATTATTTCGGCTATAGTATTGTTATAAAGTAATTCAGTGTTTTCAAAAACTGTAGGAGTATATCCCAAAAGGTTCCTAACAAGTTGTTTATGCATCTTAACTTGATCTTTAAACTCTTCTTTATTTGGGTAAAGACCTGCAATTGAATGATAATATGTTTGATTTAGAAATTCTACACATCCGCTTTCACTTAATTGTCGAAATGTTTCGAGAACATCTTTGTCAAATTTTTCACATTGCTCTAAAAAGACTCCAGATAAACTGAATGTAATTTTAACCTGTTTTTTTTCGTTTTTATAACGATCAATTAAATCTAATAATATCTTATTTGAAGGATAGTAACATTTTTCTGCAGCCCGTTTAAAAACTTCTTTATTTGCTTCATTATCAAAATAGTAATTGAATAACTCTTTCTTGTTTAATCTTTTGAAAATTTTGTTTTCCCAAAGTAAATTACGTTTCAATCTAAATGGTTGATGAACTTCAAAAATAAGCAGTATATCCATATTATTCATCTGTACACTTATTGTGTATTCTCTTTATTTCTAACTTTCTTTTTTATTATATTAAATAAGAATGTGAAATGAAATAAAAAATAATTAAAAAAAATATTGGGAAAAACTGGTGAGATACTTATGTTCTTTTAGCAGCTTTCTCTAGAGCAACTACACAGGGTAGTTTTTTTCCCATCAAGAACTCTATTAGAGCTCCACCAGCTGTACTTATGTATGAAATTTTGTCTGATAAACCGAACTGTTTTAGTGCTGAAATTGTATGTCCTCCACCAGCAAGAGAAAAAGCGTCTGAATTCGCAATTTCTTCAAATATTTTTTTGGTTCCAACTGAGAACTCTTTTTTTTCGTATACTCCCATTGGGCCACTCAGAACAATTGATTTTGCATCTTTAATTAGTTGATTATACTTGTCAATCGTTTTTGCTCCCACATCAAAAATTGAATATTCCGTGGGTAATTCGGTTATTGAAATTTCTTTACGCTGTCCGTTCATATCTAATGCAAGATCTTCAGGTGTTGCTATCCCTTTTGGATACATTTGTATGAGCTCTCTTATTCCTGGAATTAAATCAACTACCTTTTTCTTTGCTAAAAAGGCCATATTCTTTTCGCCAAGGTTATAACCTTTTGCAGCCAAGAATACTTGAGAAGTTACCCCACCTGTAATTACAGTGTCTGCTATGTTATTGCTGAGGACATATTTTGATATTTCAAGTGAATCGTCTGCTTTGGCTCCTCCCATAATGAAGAGACAAGGTTTTTCAGGATTTTCTAATGCTTTGCTTAAAGATTTTAGTTCTCTCTCCATTATGCGTCCTGCTGCACTTGGTAATACTGCAGTAAAACCTACCATAGAAACATGCGCTCTATGTGCTGCAGCAAAAGCATCATTAACAAATAAATCTGCCAAAGGTGCTAGATTCCTAACCAGATCTGTTTTTGAATGTTCTTCAGGGGTTCCTTTTTTTGTTTCCCCATCAAAACCTCTAACATTATCGAGAACAAGAATTTGACCACTTTTCAGATTTTTTATTGCACTTTGAGCTTTTTCCGAGAATAAATCATCAACAAAATTAACTGGTTTATTTATGATTTTTTCTAAAATTTCTGCATGTTGTTTCATAGGAATAAAATCTGGTTCTCCTTTTCTTCCCTGATGAGCTAAAATAACTACTTTTGCTCCTTTTTCAACCAGCTCTTTAATTGTAGATTCTCCATGTGCTCTGATTCTCACATCACTAGTCACTTTTTTTGTTTTCAAATCAACTTCTGAGTTGAAATCTACTCTGACGAGTACTACTTTGTCTTTTACTTCAATATCATCAATTGTTAGGTACTTTGACATGTTTACACTCTCTTTATAATTAAAAAAAGAAAATAGGGAAGGATTTTTTATAGTTTAAATATCGAACTGTTAAAGACCTGCTTTTTTGCCGATCATTTCAATGAAATCGACCATTCTGCAGGAGAAGCCCCATTCATTGTCATACCATGCTAGTATTTTAGCAAAATTGCCTTTTTCTCCAATAATCATGGTTTTCTCAGCGTCAAATATAGCGGAATATGTACTATGGATTATGTCCGTTGAAACAATTGGTTCTTCAGTATATTGAAGAATTCCCTTTAATGGACCCTCAGCGGCTGCTTTGAAAGCTGCATTAATTTCTTCTTTAGAAACCTCTTTTTTCAATATTGCATGAAGATCTACTATCGAACCATCAGGAGTCGGGACCCTCAAAGAAATACCGTTTAATTTTCCAGCTAATTCTGGGAGTACTAATCCGACTGCTTTAGCTGCTCCTGTGCTAGTTGGAATAATATTAGCGATGGCCGATCTTGCTCTTCGTAAGTCTTTGTGTACAAGATCCAATATCCTTTGATCATTTGTTACTGAGTGGATAGTGGTCATTAAACCTTCTTTTAATCCAAAATTATCATTTAGTACTTTAGCCACTGGAGCTAAACAATTAGTTGTGCATGAAGCGTTTGAAAGAATATTATGTTTTTCATTGTCGTATAGATTATCGTTTACCCCTAAAACAATAGTTATGTCTGGATTTCCAGCTGGTGCTGAAATCAATACTTTTTTTGCGCCTGCTTCTAAATGTTTTGCAGCTTTTTCTCTTTGCCTAAAAAGACCTGTTGATTCAACAGCTAAGTAAACACCCAACTCCTTCCAAGGAAGCAATGATGGATCTCTTTGACTTAAAACTTTTAATTCCTTGCCATTTACTATTAAATTCTTACCTTCAACTTTTATTGTTCCAGGAAATTTTCCATGAACTGAATCATATTTAAGTAAATGTGCTAGTGTTTTTGCGTCTGCAAGATCGTTTACTGCTACAAAATCTATATCTACATTTCTTTCTATTGCTGATCTGTAAAGTAATCTTCCTATTCTTCCGAAACCGTTTATTGCTACTTTTATAGCCATTTTAGAATCACCTATGAGTACGAGTAATCTCTATTTTGGCTTAATTAATTTTCCGACAAAAAAAAAAAATAAATTTCGAAGGGGTTAACCTAGCTTTCTTAATGCAATTTCAGCAGCTAAAACAATTGGTTCCCATGTTTCGCATAAAGGTGGTGCATAAGCTGTATCTGCTTTAGCTAATTCATTTACTGTCATGTTTTTTTGTATTGCAAAAGATAAACCGTTTATTCTTTGAGTAACTTCTTCTCCTCCCATTATTTGGGCTCCTATTATGCGTCGTGACTCTTTTTCCACAATTATTTTAATTTTTATAGGTTTTGCACCAGGGAAATAATCTGCTCTAGTTTTTGAGCTTATTTTTCCAGACACGGTCTCGATTTTTGCCTTTTTCGCTGCAGTTGTTGTTAGTCCGGTTGAACCTACTTCTGTGTCGTAAAGCTTAGTCACTGCAGACGCTAAAACTCCTCCAAATAGAGCATATCCTCCTCCTGCATTTGTACCTGCAACTTTGCCTTGTCTCACTGCGATAGTTCCTAGTTGTGAACAACTAGGTTGATGAGTGATCAAATTAGGAACTTCAGCACAATCACCAGCTGCAAAAATGTCGGTGACATTAGTTTCCATCCTTTGATTTGTTTTTATGGCTCTTGTTTCCCCTATGGCTATTTTTGCGTCAATTGCCAGTTTGGTATTTGCTCGAACTCCAAAAGCGCTAACTAAAATATCACCATTAATTTGTTCGCTACTTGCGATTACTCCACTTGCTTTCTCTTTTCCTGTGATCTCTTCAACTCTTTTTTCGGTTAAAATTGATAATCCCTTTTTTACAAGTGCTTCTTTGACATGATTTGCCATATCCGGATCAAGCATTGCAGGCAATATTTGTGGAAGCATTTCAACAATAGTTACCTTTAATCCTCTCTCATGGAGGCCTATGCCTGTTTCGAGTCCTATTAATCCAGCGCCCATTATTAGGGCTGTTTTTGCTCCATCTTTAATACTCTGGTCGATTTGCTTTCCATCTTCAAGAGTACGTAAAGACATTATTCCTTTTTTATCAGAGCCTTTTATTCTAGGTATAAATGGTGAGGCTCCAGTGGAGATTATTAGTTTATTATATTCTAAACTTTCAAGAGTACCATTTTTATTTATTGTGTTAACTTTTTTGTTTTGATTATCGATTTTTATTACTGTAGTTTCCGTTTTCAAATTCAGTTTCAACATTTTATAGTAAGCGTTTGAAAAAACTATTAAATCCTCAAAATTTGGTATTTGTCCCCCGATTACAAAAGGAAGTCCACATCGTGAATATCCTGCATATTTTTCCTTGGTTATCAGGATAATTTCAGCAGTCCGATCTTTTTTTCTGCAAGCTGAAGCTGCATCTACTCCTGCTGCATGGGCTCCTATGATCACAATTTTGTTAGACATTAGGGGCCTCCTTTTTCTACCCCTGAGTTTTATGCCATTTGACTGCTTTGTCAAAATTCATTAAATTTCTTTTTTCTTCTTCTAATTTTAAAGGTTTTAAGAGAATTAGCCAGCCTTTTCCAAAAGGATCGGTGTTCAGAAGTTCAGGATTTGATTGAATCTCTTTATTTACTTCTTCTATTGTTCCACTTAAAGCTGATATTAAATCGGAAACCGCTTTTACTGATTCCAGAGTGCCGTAAGGTTCATTTTGAATTAGTTCAGTTCCTTCATCTGGAAGTTCAATGTACACTATTTCACGAAGTTGTTTTTGAGCGTAGTCACTGATTCCCATTCTGACTTTCTCTCCTTCAACTTTAATCCATTCAAAATCGTCTGAAAAATATAATCCTTCAGGTACTTCATAATCGCCTACTTTCACCATATCTGTTTTTTCCTCAGATAGTGTTATTCTAACTTTTTGTGCTTAAAAGCTTTAATTAAACTTGAAATCCCAAAAAAGTTCTTAGAGTTTCTATCTCTCTCTTTTTCCTTCGATATATTCTTCTACCCAATTTTTTGCTATTGAATCCGGAACTTGAATAGGTGGATGTTTAAATGCGTAAGAAGATACACTTAGCAACGATCCTTTTATTTTTCTATCTAATGCGATTTTTGCAGCTCGGATTAAATCTATTACTACACCTGCACTATTTGGAGAATCTTCAACTTCAAGTTTAACATTCATTGATATTGGACGATTTCCAAATTTTCGACCTTTTAGTGTAATATAACATATTTTCTTGTTATTCAAAAAATGAACATAGTCTGAAGGACCTATTCTAGTGGGTAGGTCATAAGGAACTAAACTTGTTACTGCTTCTGTTTTGCTGATTCTCTTTGATTTTAATCTTTCTTCAACAGTCATGTTTAGAAAGTCTGTATCTCCACCTAGATTTAGTTGATATGTCTCATCAACTATTACACCTCTATCTATGCATAAACGAACCAAGTTCCTGTGAAGAATTGTTGCACCTACTTGACTTTTTATGTCATCACCTGCAACTGGGAGTCCAGCTGTTTCAAATTTCTTGCTCCACTCTTGATTTGAGGCTATGAATTCTGGGATACAGTTTACAAATGCACAGCCAGCATCTATAGCTGCTTTGGCATAGAAACGAGTTGCTTCTCGGCTTCCTACTGGTAAATAGTTCACTAAAACATCTGTTTTTGTATTCTTTAAAATTTCAACTACATTATCACTTTTGTGGGTTTCTTCGTCATATACATTAAAAACTTGTCTCATATGCTCTGCAACACCATCTAAGATTGGACCAGTTGAAATTTTAACACCAAGTTTTGGTACATTCGAAAATTTTTCACAACAATTTGGTTTAAGGAATATAGCCTCTGAAAGATCTTTACCGATTTTATCTTTATTTACCTCAAAGGCGGCGACAAATTTAATATCCCTTATATGGTATCCACCAAAATTAACATGCATTAAACCAGGAACAGTGGTGTTTTCTTTTGCTTCTTTGTAATATTGTGTTCCTTGAATTAAAGCGGAAGCGCTGTTGCCTACGCCAATAAGTGCTACCCGAATTTCTGACAAATCACTAAACTTCCATCAAGTTATTAGTGAAGGCATAATGTTCTATCTACGGTATAACTTTTTCTGAAAAAAGTGATAAAAATAAAAGGGAATACCTCATACATTAGAGTGTATTGGTGATTATTAATGGTTGAAAATCGTGTTTCAGTTAGTTATGAGCCTTTCAAAGAAATTGTAATTATGGAGCGCACACGTTTTTCAACTCCAGAAAAACTGGCCCGCTTTGTTTCCATAATAGCTGGTGGTAAATTGGCTGGACTTTATTGGGTAGATGGTATGGTATTTCTCTATTTTCCTCTTCCTGCTTCGAGTCAAATTGTGGCAAAAGAATTAATTGAAAAAGGGAAACTCTATTGGTCTTTTATTGGATATTCTATTATGCCAAAATTTGCTCCAACTATTGAGACAAAGGAGAAAATGATAATTCCAGTCGTTGATATATCGACTGATCAAGTTCTCCAAACAATTGCAGACTGGTTAAAAAAACAAGAATAAATCCTAAAAAACTCGATTTCTTTACACTTATTCTCCAAAGTTACTCTAGGAGTGCTCTTAATATTTGAAAAAAATAACGCTTAAAGGTAAAATTTTTTCAGGCACTGGCGAAGGTGAAAAATTCCTTAAATTAGTTTGGGTCAAAAACCAGATTCAGGAAAAGCTGCATTTTAATCCTTATCCGGGGACATTAAATATACTGTTATCTGAAAAAAATTTAGAATTTATTAATCTTTTAAAAAATAAAAATTGCAACAGAATTATGCCTGCTGATGGTTTTTGTCATGGACTAATAATCCCAGCTTTAATAACTTCTCAAAAATGTGCTATTATCGTTCCCGTTGTTGCAAATTATCCAAAAAATGTTATAGAAATTATTGCTCCACGGAATTTGCGAATTAGTCTAAATTTGAAAAACGGCGATGAAGTTTTAGTTCATCTGTGTTTATAATTATTTCTTTTCGAAAAAATTAGATAAATATTCTTTTTCATGATTATTCTTTTTTAAGAATGCTCCATATTTAACTAAAGAATTCATTGCTCTAGCTGCATCTTCAGGGGATGAATAAGCTGGAATACCTAGTTTATCAAATCTGAAACGAGTATATAATGCCATTTCAGTTTCACCAATATCACACATAACAATAGGTTTTTGATATTTTCCTGAAATTTTGGCTACGCCATCTATGTATTTTTCACGCAGAGCAGGGAGATGATGTAATCCTAGTAATATTATGCCATTAATGTCTGGATCTTGGAACATAATATCTGCTGCTGCTTCATACATTTCATCTGTTACAGACCCTGTTAGGTCAACTGGGTTTAAAATTGAAGCAAATCTGGGTAAAACTCTTTGATCTTTTAATATTTGAAATTTATCTAGCGTCTTTTTTGAAAAATGATTGACTAACAGACCTTTGCTTGCACATTCATCAACAGCCATAATTCCTGGACCACCTGCATCAGTAAGAATTCCTATATTTTTCCCAAATGCTGGGGGTTGCATTGATAACGCTTTTCCAGCGTCGAAAAACTCTTCCATATCGTTTGCTCGAAATACTCCTGTCTGGTTAAAAACTGTATCATATATCTTATCTGATCCTGCGATAGCACCTGTGTGAGATGCGGCAGCTCTTGCTCCGGCAGCACTTCTGCCTGATTTTATTACTACAATAGGTTTTTTAAGTGAAACATTTTTTTGCTATTTCAAGAAATCTTCTCCCATGTTTTATATCTTCTACATATAGCAATATCACTTTAGTTTCTCTATCGGAAAGTAGATAATTTATCGTTTCAGTTTCTGTAACATCACTTTTGTTACCAAAACTCACAAATTTGCTTATGCCAATTTGTTTTCCAGCTAGGTAATCCAAAGCTGCAATCCCAAAAGCTCCACTTTGAGTAACTATAGCGATTCCTCCAAATAAGGGACGAGGAGTAGCAATAATTTCATCACCAGTTGTTAAAACCTTAGTTTCAGGAAGGAAGAGCGTATCTACACCTGTTTTTGAATAATATACTCCCAAACAATTCGGACCCAAAATTCGTATTCCCGCATCACTAGCTGTTTTAACTATTTTTTTTTCTAACTCTGTTTCCCCAATTTCTCTGAAACCAGCTGTAATGATTATTGCAGTCTTAACCTTTTTAGAAACTGCATCCTGCATTATTTGTGGTACAACCTTGGCTGGAACAACAATAACTGCCAGTTCTACTTCTCCTGGGATTTCAGTTATTTTCCGATAACATTTGAATCCAAGGATTGTTTCCTCTCGTGGATTTACTGGATATATTTTTCCTTTAAAAATTCCTCTTTTTTTATTGTTTGCAAAATTTTTGAAGATTACATGTCCCGCTTTATCTGTTTTTTTGGTAGCACCAATAATTGCCACAGTTGAAGGATTGAAAAAAGTATCTAGCCTGTCCTTTTCCATAATTCTCACTTGTTTCATTTAAGAAAATGAGAGGTTTATTCTTTACTGCTTTGAACTGGTTTTCTGTCTCGTGTTTTTGTATTTATCAAAATTTGTTAGCTGATTTTTTCTCTTATTAACACTATTGGTTTGTGACTAAATTTTTTTAGCATTTTCCAACTTATTTCTGCGTTTCCAACGTTAAACCTTGAAGCCATATCCCAAACTGTTGGCCCCATACCTGATCCTCTTGCTTTATCTGCGATGTTGGAGATTGTTAAAGCCTTTTTTACGTTCACAGTGCCTCCTCCAATAGCTATCGGTGTAGACTTCTTTTTGAGTTTTAGTGCTCTTCCCACTAAATAAGTAATCCATCCTCCACAAGAATTGATTCCTTTTATTGTTGCTGCATGAGGAGTAAAATGAAAGTTTCTAAATGTGTATGTTTTATCTGTGTCTACAATTATTACAATAACTTTTTTGTTAAGTTTATTTTGAATTTTTTGGTGGATTTTTTCAGCAACTTTGACCGGGTTTTTTAATGGTAAACAAACATAAGCATAAGGTAAATTTGATCCATCAATTCCTCCTTCTGAACCCCACATTAATGCATCCCAAAATCCTGCTTGTTGTAAGATAACTTGTTTATGTCGACTTCCCTCAATAATGGGGTACTCTCTGAGTCTTCGGATTAGTTTTTTGCCAAAATGACATATGACCCCGAGAATATATCCCCATACAATCCGCATCCAAAAACGCGAAATTACTTTTGCTGTTAAACTGACGTGGATGTCATTTTCATCTACATAATTACCCATTGCAGTTGAAAGTGCTTTTTCGGATACAATGACAAAGTCGTTATTTTCCACATTTTTTCTGATATTTTCAATAATAATGTTTAAGTAATTTTCTCCAGGACCCCAATATTTTGAACTTATGCTTAATACAGAATATTTCGTCATCTGAAAACTAATTCCAAACTACTAATAATAAATAAAATATTTTATTCCTTTAATCCATCCATTTTTTGATATCAAAAAGAAGTGTTCTTATCTGCTGCGTAGAACTATCATAGTATTAGTTTTCATTATTCCTTTTACTCTTCGTATTTTTTCGATACATTCGTTGACTTCAACCACATTCATTCCAGTAATAACTGCAACGATATCATATTCTCCTGTGACTTCGTAGATTGTGTCTACATGGGGAATCTCTTCTATTCTTTTTGAGACCTCCTGTGTGGGCGATGAAGGTGAAGTGGCTAATAATGTGATAGCTTCTGCGCCTTCCCCTTCTCCTATCTTCACTGTAAACTTTCTGATTACGCCAGAATTTGTTAGTGTTTTAATTCTTTTTCGAATTGCGCCCTCTGATAGTCCAACTTTGTCGCCTAATTTACCATAGCTTGCTCTTCCATTTTTTTTTAGCAATTGCAAAATCTGTTTATCTTTTTTATCCATGAGTAATCCCAGATATCTTTAGGAGCAGAAAAATTTAACGATTTCTGATTTTTTTTGCTTTTTTCTGTTGTTGGTGCTCTTTTTTTGTTCGAAATTCGTAATCTCAAAATTATTGTTTGTTCTAAATGAGACAACAATCACTCAATTTGTAACAAATAAGTCGTAAAGTTTAAAAGAAAGACGCATCTTGAAAAAGATATTTCCAATCGAAAAAATTGGCAATTCAAAATGAATAATCCAGTTGCAAGTTTGGAATCAACCGAGGTGAAAATAATGAATACAAATAACTGTCCCGATTGTGATACCACTCTTTCAATTCCAACTGATGCAGAGAAAGGTGAAATTGTTAGTTGCGCGAGTTGCGGACTTGAACTCGAAGTTAAAGAAATTAAAGATGGGTGTGTAGACTTGCAAGAATTAACTATTGAGGGAGAAGACTGGGGCGAGTAATCGCTCTTATTTAATTCTATATTTACAGAAATAAAAATAACTAATTTTTCTTAAACTAATTTTTTGGAGCCACAAAACAATGAGTATTGCCCTTTTATACGAACGTTCTGAAACAGATGAAATGGGAATAAAACTTACTGCTCAAAAACTTGGAGTAGATTTGACCTTTATACCGTTTAGAAAAATTGCATTCTCATTATTCAATAATAATTTTGTAGCTAAGACTAAAGGTAAAGTTTTTACACAGATTATCAAAGATTGTGAAGTTGTATTAAACAGAGCTCAAAGCAAGAATAGAAGACTTCAAGCAGGTTATCTTTTGGAGCTTTTAGGAAAACAAACTGTAAACCCATCTTCTATTGAATTTATTTGTTATAGTAAATTAAGAACTCTTCTTCATTTATGGAAAGAAGGAATTCCTATTCCTAAAACGGTTTTTATTCCTTGTGACTCTTCAGATATGTTAAAAAATGGAAAACTTCTTCACAATGAAGTTGATATTGCAGATCTATTTCAAGATAACCTAGTTTTGGATGAGGGCATAGTTATCAAACCAGACTCTGCTACTCACGGAAAAGGTATGATGCTTTCAAACAATCGTGAAGAACTACTTTTCAATATTCGAGAAACTAAACCATCAATAATAAATCCCATAGGGATCGTTGCCCAAGAGTATATTAAAAAATGGTTTTTTGATTTACGAATAATAGTATATAAAGAAAAAGGAAAATCTCCAGTTTGTCATCCAATAGCTCTAGCAAGAGCTGGTCTTAAGGATTTTCGAACAAACACTTATTTAGGTAATGGCGTATTTGCAGCAAAACTACCCTCAAATATTATAGATTTATCAATAAAAAGCGGAGAAGCAATTAGTAACAATCAAGAAGCTTGGCTTTTTGCACTTGATGGAATGATAAATATTCAACAAAATAAAATTGTAGGCGATAATCAACTAAAAAATGAACTTGAAAAAGCGCTAACTGTTTTTGAATCAATACGAAAAATTAAAAATGAAAAAAATAAACATAACAACTTCTCATCATGGAATGCAAAACTAGAAACAGCGTTCCAAGATTATATGGTTACTACATCTTATCAAAAAGTTAAAAAAATAATTGATGAAAGCATAGAAAAAAATAAAGAAGCTATTGTTTTTCATGAAGCAAATTCTTGCCCTGAATTCTGGGAACATACTCGGTTAATTGCTGGAATCAACCTTGCAATTCCGTTGATAAAAGGTGCTAAAAGTCTAACTTGATAATATTCTTTAGGTGATAATCTTGAAAATTGGAATAGTTGGTGGTTCAGGATACGTTGGGGGAGAACTTCTTCGTTTATTACTTCTTCATCCAAACATCGAAGTTACTATGGTTACTTCTCGTCAAAATGTAGGTGATTTTGTCTTCAATATTCATCCCAATCTTAGAGGCGTAACTCAACTGAAATTTGTTCCTCAAAATATTTCTGAATTACAAAACAATTGTGATCTTGTTTTTACAGCTACCCCACATGGTAGTGCTGTTAATCTAATTCCAGAGCTTTTAGAAGTAGGTCTAAAAGTTATTGATATGAGTGCAGATTTTAGATTAAAAAATCCAATTGACTATGAAAAATGGTATGGGTGGAAACACTCTAATCCTGAATTTCTTAAGACGGCTGTTTATGGGTTACCAGAGCTTCATAGAGAAGCTATAAAGAACGCAAAATTAGTCGCTTGTCCCGGGTGTATGGCAACAACCACTATCTTGGGCTTGGCACCAATTGTAGCTGCAGACCTTGTTGAAACAGAAAAGATAGTCGTGGACCTAAAAGTAGGCTCTTCAGGTGGAGGTGGTAAACCAACGATAGTCTCACACCATCCTGAAAGATTTGGTGGAGTTCGTCCATACAAAGTTATTGGACATCGTCATATTGCAGAAGTTCAACAAGAACTGAATAATTTAACAAAAAACAATTTCTTAGTATCATTTACGCCTCATGCAGTAAATATGGTCAGAGGAATTCTAGCAACAATTCATCTTTTTCCAAAACAACAACTTACAAATAAAGATGTTTGGAAAGTTTTCCGTGACTATTACTTGAATGAACCGTTTATTCGTTTCGTCAAATACAAACGAGGTCCATATACATTACCCAACCCAAAAGTTGTATTAGGCACAAACATTTGTGACATTGGATTTGAGATAGATTCAAGAGTAAATCGTCTTTTAGTTTTCTCAGCAATCGACAATATGGTTAAAGGTGCATCAGGTCAAGGTGTTCAATGTTTAAATATAATTATGGGTCTTCCGGAAGATACAGGTCTAAAAAGCATTGGTTTTCATCCGATGTGATTTAATATGTTGATAGTAGCAAAATTAGGTGGAAGTATATTAAAAGATGGTACTTCTTCAAATTTGGTTGAAGATGTAAAAGAATTACTAAAAGATCATAAACTAATTTTTGTTCATGGAGGTGGTTCAGAGGTCACTGAAATTGCGTTGAAACTCGGTAAAGAACAAAAATTTGTTGTTTCCCCCCAGGGATTCAGAAGTCGATACACTGACAAAGAAACCATGGAAATTTTTAGTATGGTGATGGCTGGAAAGGTGAACAAAAATATAGTTTTAGCTCTTGAGAGCCAAGGAATAGTTGCTGTTGGTCTATCCGGTTTGGATGGCTTTCTTCTGAAAGCAAAAAGGAAAAAACGTTTAGTTGTTATTGATGACCGAGGTCGAAAAAAAGTAATTGATGGTGGTTATACAGGAAAGATAACTGAAGTAAATACGACATTGTTAAAATCTTTACTTGAAAAAAACTATACTCCAGTTGTTACTCCAATTGCTATTAGCGAAGAATTTGAACCACTTAATGTTGACGGGGATAGAACTGCTGCTGCTATTGCTTGCAGTCTTGCAGCTGATCGATTAATATTATTAACTGATGTCGAGGGTTTAATTTTAAATGGAAAATCTGTTTCCAAACTCAAACGATCTGAAATCAAATCTATCCTTTCAGAGATTGGACAGGGGATGAGTACCAAGATTCATGCTTCCTATGGAGCCCTCGATAAAGGTATACCAGAGGTAATAATAACATCTGGTTCAGGTAAAAAGCCGCTTTCCAAGGCTTTGAATCATAAACGCGGAACTGTGATTAGCAATGAATAAAAAAGAAATACTTGATACAGAAAATAGTTTAATGGCTAATGTTTTTGCAAAAAAACCATTAGTTATAGTTGAAGGAAAAGGAGTTCTGGTATGGGATATCCAAGGGAAAGAATATTTAGATTTTTCGAGCAGTTATGGCGTTGCAGCTGTAGGTCATTCTCACCCAAAAATAGTTAAAGCGATAAATGAACAGGCAGAAAAACTAATTTCCTGTCACTCTGGATTTTATAATCCGAAACGTGCAGAACTATTACAAAAACTAGTCAGTTTAACTCCTAAAGGACTAAATAAAATTTTTCTGTCAAATAGTGGTGCTGAATCTGTTGAATGCGCAATAAAATTGGCCCGAAAGTTTACTGGAAAAACTGAAATAATTGCTTTTATGGGAGCCTATCACGGAAAAACTATGGGTGCTCTATCAGCTACTTGGGATAAAAAATATCGTAGACCTTTTGAGCCTTTGGTTCCAGATTTTAAACATGTTCCTCCTGATAACTTAGAAAAATTACAAAAAGCTATAACTGAAGAGACTGCTGCAATTTTAATTGAACCAATACGTGGTGAGGGCGGTGTTCGTCTTTTGTCACAAGGATTTCTTCAAGAAGTCAGACAAATCTGTGATAAGAAAAAAATTCTTTTAATCTTAGATGAAGTTCAAACAGGTTTTGGTAGAACAGGCAAATTATTTGCGTTTGAGCATTGGAAAATTACACCCGACATATTATGCTTGGCAAAACCATTTGCAGGTGGTTTGCCAATAGGGATAACTATTGCAAAAAATCATATAATGTCCTCTCTTAAAATTGGCGAACATACAAGTACTTTTAGTGGGAGTCCCGTAGTTTGCGCTGCTGCTAGTGCAGCAATTACTATTCTTCAAGAAGAGAAGCTAGTGGAGAATGCAGCTATTATCGGAAAATATTTTAGAAATAAATTGGAAGAACTAAAAAACAAATATAAAACAATTACAGAAATCCGAGGTCAGGGTTTAATGTTAGCTATTGAACTAAGACATGATGTTGCGAAAATTATACAAAAATCTTCAGACAAAGGTCTACTTATATTAAATGCTGGACGAAACGTTTTGCGTTTCTTGCCTCCCCTTGTAGTTAACAAAAATCAAATCGATCAAGCAATAACTGTTATTGATTCAATACTTGGAGAAAAACAAATTGGATAATCCAAAAGTACGATTCTTAACTAACTTGTTAGGAATCTTTAGCCCTTCAGGCCATGAAGAAGTTATATCTGATTATATAGGCTTTGAAATGAAAAAATTGGGGTTTATTGTAAAAAACGACTCAGTTGGGAATGTTATCGGTGAAATTGGGAAAAGTAAACCAACAATACTTCTCTGCGGACATATGGATACTGTTGTTGGACATCTTCCATTACGTATTGAAAACGGTAAAATCTATGCAAGAGGTGCAGTTGACGCTAAAGGCCCCTTAGCTTCAATGATACTTGCCGCATCATCTGTTGCCAAAAATCCAAATTTCAAGGGCAAACTAGTGGTTGCAAGCGTTGTTGAAGAAGAAGCAACTAGTCGTGGTGTTAAGAATTTAATAACTGATGGAATTTCTGCTGATTACGCAATATTTGGCGAACCTAGCGGAGTTGGAAATATAACAATTGGCTACAAAGGAAATCTGCACATTAAAATAATTTGTAAAACAGAAACTGGCCATTCTTCTACACCCTGGGCCTACGAAAATGCTCTTGAAAAAGCTTTTGAGGTTTGGGAAAAAATTAGTCAAACGTTTCCATCAACGAAAATTCCATCTAGTCCCTATCATTCAATTACAGCGTGTCTAACTCAGGTAATTGGTGGGTTTGCAAATTCTGTAATACCGTTTAAAAGTGAAATTCATGTTGACCTCAGAATTCCTCCTAAAACCTCTTCTGCAGACGTATTCATTGAAATAACAAAAGTAATTGAAAAATATTTAATTGATAATCCAAAAGTGAAAATTGATTATTCAATAGAAGATTCAAATGAACCTTTTGAAGTAAATAAAAATTCTCCTTTGGTTAGAGCTCTCTCTTTTTCAATAAGAACAACTCTCAAAAAACCGGCAGTTCTGCTAAGGAAAACTGGCACTGGAGACATGAATATTCTTGGTCGCGCTATTAAAGCTCCAATAGTTACATATGGTCCTGGTGATTCTCATTTAGACCATACTAAAGATGAACACATAAAAATTAGTGAATATTTGAAAAGCATAGAAATCTACGAAAAAACTATTCTTAAATTGTGTGAACTTCATGGAAAAATAGAAAATAGTTAATTCAGTTATATTCCTAAAAACATCGGTTTATTTGCTTAAATTAAATTCCTCATGAATTGCATTAACTGCTGTTGGGCCGTCTCTCTCTTTAACAACAAAAGATATGTTTAATTCTGAAGATCCTTGAGCTATCATATGAATATTTATCTTCTTTTTTGCAACTGCAGTAAATATTCTAGATGCAACTCCCAGTGAACCCTTCATGTTAGCTCCCATAGCTGCAATAACACAAACATCATCTTCTGATGTTACCTTATTACCTAAACCTTTTCCCAAAAGAGCAATTTCTAATGTACTAATCGCTTTCTCAAGTTGATTTCTTTTTATAATAATTGAAATATTTGCTTCAGATACTGCTGTCGAAACCATCATGATGTTAATGTTATTTTTTCCTAATATTTTGAATATTTTTGCATAACTTCCAGGCGCACCAACCATTCCTGCTCCTCTGATGTTAATCATAGAAACATCTGTGATTAGGGCTATCGCTTTAACAACTTCTATTGATTTAACTTCTGCTCCTTCTGAGATTAAAGTCCCAGGATTTTTAGGATTAAAAACATTCCTTATTCTCACTGGAATCTGTTTTTTAATTATTGGTTCTAATGCTCTGGGGTGCATAGCTTTTGCTCCAAATATTGCCATTTCAGCAGCTTCCCCATAAGATAATCCGATGAGTGTTTTAGCATCTAAGATAATTTTTGGATCTGAAGTCATTATTCCATCGACATCTGTCCATATCCAAATTTCATCTACATCAAGAGCAACCCCCAGAATAGTTGCTGTATAGTCTGATCCACCTCGACCTAAAGTGGTTACTACACCATCTTGATTTGCAGCTATGAATCCAGTAATTACTGGGATCATATTTTTTTCTAGTAGCGGTTTTATTCTTTTGATAGCTTGGTGAGTTGTGAAATTCATTAATGGATTTGCTTCTCCAAATTTTGAATCTGTAACTATACCGGCTTTCTTTCCTGAAAAATACTGAGATTCAAGATTATAATCTCTTAGAGTAGCTGATACTATAAGAGCTGCTAGTCTTTCTCCGAAAGATAAAACTTGATCTTTAGTTTTTAAAGTAAGTTCACCAACATAGCATATTCCAATTAGAATTTTTTCTAGTTCTTCGATTATTTTTTTTACGTCAACCTCTGTTTCATTTTTCAATTTTTTATTTTCAATTGCTTTATCTATTGCTTGTAGGTGTTTCTCTGTTAATTCTTTAATAAATTCTTGAATCCTTTCTTCTTTTCCTTCTTTAATTTCTTCAGCTTCATGAATGAGCTGATTTGTAATACCTGCTAAAGCTGAAACAACAACCAATATTTTATGGCCTTTTTTCGAATTATTTTTAACAATATTGGCAACGTTTCGAATATTTTCACCAGTGCCAACAGATGTTCCTCCAAACTTCATCACGATTGTCTTCAAATTTTCCACCTTTATTTAGTTTAACTTAGTATTTTTTCCGCCAAATGATGTTTTATGTCTAATAGATCTCTCAATATAGCACTAGCAGTTTCAATTCCACCTGCACCTCTACCAATAATAGTTTCTCTTCCGGCGTATTCTGAAACAAATGTTACTGCATTGAGGACGCCATTTACACATAATGGATCATTTCTTTCTATCTCTTTAGGTGCAACAGTTGCTTTTCCATCTATTGATCCAATTAATTTTATCCTTTTTCCTTTTTTAGAAGCATTTTCAAGTGTTTTTAGAGTAATATCTTGGATTCCTAATATGTCTACATCTTTTAAAGTAATTTTTTTATTCATTATCCAATTTCCAAGGATAACGACTTTTGTAGCTGCATCTAACCCATCGATGTCCATTGCAGGATCAGTTTCTGCATAACCGAGTCTTTGCGCGGTTTTTAACGCTTTTTCAAAAGTAACTCTTTTTTCTGTCATTTCAGTGAGAATATAATTCGTAGTTCCGTTTAGGATTCCATGGATCTCTGTTATTCTATCACCTTCCAAACACTTTTTTGCGAACTCAAGAATTGGCGTGCCTCCTCCTACTGTGCCGCTGAATCGTAATAGGACTTTGTTATGTTCTGCTAGTTCTGTTAATGTAGGAAAAGTTAATGCTAAAGGACCTTTATTTGTTGTCACTACGTGTTTTCCTGTATTAAAAGCAGTTTTGATATTTGTTATCCCTGGTTCACCTGTTATGATATTTGTGGATGTTGCTTCAATCATTATTTCTGCTTCTATTGACTGAATTATTTCTTGTCCTGTTTTTTGTAGGTGTCCAAATATAGGATCGGCTGCTACTGTCCCTCCTCTTTTTTTTACATTTTGGATTCTTTTTAAATCTAATCCTTTGGTGTTAATTGCTGCACCACCTCGGTCGGTAATTGCAACAATTTTGGGATTGAACCCGTAATTTCTAAGATTTTCTAATTTTCGTTGTAAAAAAATGTCTGTTAAACTTTGTCCTACAACACCGTACCCAATTAAAATAATTCTCAAGATATTACCCCCGAAACAACTAATGACCCAGTTTTTTTGAGGCCTAAAATCTTTTCAATAGATTCTATTTTTGCTTCTACTTCTATGGGTTTTTTACATATTTTTACTGCTGTGTCAGGATCTTTTAATCCATGACCTGTTGTTACGCATACAACATGTTCATCTTTATCAACTTCTCCTTGTTCTATCAACTTCTTTAATCCAGCAATTGAAGACGCGCTAGCTGGCTCTACAAACAATCCTTCTGTTTGAGCTAATATTTTTTGAGCATCTAAAATCTCTTCATCTGTTACCATTTCTGCAGTTCCTTTTGATTCTCTGATTGCTCTTAAAGCTTTTTTCCAGCTAACCGGAGCTCCAATTCTGATAGCTGTTGCTACTGTTTCTGGAGAGGTAACGGGTACAACTGTGTCACTTCCATTTTTAACTGCGTGTACTATAGGTGCTGATCCTGCTGCTTGTATACCAGTCATTTTTGGTAGCTCATTCAAAAAACCTAGTTTATAAAATTCTTTTAATCCTTTCCAAATAGCACTAATGTTTCCAGCATTTCCAACAGGCACTACAATCCTGTCTGGCATTTTTTGATTTAATTGGTCACAAATCTCAAATCCTAAAGATTTTTGACCTTCAATTCTAAAAGGATTAATCGAATTAAGAAGGTATATCTCTCTATATTTTTCTGAGAGTTTGAGAACAATATCCAAAGATTCATCAAAGTTGCCACGCACTTGAATAACCTTAGCACCGTAAATCATAGCTTGTGACAATTTTCCATAGGCAATTTTTCCAGCTGGAATAAGTACTGCACATCTAAGTCCTGCTCTTGCAGCATAAGCAGCTAATGAGGCTGAAGTATTGCCAGTAGAAGCACAAATTACTGATTTTACACCCAGTTCAACAGCCTTCGTTACCCCTACTGTCATACCTCTATCTTTGAAGGATCCCGTAGGGTTTTCTCCCTCATTTTTTACATACAGTTGTCTTATTCCTAATATTTTGCTTAAACGTTTACTTGAATGAAATCCTGTTCCTCCCTCATTAAGAGAAACAATCTTTGAGAAATCTTGCACTGGCATAAAATCCCGATACCTCCATACTGAAAGAGGAACATTTTGCCAATTGCTTTTGCTTATCGCTTTATTGATAACGTTATAATCGTATTTTATTTCTAAAAGATCTCCACATTTTGTGCAAAAATATACGATTTCATTTATATCATATTTTTTTCCACAATTGATGCATTCTTGGTGTACCATACTGATTTCTCCATGAAAACAATTTTTTCCTAATTTGTTGAAAGTCTTTATTTAGACATAATTATATCTTCTAAACTAAAAGGTGTGATAGTAAACTTTTTGTTATCTTTTTTGTTTTTTTGTTGGATTAATTCCCAATAATCCTTTTCGGCATAATATTTCATATTAAACCATTTTAATTCCATTTTAACACACCATATTGGACAAAACTTCGTAAGCTTTGAGGCTGTCTTTTTTTTCCACAACGATAATTGTTTCAGTCCAACAAGAAATAAATTCGATAACATTTACTTTTTGTTCTGATAGTAGCGTTGTTAGAAATGCAACTACTCCTGGTATTACTTCTAGTTCTTTAGGAGAGTGTATCACTATCATTGTACAATTATCATGTTTGACTAAAGCACTAACTCTTTCAGGTAAATCTTTTTTATCTAAAAGATAAACAAATTTATCGGGAAGATCCACTTTCATCCCATTTTTAACACTAATTTCTTTGCTTGTAATTATTACTGATTTTCTATCATAAACGACTAATACGCTTTTTTTTAAGACTTCTAAAACTTTTTCTTCTCTTTTTTGTTTATGTTTTTGGAGGTCTTCTGCAAACCTTCTTAGAGCAGCTTTTACGGCACTTGTATTTTTTGTCTCTAATTCTTCTTGCACTTGTCTGGATAATTCACTAAGATTTACGATTCCCTTTTCTAACGCTTCTAGTAAATATGGTTTGTTTCGAAGATGTTTTCTTACCATTTTAGCGATAGTCATGGTGCAATAATGTATCGTATGGTACACTTAAAGCTTATTATGTAACAAAAAAGTCACAACCTTTAAAAATAATGCTCCTGTGGTAAGTGGAATAATTTCTCTTAGGAAACAGGAGACGCAAAGAATGACTGAAAAAATCGTGTTGGCATATTCAGGTGGATTAGATACTTCTGTTCTAATAAAATGGATTCAAGAAAAATATAATGCAGAAGTAATAACTGTTACAGTTAATGTTGGTCAACAGGAAAATTTGAAAGAAATCGCAGAAAAAGCAAAAAAATTAGGTGTTTTAAATCATTATTCGATTGACGCTACAAAAGAATTTGCAAAAAATTATGTTTTTCCAGCGATAAAAGCTAATGCTCTATATGAAGGGAAATATCCAGTCAGTACGAGTTTATCTCGTCCACTTATTGTTAGTGAGATGGTGAAAATTGCAAAGAAACATAATGCCACAGGTCTGGCTCATGGTTGTACTGGAAAAGGAAATGACCAAGTACGTTTCGATATTTCTTTTGCTTCATTAGCTCCTAACTTAAAAATAATTGCGCCAGTTCGAGACTGGAACATGACCCGAGAAGAAGAAATCGCTTATGCATTAAAAAACGGAATCTCTGTTTCTAACGTCGCTAAAAAATATAGTATTGATCAAAGTATATGGGGTCGTTCAATTGAATGCGGCATTCTGGAAGACGCTAATCAAGAACCTCCTGAAGATGTTTTTGAATGGACAACTTCTCCGGAAAACGCGAAAAACGTTCCTGAATATGTAACCATAAAATTTGAATCTGGAGTTCCAACTAGTTTGAATAACGAAGTTATGGAACCACTCCAACTGATAAAAACACTGAATACTATAGCTGGGAGAAATGGTGTTGGGAGAATAGATCATATTGAAGACCGATTAGTAGGTATTAAATCCAGAGAAATCTATGAATGCCCAGCTGCCATTGTACTGCTTGAAGCTCACAAAGACTTGGAAAAAATGGTTCTTACTCGTCACGAGATTATGTTTAAACAAAGTGTGGATTCTAAATGGACCTTTTTAGTTTATGCTGGTCTGTGGAATGATCCACTTAGAGAAGACCTTGAAGCTTTTATCAACAAATCTCAAGATAAAGTGACTGGTGAGGTTCGTATGAAACTTTTTAAAGGTGGTTTCCAAGTTGTTGGCCGGTCATCAAAGCTATCTCTTTATGATAAAAACTTAGTTAACTATAACATAAAAACTGGTTTTAAGCCGTCATACTCAAAAGGATTTATTGAATTATGGGGGTTGCAAACAAAAATGGCTAATATTTTACAACAAAAAGTCAATAAGAACCAGGAGGAAGAAGCTAACTTAGAATAAGTTAGTAAACTGATGAGGAGAATTCTGTTTTGCCAAACTTGTTGAGAGGCGGAAGACTAAAATCTGTTCGAGAAGATGTAGCCAACTTTACATCTTCATTCAAAGATGATCTAGTTCTAGAAGGACCAGGATTACGCATTAATCAAGCTCATATTATAATGCTAATTGAACAGAAAATCATTAAACGATCAGATGGCATTGCTCTTTTAAGATCTTTACAAAAACTTTTGGATAATTCTTCAACTCTCTCTGGTGAAGATATCCACATGGCCATTGAAGAATCAATTTTAAAAGATGTAGGTGAAGAAGTAGGCGGAAACCTTCACATTGCCAAAAGCAGAAACGATCAAGTTGTTACAGCAATCCGGATTCTGCTTAGAAAACAATTGCTTAATTCAATTAATATTATCTTACAAATGCAAAAAAGTTTAGTTGAAACAGCTGAAAATCATATTAATACTCTCATTTTGGAATATACTCATCTTCAACCTGCTCAACCCGTTACATTTGCACATTATCTCTTATCCTTTATTGATAATCTAGAGCGAAATTTGCAAAGACTCATACAAACATATGAAAGAGTTAATCTTTGTCCTTTAGGTGCTGGAGCACTAGCCACAACAAGTTTCCAAATAAATCGAAACAGGGTTGCAGAACTCTTAGGCTTTGACGACGTATTGGAGAACTCGATTGACGCAGTAGGAAGTCGAGATTTTATTCTCGAAACTTTAGCTGTTTTTACTTTTATTTCAGTAAATCTTAGTCGTTTATCTGAAGATCTAATTACTTGGAGTTCTACAGATTTTGGTGTTATTGAGTTACCTGATAGTTTTGCTGCTACTAGCAGTATTATGCCTCAAAAGAAAAATCCAGAACTACTTGAAATTATACGAGCAAATGCCAGTAGAATATTGGGAGATTTTGTTGCCGCCACTTCAACTCTAAAAGGATTACCTACAACATATAATCTTGATTTTCAGCAAATTACTCCTTATCTTTGGAATTCAATCGAAGTTGTTGATTCTTCGTTGATTATTCTGACTAAATTATTACCCAATTTAGAAGTAATAGATGATATCTCAGACAAAGTTAACTCTAGTTTTGTAGCTGCAACTGAAGTCGCAAATTTGCTTTCTAGAGATTATCAAATACCATTCCGGAAAGCACATAAAATCGTAGGAACTTTGGTAAAATCGCTAATAACTGAAAATTTAACATTTGCAGATCTAACACCTGAAATGGTGCAAAATACTTTTAACCTGTTTTATAGTCGTAAAATAAAAATTTCAGGTGAACAAATTTCTAATTGTATTAATCCACAAAAAATTGTTGGTACTTATAATGTAAAAGGTGGACCTGCTCCTGTTGAAGTTAAAAGAGTTTTAATAGTAAAAAAGAAACAAATCAAATTTAATCAAACAAATTTATCAGAACTTAATCAAAAACTTTTGGATGCCGAAAAAACCATGGATTCAATAGTTAACACGTATCTTACTGTGGATTTATCTTCAAACGTGAGCTTTAAAAATTCAAATTTGTAGGTAGAATAGGGCTTTGGTACCAGTACATCGTTCCAGCAAAAATAAAAATGCACTTCTAGCATTAGAGGACGGTACCATTTTTCGTGGGAAAGGTTTTGGATCAGCAAGTAAAACTTCAGGTGAAGTTGTATTTTCTACATCTATGGTTGGTTATCCAGAAGCATTAACTGACCCTTCATACAAAGGGCAAATACTTACCTTAACTTATCCCCTTGTAGGTAACTATGGAGTTCCACCCTTAGACCTTGATTATAATGTGCTTAAGTATTTTGAGTCAGAAAAAATCCAGGCCCAGGGACTTGTTATTCATGAATTATGTGAAAAACCGTATCACTGGGCATCAAAAAGAACTTTAAACAAATGGTTGTTTGATGAAAGAATTCCAGGGCTCTCACGGGTTGATACTAGACATTTAACTAAAAAATTAAGAACCTATGGTGTAATGCTGGGAATTCTTGAAGTTTACGAAGCTGAAAATGAGCCTAGTATTGATAGTGTTCTAAAAGAAGTGCGCACAATTCCCGATCCTAATTTAACAGATTTAGTTAAGCAAGTTTCTGTTAAGTCACCTGTTGAATATGGAGCCAAAGGTGGTTACACGATTGTTTTAATCGATTGTGGAGTTAAAAATAGCATCATCAGAAATCTCTTGAAACGTGGAATTAATGTTATAAGAGTACCTTATGATTTTTCTGCTAAGGAAGTTATGGAATACAAACCTGATGGTGTTTTTCTAAGTAATGGTCCTGGTGATCCTAAGAATTGCGTTGATACCATCGAATGTATAATTGAGTTAGTTGAAAAAGTACCCTTGATGGGGATATGTCTTGGAGCCCAAATATTCTTGATTACCTTCAAGGACGAAAAATCGATTTAGTAATAAACGTCCCAATGGGTTGGAAAAAGAAAAACATCTCAGACGTTTTGACAGATGGATATATAATTAGAAGACAAGCTGTTGAATTTAATGTACCAGTAATAACGGATCTGGAACTCGCCTTAGCTTTAATAAAAGTTTTAAAACAGAGAGAACATAACGGAGAAACAATACGTTCATTAAATGAATACATGAAAGATCTGCCTTGGACAATTTGGTAACCTTTTTTTACAGAAGATATTAATTTGGTTCCTCTCTCTTCTAGAAGGTGTCAATTGGAGGCATCGAAATTCCGGTAAAAAAGAATTATAGGACCATAAAAGAGATCAACGAAAAAATTCGAACTGGCGATGTTCAAGTTTTAACAGCTTTGGAAATGAAAAAACTTGTAGAAAGTAGTGGCGTGGAGGTTGCACTTAAAGAAGTTGACGTGGTTACAACTGGAACTTTTGGAGCTATGTGTTCTTCTGGTGCATTAGTAAATATTGGTCATTCTGATCCACCAATAAAAATACAAAAAGCTTGGATGAACAATATTGAGGTTTGTCATCCTGGTGCTGCAGTTGATCTTTTTATTGGGGCTACTCAAATGTCCGAAGATCAACCTTTTGAATATGGTGGAGGTCATTTGATTGAAGACCTCATTCGTGGGAAAGAAATTGAACTAAGAGCAACTGCTTATGGGACTGATTGTTATCCAAGAACTCAAATTGAAACAAATCTTACAAAAAACGATCTTAACCAATTTTCTCTAATTAATTTTCGTAATTGTTATCAAAGATATGTTTGTGCTGTAAACAGTCTTGATCAGACGCTCTATACTTACATGGGTAAACTTCTTCCAAGATTTAGAAATGCAAATTTTTCTGGAGCTGGGGAATTAAATCCCTTAATGAATGATTTAGATTATGAAACAATTGGGTTGGGAACTCGTATATTTCTTGGTGGTGCTCAAGGATATGTTATTGGAGAAGGAACTCAACATGATCCAAAAAATAGGTTTGGAACTCTCATGGTTAGAGGTGATTGCAAAGAAATGTCATCTGAATTTATTCAAGGTGCATCTTTTACAGGGTATGGGGCTACTCTTTATGTTGGTTTAGGTGTACCCATTCCTATTTTAAATAAGGAATTAGTTAAGAAAACGGCAATAAGAGATGAAGATATATTTACAGATATTGTTGATTATGGGGTTTCTCGTAGAAGTAGACCTAAATTAGGGCGAGTTAGTTATAAAGATCTTAAATCAGGTTCTATAGCTTTAAATGGAAAAAAAGTTAGAACCAGTTCCTTATCAAGTTTAAAAAAGGCAAAGAAAGTCTCTGAAACTCTTAAAATTTGGATTGAAAAAGGTGATTTCTTTTTAACATCCCCAGTTGAAACTCTCTCTACAGATAGAATATTTAAACCGATGAAGCAAACTCAGGGAACTTCATTTGTGTCAAGTGTAATGCATGATGCTGTGACTTGTACAGAGAATGAAGAGATTCGATCTATTGCTATTCGAATTGTCAATAATTCTGTTAATCATATTGTTGTTGTCGATGAAGACTATAGACTTCGTGGCATTGTTACTTCTTGGGATATTACAAGGGCTATGGCTGAAGGAAAAAATATTTTAGCGAACGTTGTTTCACGACGTGTAGTAACTACAAAACCTGAGGATCCTCTAGAGACTGCTTCAAGAAAAATGGCGCAGCATAATATATCTGCTCTACCTGTTATTAATAGTGAGAGAAAAGTACTTGGAATAGTTACTGTAGAAGATGTTTCTCGACTTCTTGGAAAGTGAACTATATGGCAAAAATACTATTGAGATTTACAGAAAATTTGGCTGGTCAACCAATAACAGCTCAAATAATATTGGAGCATAAAATTCCAATAAGCATAGTAACAGCTAATATTACCTCAAAAGGTGGGGAATTTCTTGCAGAAATACCTGATGAATCACTGGAGATAGTGGTTAATGCTTTTCGTCAAAAAGGGTTGACTGTTTCTCTTCCCAAACTAATTGAAATTGATGAAGAAAAATGTTTTAGTTGTGGTGCTTGTATTACAATTTGTCCAGTAGAAGCCCTAACCTTTGATGAAGATTTTTCTTTGACTTTTTCTAAAGAAAAATGCCTTGGGAGTACATGCGGAGTTTGTGTTGATGCTTGCCCAGCTAGAGCAATAAACTCAGATAGTTAATCTTTACTTGAACAAGTTGACAATGGGACTATACAGGAAAATGAAAATTTGCAAAAGTAATCTTTTCAAAGAATCATTTAGTATTAAGGAATCTTCTTGTACCATAATTTGTGATAAAAAAATAGGTATCACTATCGCTAAAGAGTCTATTAGTAGAAATAGAGAAGCTCTTGAAACTTATTGTGTAACTAATCCTTTATTCTTAAGCAGTTTTGAGCCAATTCACTTCACAGATGGGCCTTTGATTATTAACTTAATGTCAATTTCTGCAGAAAAAGCAAATGTTGGTCCAATGGCTGCAGTTGCAGGAGTATTAGCCGATATGGCTGTATCTGACATGATAAATGAAGATTGTAAAGTAGCTGTTGTTGAAAATGGTGGAGAAGTGTCGGCTATGTCCAATATTCCAATTGATGTAATGCTTTCTGCAGGCGACATTAGTCTTTCTAACTATTTTTGTTTTAGATTGATAACGTTTCCTATTGGAATTGCTACTAGTTCAGGTTGCTTTAGTCATGCTTTTAGTTTTGGAAATGCTGAAGCTGCTACGACTTTTTGTAAAACCGCTGGGCTAGCAGATGCAGCATCAACAGCTGTATGCAATGTTGTTAAAGGAAAAAAATATAGTGATGCTATTACAAGTGGTATAGAAAAAGCCAAATCTATCTCTGGCGTTGACGGTGCCTTAATAATTTATCATGATCTGATTGGGACATTTGGGAGGATCCCAAAATTAATAAAAGTTATCTCAGAGAAATGAATTGTGTATCCTTTTTTGTAACCGTTCACTTTCACTTAATTTTTGTTAAACTTTTGTTATTAATTACCTACTCTATTTTTCAATGAAAATTATTTATTAAAATAATTTTTTTTCTCTCTGATAAGGTTAATATTTTGATGTTATTGTCCTTCAACAGTTCTTCTGCTTTTATAATTTCATCTATTCTTAAAATCAAAGCAATTTTTCCGTCAATATGAACAGCGGATGAGTAAGCATATTCTATGTTTAGGTTTTTCAATGCTAAAATTTTTGTGATTTTTGAGATTTTATTTTTTGATGAAATCTAAAATTGGATTGGCTTTTAGAGCAATAAAGGAAAATTCATCATAGGCAAGAATGATTGGAATAAATACTGCAAAGTATAAACTTTATGCGTTTGTAATTAGTACCTTTTTTGCTGGATTAGCTGGAAGTCTTTATGCTCAAGTTATTAGACATTTAGATTTTAGGATTTTTGATGCTTCCAATTCTTTTGAACCGCTCATGATGTCGGTAATTGGTGGTTTAGGTATAATTGAGGGACCTGTAATTGGATCAATTTTATTGGTGTCTCTAGACTCTTTTCTTCCCAATATCGACTCATATTTGCAACCTTTAATGAGTCCCCTATTTCCAGCTGTAAGCTTCGTAGGACCTCCCATTCGTTTGATACTTTTAGGACTTTTTCTGTTAATAATCGTCATTTTCTTTTCTAATGGAGTGACGTCTATGATTCGAAAATTCTATAATTATTTAATAAAACAATTTAGAGAATGAAAAATGAACAAACCAGATTTATTTCGTGAAATTCTAGATATTAAAGTGCTTGAGGTAAAAGATGGTTATGCAAAACTAATCCTTACCATTACTAAGAATCATACAAACTCGTTAGGTGCTGCTCATGGTGGAGCAATTTTTGCTCTAGCAGATTGTGCTTTTGCCGAAACAGCTAATTATGGTGAAAACGTCGCAGTAGCCATTCAGGTAAGCATAAATTTTCTACGACCAGCCAAAGAAGGCGATATCCTCACAGCGGAAGCAACTCGCATATCTGACGGGAAAACTCTTGGTTTATATCATGTTGCAATTCTTAAAGGAAAGAAAAAAATTGCGTTCTTTTCAGGATTAGCATACAAACCCTGAATTTTAAACCAGTTTTATGTCATTTTTTACTTTTAATATTTCTTCAATTATTATTCTATTACTTTTTTTTAAAATAATTGATTTGTATGCGAATACCTCCAAAAATTATGGTAAAAATAACCAAAAACAAAATAGGATTGAGTAATAATTGATCAAGGGAGAAAATAATAACTTTAACAAGTCAAGTTGTTAAAATTCAAGGTGGATTAAATTGAAAGAAATCTGGGTTAAAATATCTCCAAAAGTTTCAGACTCCGAAAAATCGTCTATATTGAGTCTCATAAAAGAAAATTGCGATTTCATCCTGAAAAATGGTCAATTGGAAAACCTTTCAGGTAAAGATAATGTCATTCTTTTGAGTAGCTTAGATGAAAATAAAATTAAGAGATTAAAAAGTGAAAATAAAAAGATTGCATTAAGAATAGCTATACGCGGAAAAGAAGATGAGAATAATGCAGCAAATGCTGCGGGACTTAATGTTGATTATCTAATTCTTACTTGTTTTGACTGGTGTGTTATTCCTCTTGAGAATCTAATTGCAAAAACCCGCGATAAAAGTAAAATAATTGCAGAAGTTACAAACTCTAAAGATGCTAAACTAGTTTTAGAAGCACTTGAATTGGGAACTGATGGTGTTTTGTTGAATGTTTCCAGTTTTGAAGAACTTAAAAAAACAATAACTATTGTGAAAAAACAAAATCTTCTTCTTGATTTAATACCAGCAAAAATAGTTGCTATTAAACAGATTGGAACTGGTGCAAGAGTTTGTGTGGATACATGTGCTCTAATGGTTCAAGGTGAGGGGATGCTTGTGGGGTGTCAGTCTTCGGGATTGTTTCTTGTGGAAGCCGAAGTTATTGAAAATCCCTACGTTCAAGCTCGCCCTTTTAGAGTTAACGCCGGATCTCTTTCGATGTATACCTTTGGTTCTCTGGAAAGAACACGATATTTGTCGGATTTGAAAGCTGGTGAGGAAGTTTTAATAGTTGACAAATCAGGAAAACTGCGAACTGCAGATGTTGGAAGAGTAAAAATTGAGTTAAGACCATTAATATTAATCGAGGCAGAAGTGCAAGGAAAAAGAATTAAGACAATCCTACAAAATGCCGAAACTATTCGTCTTGTAACAGAGAATACTTCGATTCCTGTCACTAATTTGAAGATAGATGATCAAGTATTAGTCCATTTGACAAAAGGTGGAGGTAGACATTTTGGAGTTGCAGTTGATGCGGAAATGGTGATTGAACGTTGAGAGCTAAAATTTGTGTTTCTCTTCTTCCTAAAACTTATTCTGAAGCCATTACTCAACTAGAGGAAGCAGAAAAAATAGGTTCAGATCTAATAGAAGTACGACTAGATTATCTTCAATCAGCAACCGATTTGAGCAAATTAGCGAGCCACGGAACTATACCAAAAATTGCGACTATTTTATCGGGAAATTTTAAAAAAAGAACTAATATCACAGGGGTAGACCAACAAAATTTGTTACTTGAAGCTGCTAAAAGTGGTTTTGAATATGTTGATGTGGGTTTATCTTCCCCAAAATTGAAAGATTTTATTAAGGAATTAAGAACGTTACGTTGTAGGTCAATAATTTCTTTTCATGATTTCTGCAATTTTTTGCCTCTGTCGGATCTTGATGCTATTCTAAAAAAAGAAATATCCTGTGGAGCAGAAGTATGTAAAATTGTGACAACTGCAAATAAAATTACAGATAATCTTATTATTTTAAATTTTATTTCACAAAAATCTGCTAAGACCAATCTTGTATGCTTTTGTATGGGTAAACTTGGCCGAGTTTCCAGATTATTATCACCTTTATATGGTAGTTACTTTACATTTGCTTCCCTTAAAAAAGGAAGTGAGACAGCTAATGGTCAATTTTCATTACAAGAAATGAAATCAACTTACAAAATTTTGGAGTGATATTAATGGATATTTCAGGAAAAACAAAAATATGTGGTGTAATAGGCAACCCTATTCAACATACTTTAAGTCCAACGATACAAAATGCCGCTTTTAACCATCTTAATCTAGATTTTATTTTTACAGCATTCAAAGTCAAAGCCACAGAACTAGAAATGGCTATCCAAGGAATGCGATCATTAAACATCTATGGATTAAATGTAACTATGCCCCATAAAAATAGTATAATCAAGTACTTGGATGAAAAGGACCCCCTTGTAAGATCTCTTAATTCCGCTAATACTATTGTAAATAAGAAAGGTCGCCTTTTCGGTTTTAGTACCGATGGGATTGGAGCTATCAAAGCTCTCCAAGAAAATGGTGTTGATCTTTCTTCTAGTAAAGTGTTATTACTTGGAGCTGGAGGTGCTGGTAGAGCCATAGCCTTTTCCATAATCGATAAAGTTGAGGATCTTGTTGTTTTAAATAGAGATCCTGCAAAAATTAAAAATCTTGAATTTGATCTGAAACTAAAATTTAATAAAAATATTCACTATGGGTTATTATCAGAGAATTCGTTAAAAAAAAATCTGAGATCTTCAGACGTGCTAATTAATGCTACAAATATTGGTATGAAACCAAACTCTAATCTATCAATAATTAATCCAAAATTGTTAACATCAGATCTGACGGTCATGGATATTGTCTATACACCAATTGAAACAAAATTATTAGCCGATGCTAAAAAAGTTGGAGCTAAGACAATAGACGGTGTTGAAATGTTGATATATCAAGGGGCTGCATCTTTTGAATTATGGACTGATAGAAAAGCTCCGATTGAAATTATGAGGCTGGCAGCATTAAAACAAATATCAAAAAGGTGTAACTAATTGACCCAAAAGGGTGAGGCAATAGCCTATGGAGCAGCCACGATAGTAAATGCTATTGCTTTGGGAAAGGGTGCTGCTTTAGGTGTAGACCTGTGGACAAAAGCTTCTGTCACATTAACAGATGATCCTCTTGTTGTCAGTGGAGAAATAATTTCTGATATATTCGAAAATACTTCATTAATAGAAAAAACCGTTCTACGAATATTTCAATATTTTAATGTGAGTACTCAATATGGCGCAAAAATACAAACTTGGTCCAATATTCCCATTGCTAGAGGCTTAAAGAGTAGTAGTGCAGCAGCAAACGCTGTAGCTTTGGCAACAGTTAAAGCCCTTAATAAAAAAGTTGATGATTTATTATTAATTTCATTAGGTGTGGATGCGGCTTTTGATTCTGGAGTTACTATTACTGGAGCTTTTGATGATGCATGTGCTTCTTACTTTGGAGACGTAGTTATAACTGATAATGTTAAGAGGATACTTCTAAACCACGTAAAATTGCCCTCTGATGTTATTGTTTTGTTCTTAGTGCCCGAAAAAAAAGCTTATACTGCTAATACAATCACTGATAAGCTTCATTCTGTGAAATCGCTTGTAAATGTCGCGTTTAAAGAGGCTGTGCGTGGTAATTTTTGGACTGCTCTTTCTTTAAACGGGTTTATTTATTCTTCAATCTTAGGGTATGATTCCAGTATCGCTCTAGAATCTTTAAATGCTGGAGCTTTAGCTTCGGGACTATGTGGCAAGGGCCCAACTGTAACAGCTGTTGTTACAAATGACACAATTGATCAAGTAAAATCAGTACTTCAAAAACATGATGGTGACATTATCGAAACATGTCTTAACCATAAAAAAGCGATGGTGATTGACAATTGATAGAAACCATTGTAAGGCCAATTCAACAACTAAGCGGCATTATTAATGCTCCTCCCTCAAAGGCTTACACACAAAGAATGCTCATAGCTTCTGCACTCTCACATGGAAGATCAATTATTTCGGGACCATTACTTTCAGAAGATACGGAGGCTACTTGTAGAGCTGTTAAAAGTTTGGGTGCAGAAATTACTATAAAAAATAATTTTTGGATTGTAGATGGATCACTACCAATTAATAGTAAATCAAAACCAATTGATTGTGGTGAATCTGGAGCTACTCTTAGATTTATTTTGCCTGTGGCTGGTCTAGCTGCTGGCTCCTCCTTATTGACTTTTGGAAAATCACTAGAAAAAAGACCAATATCTCCTTTACTTCAAAGTCTTGAAGATTTGGGAGTACAAACCGAAACTAGACAAATTGAAAATAAATCAGGGATTTTCGTTCATGGAGGAGGAATTAAGGGGGGTCAAACTTCAATTCGAGGAGATATTAGTTCCCAGTTTGTATCTGGATTAATGTTTGCTTGCCCTTTAGCTCATTTAGATACCATTATCAATCTTACTACACCGCTTGAGTCAAAAAGTTATGTTGAAATGACTCGAGAAGTCCTTGAATATCATGGAATATTATTTTCAATTTCAGATGATTTTAATCAATTGTATATTCAATCAAATCAGAGTTACCACAAACATGATCATAAAGTATCTGGAGATTTTTCATCTGCGGCATTCTTGTTGGTAGCGGCTACAATAACTAATTCAAAAGTGATTGTCCAAAATTTGGATTCTACAACTTTGCAGGGTGATAAAGCTATTTTGAAGATTTTAACACAAATGGGTGCAAGTGTTAAAGTGTCAAAAGATCAGGTGGAAATTGCAGGTATTGATGATTTGTTAAAACCAATTGACATAGATGCTAGAGATATTCCTGATCTTGTTCCTATTTGTGCTACTTTAGCTTGCTTTGCCAATGGGATTTCTAAAATACATGATGCTAATAGATTAAGGTATAAGGAGTCAGATAGATTATTGTCACTTTATCTTGAACTGAGAAAAATGGGAGCAAAGATCTCGATGGACGAAACTAGTCTGACTATTCAGGGTTCCGGTGTCTTAAATGGGGCTATTATTGATCCTCATAATGATCACAGAATTGCAATGGCATGTGCTGTTGCTGCTTTAAGGGCTACCGGTCAAACAACAATTCAAAATTCTGAATGTGTGAGAAAATCTTATCCAGAATTTTTTAATGATTTACGAAAAATAGGAGTTGATGTAGTTGGTAGGAAATTCGATAGGTAAAAACTTTATCATCACTAGTTTTGGTGAAAGTCACGGTGATAGTATAGGTGTAATAGTTGATGGTTGTCCAGCTGGATTATCCTTAACTGAAAGCGAAATTGATGCAGAACTTGGTAAAAGAATTCCATCACAGCCCGAGTTAGTTTCTGGAAGAATAGAAAAGGATTCTGTTAAAATTTCTTCAGGTGTATTTAATGATATTACAACAGGAGCTCCTATTTGTTTATTTGTAGAAAATAAAGAAATCAAATCAAGCGATTATGCGTCAATTAAAGATCTTCCAAGACCTGGTCATTCTGATTATCCTGCTCGTATTAGATATGGTGGTTTTAATGATTATCGTGGTGGAGGTCGCTTTTCGGGAAGAGGAACCGTATCGATAATAATGGCTGGTACGATAGCTAAAAAATTATTAGCTCTGTTTGATATTGAAGTTTTAGCATTTACAAAGTCAATTGGCAAAATAGAATTAGAAAAAGCTATGAGTTTTGAAGAATTAAGAAAATTCAGGTACGAGACAGCTGTACGTTGTCCAGATTTAGCTTGCGCAAAACTGATGGAAAAATCAATTATTAACGCTAGAAGCGAAGGAAACAGTCTTGGTGGTATTGTAGAATGTGTATCTCTAAACGTTCCAGTTGGTCTTGGTGATCCAATTTTTGATTCTCTGGATGCTGATCTTTCTAAAATGCTATTTGCGATTCCTGCTGTTAAAGGAGTTGATTTTGGATTGGGTTTTGAGGCTTCTATGATTTCTGGTTCAGATAATAATGATGAATATGCTCTTTGCAATGGTGAAGTAATAACTACATCTAATAACGCTGGTGGAATTTTAGGTGGTTTATCTTCTGGAATGCCCATTATTCTCAGTGTTGCTTTTAAGCCCACTCCCTCTATTGGAAAAGAGCAGCATACTGTAAATTTGAAAACCATGAAGGACACAAAAATTAAGATCTCAGGTAGACATGATCCTTGTGTTGTCCCTAAAGCAGTTCCAGTTGTGGAATCTGCTGTTTCGATTGTATTAACTGATCATTTGATTCGTGCTGGTGTTCTTCCAAAGATCTTAAAGGAGAATAAATGAAGTGGAGAAAATAAACCAATTAAGAGAACAAATAGACGAGGTTGACAATAAAATTTTATTACTATTAAAAAAAAGGGTAACTGTTTGTAGGACAATTGGTCTTCTAAAAAAAGATCATAATATGGCTGTGCATGATAGTTTTAGAGAAAATTGTGTTTTTGAGAACGCTAAGAGTCAATCAGCAGATCTTGACCTTAATTCCAAAGAAGTTGTTGCAATTTTTCACCAAATAGTTAATATGTGTAGTGCAGTGCAAAGTTAAAAGAATCTATTTCAATAATATGTCATTTGAAGGTGATCGGGTTTGTTATATGAAATTAATGAGAAGGCAATTCAACTTCAGAATCAAGGAAAAAAGATTACAAAATTAAACATTGGTGACCCTGACCTTGCAACTCCTAATGAGATAGTTGAAGCGGCTTGTAAAGCAATTAAAGATGGTAGAACAAAATATTCTTCTGGGTTCGGTGAACAAATTCTGAGAAGTGAGCTTGGAAAAATTCATGGGGTTCCAGCTGATAATATTGTGATTACTCCTGGTTCTAAATGGGGTATTTTTTCTACTATGTATTTGTTGTTAAAAGATGGTGGCAATGTTGTTATTCCTACACCTTACTGGACTGCTTATGGATTAATAGCAAAAACTCTTGGTGTTGAAGCAAGACTATGCAAAACAGATCTTGCTTCTAACTGGCAAGTAGATCTGGAGGCTTTTGAAGAGCTTATCGATGATGATACCCGAATGATAATATTAAACAATCCCTGTAATCCAACAAGCAAAGTTATGGACCAGAAAATTGTTGATGGAATTGTTAAGATAGCTGCAGATAGGAAAATATTGATTTTATCAGATGAAGTTTATTCTAAGATTAGTTTTGTTAAAACCAAGAGCATTTTGGATTATGATAGTAGTAACATATTGGTTACTGGTTTTTCTAAGATGTTCACAATGACTGGTTGGCGTATTGGTTATGTGGTTGCCAATAGAGAGTTGATAACTAAAATTGGTAAATTGAACCAGATAACATTTTCAAACGTTCCTGTTTTTATTCAAGATGCTGCATTAAAAGCGTTGGAAATTCGTAACAAACTAACAAGTGAGATTAGGGATATTTATTTGAATAGAGCAAAAATGGCCTCTGAAATACTCTCTGATGCAAAATTGGAATTTTCAAATCCTGATGCACCTTTTTACGTTTTTCCTCGACGGGAAGGATTAGATTCAGAAAAATTTGCAATGAATATTCTTGATAAAGGTGTAGCAGTCGCTCCTGGTACAGCGTTTGGTGATTACAGAGAACACTTTAGAATCTCTTTAACCGCTCCAGAAGTTGATTTGAAAGCTGCACTCTTTAAGATCTGTGAGGCATTGGATGAATGAGAGTCGCAATTATTGGCGCTGGAAAAATGGGTGTGTGGTTCGCCAAATTTTTTCGTGACGAAGGTCATTCTGTCGTAATAGCTTCCAGAAATAAAAAAAAACTAGTAAGGATAGGCGAAGAATTAGATTTTGAAACTGCCTCTTTTAATGAAGCAGTTAAAGGTGCCGATAAAATTCTAATTTGCGTATCAATAGATGCGTTTGAAAAAGTTGCAAAAACTATTAGTGCTCAAATAAATAAAGATCAAATCATTCTTGACATTTGTTCTATTAAGGAATACCCTGTAAGTATCATGCACAAATATTTTAATAAAAATCTGATTTTAGGTATGCATCCTGTGTTTGGACCTGGAAGTACAAGTATAAAAAATAAAACAATAGTTTTGACTCCAACAAATACTGAAGAAACAGATTTTGCAGAATCTGTAAAAAAATGTTTGGAGAAAAAAGATGTACGCGTTTTTATTATGTCTCCAAAAAAACATGACAAATTGATGTCTATTGTTTTAGGCATTCCTCACTTCTTAGGTTTAGTGGCTTGTGATACTCTTCTTGACCAGAAGAGCTATTCTGAAACTAAAAACGTTGCTGGTACTACTTTTAGGCTGTTATTCACTTTAGCAGAGGTTGCAACTTTAGAAGAACCTGAATTATTTAATAGTCTTCAATCAAATTTGCCTGAAATTATCGAACTTGAAAGCTTATTTATTGAGAAGGCTTCCGAATGGTTAGAATTGATAAAGAAAAAAGATTTAATCGCGATTACAGCTAAAATGAATCAATTAAAATCTAAACTAAAAAGAACAAACACAAATTATGATAGTTCTTATAAAGCAATGTATAAAATGTTAGAATCATCGGAAACCTAAACTGATTTTTGAGTTGCTCTAGGGTAAGATCCTAAAATCTTAAGGAAAGTCATCTTTTTTTCTAAAATCTTAAGAACTTCTTCACATCTTTTTTCGACTCTGTGACCCTCAAAATCTAAATAAAAATTATATTCCCACGGTTTTTGTTTTGTTGGTCTTGATTCAATTTTAGTGAGGTTGATACTCCTTTTAGCAAACTCTTCTAAAGTAGAATACAATGCACCTGGAGTATGTGATACTGAAAAAATTATTGACGTTTTATCCTCTCTTGTTTTTGGGGAATCTTCTTTGGATATGACAAAGAAACGAGTATGGTTAGTTTGATTATCTTCTATTTCTCTAGCAAGAATGGACATGTGGTATATTTCAGCTGCTTTTTCGCTAGCTATGGCTGCTGCATTTTTAATTGCTTTTTCTTTAAGCATTTTTACGCTGCCTGCTGTGTCATAAGTAGGAATTAAATTAAATTTTCTCTTTTCAAGGAATTTGCGACTTTGTGCTAGTGCTTGAGGGTGAGAATAAACTGTTTTAACTGATTCTATGGGTGTGCCTGGATTTGCTATTAGGCAGTGTGAAATTCTAATTATTATTTCTCCTTTAACCTTTAGATCGTGTGTTAGAAAAAGATCGTAGGTTTGGTTTACACTTCCTTCTAATGAGTTTTCTATTGGTACTACTCCAAATTCTGATTTTTGTTTGGTAACGTTTTCAAAAACTTCTCTTAAATCTCTACAAGGTTCAACTTCTACATCTTCACCAAAAAAGGTGTAAATGGCATTTTCGCTATAAGCACCTCTTTCTCCTTGAAAGGCTATTTTCACTTTTTATTTACCTGTTTTCGATTTTTTATTAAACACTTATTTATTCCATTTATCATTGCTTCGACGCTAGCCATTACTATATCTTCTCTGGCTGCTCGAGCTGATATTACGTTTCCTTTTTCGTCCTCTACTTTTATTACAACTTCAGCAACTGCATTTGAGCCACCAGTTAATGCTTCCAGTCTGTATTCGTTTAAACTTATTTTTACTAGATTTCGAGTTAATTTTTGGATAGCTTTTAACACTGCATCTACTGGACCTACGCCTGTTTCAGCTGCCTTATACTCGATCCCATCTAAAACTAGTCTTACAGAAGCTGTTGGAATTACTTTAATACCTGTCATAACTGCTAAATCGCAAAGATCAACTATTTTTTCTTCAGCAATCACTTCTCCGATTACTGCTGAAGTAATGGCTAGTAGATCAGCGTCTGTTACCATTTTTCCTTTATCGCCTAAATCTTTGATCCTTTTTACAATTTTTTTAAGTTGTTTTTCGGTTGGTTTTATTCCAATTTCTTCTAGTTCTGTTTTTATTCCACTAGTTCCAGCTAATTTTCCTACAACTAATTTTCTTTTTCGTCCAACAAGTTCGGGTTTTATGGGTTCGAAGGTCAAGGGTTTGACTGTAACACCACGAGTGTGAATTCCAGACTCATGTGCAAAAGCGTTCTGGCCGACAATTGCCTTGTTAGCTTGAACAAATAACCCTGTTAAAGTGGAGACAATTCTAGATGTACTGTAGAGTAATCGTGAGTTGATGCCTGTTTTCATATTATAAATCATATGTAATGCCATAACTATTTCTTCTAAGGAGGCGTTTCCAGCTCTTTCTCCTAAACCATTAATTGTACAATGAATTTGAGTAGCTCCAGTTTCAACTGCTGCTAAAGAGTTTGCTACCGCCATTCCAAAATCGTCGTGACAATGTATACTAATAGGAACTTTTACTGTTGATCTGAGTTCTTGAATAAACTTACTCATTTTTTTAGGTATCATTATACCCACAGTATCTGGGATGTTAATCATGTCAGCACCTGATTTCTCAGCAGCTTGACATATCTGTTTTAGAAACGGCATCTCAGATCTTGTAGCATCCATAGGTGAAAATTCGCATTTTAGTCCATGTTTTTTAATATACTCAATCATGTTTACCGTTGCGGATAAAACCTGATCTGAACTTAAATTTACAGCATACTTCATTTGAACTGGAGACGTTGGGATAAACATGTGAATTATATCAACATCGCAGTCAATTGCTTTATCAATATCTCCTTTTGTTGCACGTGCTAAAGCACATACTTCACTTTTTAATCCTTCATTTGCTATTGCTTTGACAACTTTCTTTTCACCATCAGATGACATGGGTGAACCAGCTTCGATTACATCTACTCCCAGATTATTTAGTTGATGAGCTATCTCAATCTTATCTTCAATAGTTAATGATACACCAGGAGTTTGTTCTCCATCGCGTAGTGTTGTGTCAAAAATTCGAATATATTTTACATTTTTATTACTCATTTTTTTAACCAACTTCTAAGGTTAAGGCATTAGCTATGCCTCTTGCCATTCCTATTGTTGTGGTTTTTCCACCTAAATCTGGAATAGTTGGTCCTTCACGAAGTGTTCTAATAACACCATTTTCTATTGCTGTAGCTGCATTTATACACTTTTGATCATTATATTTTTCACCTAACCAATCTAACATCATTTTGGCTGATAAAATCATCGAAATTGGGTTTGCAGTTTGCTTGCCTGTTCTGTTAGGAGCCGAACCGTGAATAGGTTCAAACAACGCAAAGTTATCACCAAGATTTGCGCCAGGAGCCATTCCTAATCCTCCTATAAGTTGAGCTGCCTCATCGGACAAGATATCTCCAAACATGTTTGGTGTTACTAGTACGTCGAATTTTTGTGGTTCTTTTATTAATCTCATGGCTGCGGCGTCGGCATATAATTCATTAAAATTAATTTCTGGATATTGTTTTGCTGTTTCTCTGCAGACTGAAGCAAATAAACCATCAGTTACTCTCATGACATTAGCTTTATGGATTGCAGTGACCTTTCTTTTATTATTTCTTTTGCTAGCAATTTCAAAAGCCTTTTTGGCTATACGCTCACAATTTTTTCTTGTTATAACCCTGAGACATACTGTAGTATCTTTTCCTATTGAAAATTCTTGACCTTTGTACACATCTTCAGTGTTTTCTCTAACAAATATCATGTTAATGTTAGGCTGAGTAGGAATTATTGTGGGATATGTTTTAATTGGTCTTAGATTAGCATACAAATCAAACATCAATCTAAGTTTAACTATTACATCTGCAGCTGTTTCTCCTACAGGTCCCTTTAAGCATGCATGAGATTCCTTGATTTTTTGTACACTACTCTCCGGTAAAGGAACTCCTCTTTTTTTCAGACATATGTCTCCGGCTTCTGTTTCAATTATGTTTAATTTTATGTCAAATTTCTTTTGTGCTGAATTTAACACTTCCATTGTGGCGTCAGTCAATTCAGGACCTATTCCGTCTCCGGATATCACCGATATTTTATACTCGTTCATTTTTGTTTATTCTCCTTCGTAAATTCTCTATTAATCCTCCATCATTTAGAATTTTAATGATGAATGGTGGAAGCTTGTTTACTTGAAGATTTTTATCTTTTGTTAGATTTTGGATTTTTCCTTGATTAATATCTATGATTAGTTCATCATTATTGTTAACTAGTTTTGATATACCTTCATATTCAATTACAGGTAATCCAATATTTATTGCGTTTCGAAAGAAAATTCTTGCAAAACTATCTGCTAATACACATTTCACACCTGAATACTTTAAGGCAATTGGTGCTTGTTCTCTACTTGATCCGCAACCAAAGTTTTTTCCACCAACTACAATAATGCCTTTTTTAGCTTTTTCAGGAAATTGTGGGTCTAATCCAGCCATAGCATGTTTTGCCAATTCTTTGGGTTCAACTAGAACTAGATATTTTCCAGGTAAGATCACATCTGTATCGATATCATTTCCGAATTTTTTTGATCTTCCTTTGATTTTCATTTTTTTAAACCCCCCATTTTTTGTGGATCAATTATTTTGCCTGTTATAGCGGATGCTGCAACAGTTGCTGGAGATGCCAAATAGACTTTAGCTTCTTTACTCCCCATTCTACCAATGAAATTTCGATTGGAAGTGCTAACACAAACCTCACCTTTGGCTAATAACCCTATGTGTCCCCCTAAACAAGGACCACATGTTGCACCACATACAAAAGCTCCAGAGTCTGTGAATATTTCTACTAATCCCTCTGTTAATGCTTGTGAATAGACTTCTTGTGAAGCTGGAATTACAAGAGTTCTTACATCATCTTTTACTCTTTTGCCTTTTAGGATTTGAGCTGCTATCCGTAAATCCTCTATTCTTCCATTAGTGCATGAACCGATAAAAGCTTGATTAATTTGAACATCTTCGACTTGTGAAATACCTTTTATGTTATCTACTGATGGTGAACAGGCAACCTGTGGTTCTAGATCTGTTACATCGATATTTACTATCTTTTCATAATGAGTCTCTGTGTCACTTCTGAAGATTTCAAATGCCTTTTCGGTTTGTTTTATTCTTCCCTCTAAAAACTTTTTAGTGGTTTTGTCTGGTTCAATGATTCCATTTTTAGCCCCCATCTCTACAGCCATATTACATATGGTCATTCTTCCTGCTATACTCATTGTTGTTATTGTTGGACCTGAGAATTCAATGCTATTATATATTGCACCACCTGCACCTATCTTTCCAACTATAAATAATATTAGATCTTTAGGTGTAACGAATTTTTTGAATTTTCCTTTCACATTAATTTTAATTGTCTTTGGTATTTTCAACCAAATTTTGCCAGTAGCCATAACTGCTGCTGCTTCAGTTGAACCTATCCCTGTAGCAAAAGCTCCAAATGCGCCGTGAGTACATGTGTGAGAATCAGCTCCTAAAATAATTTTTCCGGGAAGCACATGCCCATTTTCTGGTAATACTTGGTGGCAAATTCCACCTTTTCCCACATCATAAATTTTTAATTTCTGATTTTTAGCAAAATTTCGCATAGTTTTATGTAATTCTGCTGCTTTGATGGATTCTGCTGGTACTTGATGATCTAATACTACTATGATTTTTTTGTTATTCCATACTTTTTTAATACCAATTTTCTCAAAAGATTTGACCGCTAGTGGTCCAGTTAAATCATGTATCATTAAAATGTCTACATTACTATCTATTATATCACCGGGTTGAACATTTTTTACTCCGGCTGATTTTGCTAAGATTTTTTCTGTAATGTTTATTTTTCATACCTCCGTTTGAGATATTCAATTTCATTTTGATGAGATTGATCTGTATCGCTCAACTTTGAATGACAAAGAGTTAAGCCTTTCCACAGGGTTCAGTGTTTTTATTCGTCAACTCTGATAGATTTAGCTCCCCGAGAGAGTGCAGTTAAGCCAGTTCTGGCCATTTCCTTTATTCCATATGTTCTCATCAAGTTTAGAAATGCGTCTATCTTATCGGAAGTGCCAGTTATTTCGATTGTTAAAGATTCTGGTGAAACATCGACTACTCGACCTCTAAAAACTTCTACGCAATTAATAGCATCTGATCTAGTTTTGGAATCGATTATTTTTACTTTAACAAGAGCTAGTTCTCTTGCGACAATATTCTCTTTCTCTAAGTAATTCACTCTAATAACGTCGATAAGTTTGTTCATTTGTTTAACTACTTGTTCTATAGTCTTGTCGTCACCGGTTAGGGTTATGGTCATTCTAGCTAATCCCTTTTTCTCGATGTGTCCTACTGTGATGCTTTCTATGTTAAATCCTCTTCTTCTGAACATGTTGGCAATACAATGGAGTACTCCTGGTTTGTTTTCTACTATGGCTGCAATCACTTTTGTGTTTGAAGTTTCCATTAATACTCACCTACTCCCTCGTTTATTCCACATCCCGGTAGAACCATTGGTCCAACATCTTCTTCTGATGATATTGGTATATCAATAACTGTTGTGACATCACTTTTCAGGGCTTTTTTAACTGCATCTGAGACTTCTTTTAAAGTTTCTGCTCTTAGACCTTGTGCTCCATAAGCTTCAGCGAGTTTAACAAAATCTGGACTGCTTCCTAGTTTTATTGCGGAATATCTTTTCTTGAAAAATAATCTTTGCCATTGAGCTACCATACCCAACACTGAATTGTTTAAAACTATGACAATTACTGGAATATCTTCTGTAACTGATGTTGCGAGTTCTTGTTCTGTCATTCTGAAACTCCCATCTCCGGCAATATCTACCACGGATTTGTTTGGACATGCGACTTTAGCCCCTATAGCGGCGGGGAATCCAAAACCCATTGTTCCCAATCCACCAGAACTTATGAAAGTTCTTGGTTTTAATGAATTAAAATATAGTGCTGACCACATTTGGTTTTGGCCAACTTCAGTTGTGATTATTGCATCTTTTGGTAAAATTTTTCTTAGTTCATACAATAAAGTTTTTGGTTTTAGACTATTATCATTCTCGTTGGGAGGTGGATTAAGTTGTTGTTTTGTTTCTCTAATGCGACTTCTCCAAGGAGTTTCCTCCCTGTTTTTCACTTGGTTTGATATTCTGCTGTTAAGTTCTCTTAACGCTTTTTTTGCATCTGCAACAATGGGTACATCTACCTCAATATTTTTTCCAATTTCTGCTGCATCTATATCTATGTGTATCTTTTTAGCGTTTGAACAGAATTTGTCAATTGTTCCTGTTGCTCTGTCTCCGAATCTTGTACCGACAGCTAATAGAACATCTGCTTCACATACTAATTTATTCGCAACAGGGTTTCCATGCATTCCTATACTTCCAACTGAAAGTGGATGATTTTCAGGGAAGGATCCCTTTCCCATAAATGATGTCGCTACTGGTGCTAGTAGTATCTCGGCAGTTTTTAGAAGCTCATGAGATGCGTTGCTTGTTATTACTCCTCCTCCAGAAAGTATAACTGGTTTTTCAGCTTTAGTTAACATTTTCGCTGCTTTTTTGATTTGTAAAGGATGAGGTTTGGATCTGGGGTTGTATCCTTTTATTCTTATTTTATCTGAAAAATTCATTTCAGCAACTTCGGTTTGAAGGTTTTTAGGTATATCAATTAGAACTGGGCCCGGTCTGCCTGTTGTAGCGATATGAAATGCGTTTTTTACAGTTTCTGGAATTTCAGCAGCTGATTTTAGTTGAAAATTGTATTTTGTGATTGGAGTTGTTATACCAACTATATCTGCTTCTTGGAAAGAATCTCTGCCAATCATATATGTAGTGTTTACACTTGTTGTTGGAACTTGACCCGTTAATGCTATTATGGGGGTTGAATCCATATACGCGTTTGCAATTCCTGTTACTAAGTTTGTAGCTCCAGGTCCTGAGGTGGCTAAACATACGCCAGGTTTTCCGCTGGCTCTAGCATAACCTTCAGCTGCATGAGCAGCACCTTGTTCATGTCTACAAAGAATATGTCTTATTTCTGAACCACAGAAGTGATCATATATTGGAAGTACTGCTCCTCCGAGTATACCAAATATTACTTCTACTTTTTGTTTTTCAAGGGCTTTTATTAACGCTTTTGCACCCGACATTTCCGTCATTTTTTATTTCCTCTTGCTTCCAAAATGTTATTGTGAATTTTTTTTGGACATAATAGTGAATCCTATTAGTAAAATAAGTTTATGGTTAACTGATTTGAAGAAAATACGCATTTTTGAGAATACGATCCCTCACCATATTATCTCCGTAAAATCTCACTTTTCGTATTCATGTTCCCTCGTCACTTTAAAAAGTTTGTGGTTTATGAGGTTTTTATTCTGAATTGTAAAAAGTTGTAAGAACATTAATTCCACTAATTACTGCTTCAATACTGGCCATTACAATATCTTCTCGAACACCCATTGCTGTGGCTTTCCGATTACCTTTGCGCATACTAACCACAACTTCTACCATAGCGTCAGTTCCGCCTGTTATTGCCTTTACATGGTATTTTTCTAGATGAATAGGTTCTGTTTCAATTATAGCTGCTTTTACAGCATTTATTGCAGCATCAACTGGTCCCACTCCGAAAGCTGCTCCGCAAACCTCTTTCTTATTTAACCTTAAGCGTACTGAAGCAGTAGGGGTTACTTTATCTCCACTCACAACAGTGATTTCTTTAAGTTGTATAGGTTTTATTTTGTTTAAACCCATGACAGTTTCTGTAATGGCCAATAAATCTGCGTCCATTACTATTTTGCCTTTGTCACCTACATTTTTTACTCTAAGACTTATCTCTTTTATTTGTTCTTTTGTAGGTTCTAAACCCATTTTTCCTAAAGAATCTTTTATTCCAGCCGATCCTGAATGTTTTCCTGGTGATATGCGTCTAGTTCCACCAACAAGTTCGGGTGCTATAGGCTCATAGGTTAATGGATTAGCCAATAACCCTTGAGTGTGGATACCTGATTCGTGTGTAAAAGCGTTTTCACCTACAATGGCTTTGTTTGGTTGAACATATAATCCTGTTAATCTAGAAACCAGTTGAGAGGTACTGTATAATAGTTCAGTTTTTATTTCTAAATCTTTTTTATATAATGATTTTAGAGCGATGACAATCTCTTCTAATGAAGCGTTTCCTGCTCTTTCACCAAGACCATTTATTGTTGCGTGAAATTGATTTGCTCCAGCCCTTAAGGCAGCAATTGAATTTGCCACTGCCATTCCAAAATCGTTATGGCAATGGACGCTTACGACTGGAACTTTAAGTGAGTCTCTCAAGTTAGAAAATAGGTCAAATGCTTTTTCAGGTGTTAATACGCCAACTGTATCACATGTTACTACTCTATCCGCTCCTGCGGCAATACCTGTAGCGAAGAATTTTTTTAGAAAATTAACATCCGTTCTTGTTGCGTCTTCTGCTGATAATTCTACAATTAGCCCCTGTTTTTTAGCCTGTTCTACCCGTTCTTCAGTAATTTTTAGAATTTCTTCTCGGGTTTTTTTTAACTTGTATTTTAAATGTAAGTCTGAAGTAGGTATAATGAGATGAATGCTGTCCGCGTTGCTTTTTGCGACTGCGTTAATATCTCCTTTAGTGCCTCTTGCTGCGCTGCAGATTTCAGCTTTTAGATTTTGCTGAGCAATAAGTCTAATTGCTTCCATTTCACCTTGTGAAACAGCAGCAAACCCAGCTTCAATTACGTCAACACCGAGTTCATCTAGTTTTTGAGCAATTCTTAATTTATTTTCCGGTGTTAAGGACACGCCAGGGGTTTGTTCGCCATCCCTAAGCGTAGTATCAAAAACTCTTATTTTATTTGGAAACCGATTCAATAACGTGATTCCCCATTTTACTTCACTCACAGAGATTTCTTTCAGAGCGGCATGCTTAAATATAAAATTTTTGGTTCCTTAGTATTGGGAGCTTTAAAGGATGAGAAGTGACGAAATAAAAACAGGTGTAGAAAGAGCGCCTCATAGAGCTCTATTAAAAGCCTTAGGGTTATCTGATAAAGATATAGCTAAACCTTTCATTGGCATAGCTAATAGTTATAATTCTATTGTTCCTGGTCATTTACATTTAAACGATATTGCTAAATCAGTAAAAGAAGGTATTGTAACTGCTGGAGCAACACCTTTTGAGTTTAATACAATTGGTGTTTGTGATGGTATAGCTATGGGTCATGAAGGAATGCGTTATTCACTGCCATCTCGTGAATTGATAGCTGATTCCGTTGAAGTTATGATGCAAGCTCATAGATTAGATGGTTTAGTTATGATATCCAATTGTGATAAGATTACACCAGGCATGTTGATGGCCGCTGCAAGACTAGATATACCAGCTATTATGGTTACTGGTGGTGCGATGAAATCAGGTATGTTTAAAGGTAAGAAAGTCGGGGTTTCTAATGTTTTTGAAGGTATGGGGAAAGTTTTTGCTAAAAAAATGACTCCACAAGAATTACATGATTTGGAAGATGTAGCTTGTCCAGGTTGTGGATCTTGCAATGGTATGTTCACTGCTAATACGATGGCTTGTTTAACTGAAGCTGTTGGGATGTCATTACCATATTGTTCTACGGCTCTGGCTCGCAGTGCAACAAAAATGAGAATTGCAAAAAATACTGGGATCAAAATTGTAGATCTTGTGCATGAAAATCTTAAACCATCTCAAATATTGACCATGAAGAGTTTTGAAAATGCTATTGCTGTTGACATGGCTTTGGGGGGATCAACTAATTCAGTTTTGCATCTTTCTTCAATAGCCAATGAAGCAGGATTATCTTTACCTTTGAGTATTTTTGATAAGATTAGTAGACGTGTTCCTCATCTGTGTAGTATGGTTCCCAGTGGTCCCTATGATATTGAAGATTTAGATACTGCAGGAGGGTTACCTGCTTTAATGAACGAGCTTTCTCCCCTTTTGTCTTTGGATGTAGCTACAGTTTCTGGTCTTTCGATTAGAGAGAACTTAGCAAAAGCTAGAATCTCTAACTCTAATGTAATAAGATCATTAAAAAACCCAGTACACAAAGCTGGTGGAATTGCAATATTAACAGGGAACATAGCTCCAAGAGGAGCTGTCGTGAAAACTATTGCTGTGTCAGAAAATATGCTAAAACATTCTGGTCCAGCGAGAGTTTTTGATTCAGAGAAAGATTCTGTGTTAGCTATGAAAAATCGAGAGATCCAACCTGGCGATGTTATTGTAATTAGATATGAAGGCCCTAAAGGAGGTCCTGGCATGCCGGAAATGCTTGTTCCTACTGCAACTATTAGCGGGATGGGATTAAGTGAAAGTGTTGCTTTAATCACTGATGGCCGTTTTTCTGGTGCTACCAGAGGCCCTTGTATCGGGCATGTTGAACCTGAAGCTGCTGAAGGTGGTCCAATCGCTGTAGTTAAGGATGGTGACATAATAACTATTGACATCCCTAACAGAGTATTGAAATTGGAACTAACTACTCAAGAGATTGCCAAAAGATTAGAAACTTGGAAGCCAAAACCTCCACGGGTAACCAAAGGGTACCTCTCACGATATTCTAAAACTAGAACTGTCTAAGTTTTTCAAAACTTTTTCTCTTTTTTTATATTCGTTTATTATTTTTAACATAATGATGGATTTTCAATTTATATTTTAAATTCATAAATGTTTTAACTTTCCAGAAAGAGGCTTGTTATTCATGGTGAAATAGTTTGACTATACAAATCCTAAATGCCTGCAAAGAACTAATAGAGGATGCGAAAAAAAGTTGTGCTGATTTAGTGTTTAAAGAGTTTAGTCTAAACATTCTATCAAATGCATATAACATTCTTAATGATACAGAATTTAATCGACTTGTTGTTTTTACCTCAGAACTCATTGCAGATAAGAATGTCCTTGAATTTAATCCACGATTAGTGGTTCAGAGCTGAATAATTGAGAATTAATTAGTCTTGGTAATTAAATAACTGAATTAGTGGATTTACATTTTAGATTTATTTAGTTATTTTTTTAGATATTTTTATCCTGTTTTGTTTAGGTACGAGATTTCTCAAAGGAATTATGGTATAAGAACGATTAGATAGATTAGATACTTCTAAAGGCAAATCTTATATCCTTCTGCCTAATCCATAGGTGCATCGTGTAAAAACCAATTTTACGCGTGTAATAAGTAATAAGGAGATGAAATAGTTAATGTCTGATCGAGAGCTACACAAGGCAACATGTGCTGAATGTAATCAGGAATGTCAAGTTCCATTTAAACCTGATCCAGATAGACCAGTATATTGCCGAGAATGCTTTGCAAAAAAAAAACGACCACCTAGAAGGCAATACTAAGCACATAATTTAAGAATGAATTTTTTTCATTCAATATTTTTTTTATTAATTTTTTTTTACATTTATCCTAAACGGAAAAAACCTAAATAATCCAAATCCTTTACAGCAATCTAATAATCCTCTCTTTCGGGCCGGTAGTTCAGCTGGTACGAACGCCTGACTTGCACTCAGGAGGTCTGGGGTTCAAATCCCCACCGGTCCATTTAACATCGTTTTTGCTGATTCCCGGTCCTATGTAAATTTGCTTTTTTCTTTTTCTTTCCTGTAAATAGGTAATGTCCCATGTTTGGTAACCTTAAAAGATCCAGCTTCGATACTATCAAAGGCTACTTTCATGTTAGAAGGAACAACCAGTTTATTACCATCAGGCAAACCAAAAATTGCTTTAGGAAAAATCTCAAAAGTAAAAGTATAGTTCCTTTCATCCGATTCGATATGATCGATAACAGCTTTAACCAAAACATCCCAAGTTAATTTTCCAGAAGCCCAATCAGTTACTTGATTGAAGAATTTATTGTGCAACAAACTCCATAAATCATTTCCAAAGATTCCATTTTTTATTAATTGATTCTGCCAATTATTCCAAAGATACCCAGCCAAATTTTCAAATAATGCACTAATCTCATTTCCTTTAACTATATCACCAGGTTTACTAAAGGAAAGCTCTAAAGGAATTTGTAAATTGATCATCAATCATCAATTAAAGTTATAACAATAAAATTTTTGCTATGCAGTTCTAAATAATCTGGAAAAAGACAGATAATTACAACCTCTCCCCAGTTACAAATATTCATATCTGCATTTACCTTAAATTCTAATTAGCAAAAGTTGAATTGTTGTTTAACTTTGTGTAACCTTTGTACATTTAGAACCTGTGATGCTTGTGGACAGGACTCAGCTACTTTCTGCTGTTCGAAATGCAACATTCACCTATGCTACTCCTGCAACATTGAAGCAACAAGAACAGGAAACAAAAAAATTAGACAATGCCCAATGTGCAAAGAACAAATAGTCTAACCATAAATTTCTTAAGGCGTTTTTCCACCCAAGAAGCTACAAAATCAATTCCAGTTCAGGATAAATCTGTTTTTTCCCACTATTTTTAGAGTAAAGATCTAATGTCTCCAAAAGAATCCTGTTTTGA
>PVMS01065918.1_pt1 | contig 58815 bp, 60 predicted proteins | sample 1853461 | NCBI WGS metagenome assembly PVMS01 (sample SAMN08582032, study PRJNA380276) | Marine sediment metagenome, whole genome shotgun sequencing project. | isolation source: ocean sediment barecode stripped | collected 2017
ACATGCAAACGAAGATTCACATTCCATTCCAGAGTCAGTCCCTGTCCAAGTTATCTTCACGGATAGTCCGGGTCCGACTCATGCGTGCAAGTTTTATTCTCCGAATCAAGAGCGAAAAGCAGTAGATTCATTTCAATCCTTCTTGCACTGGATTCACAGTGACGTAAATAATCAACCCCATATGATTTTGTATTGCATCAATTCCTCTTCCAATCGAATTTCAGATTATCAATATTTTTGGATCATTTCGCTCGCTAGGTTTTTTCCAGTCATCTTGGTCATGACCTCTTCCTTTTCGACTAAGAATCGAAAGTCCTGGGAAACGGAACATTTCAGTCGTGATTCTTTCAATAAAATTGGAATTGTCGGACACATTTTTGTCAACTCTCGAGAGGTGAAAGAAGAGGATTATGTAATTCCTTCGTCTGGTTTAAACCAATTGGCAACCTTAATATGTACCACATTCAACAAGAATATTTCCAACTTTATCGAAGAACAGCAATTGCACTCGAATCAGCTTTCAAAAAATGACGCCACGCGCACTAAACTTTCTATTTATTGTCATGGGGTGTTATCAGCTGGAGTCATATCCAGTATCACGGCTGGATGTATTCCAGCAGCATGGGTCAACGATGCAGCTACCATTGCTGTTATTTCCGCGATGCTGTCGGCGATGACAACGGCCTATGGTCTTGGTGGAATCATCGGGCTCAAAGAACTATGGGAAGCAATGAAAAAATCATTGGTGCGAGTGGGGATTATACAAGCTAGCGCCATAGGAGGACTGATTCTCGTAGATCAATTTGCCAATGTTATCATGACAATTCCGTGGGTAGGCTCGTTTGTAGGAAGTGGCATTTCCGGAACCTGCTCCGGAGTGGCAGCATTTTTTTGCGGGAAAATCTGGTGGGCAACTTTGGAAAAATATCGATTGGAGTTTCGACCTGGAACCGACGATCCACAGGAGTTTCTAGTGGAATCCATAGAGAAAGCATCCCAAGAAGCGTGGAATGATAAGTACGAATTGATTTCCGAAATGAATGCCATGATTCGGAATCAAAAAAAATTTTCCGATGTGGACCATTTGGAAAAATTCTCAATGCCACCTCAGTAAAATTTCTATCTACACGTCAGCATATTCCCTCTTCTAAAAAAAAATGAAAAATAAAACAAATGAAAAATTTTTTATTATAAAATCGAAATTTTTTTTAACCAAGAGGAAATTTTCTGAATTTCAGATGCCAAAATGTCCATTTCTTTTTGATAGAAATCTTCTGAATAATTGGTAGTGAAATCATGTTCCCACTTTACCATCTCTTTGGGAAGTGAGTGTCGGAATCGGGATGTGAAAAAGGAATCAAACATGGCACCCAAGGTTTGACTGATGACGGTGACTCCCAAATTGAGACGAGACATGCATAAACGTTTAGCTTTCCCCACTTGCATGTTTGTAATCGTAATTCCAATTTCTCCCAATTCTTGATTGACCGCAGAAGATGAGTCTTTGGAATAGAGAGAGGAACAAAAGTCAAAGAGCTCTGAAAGGGTGGATCCTGGTTTTGGAACAGAACGATATCTTGCCGTTACGATGGCTGATTCGACGAAATGTTTCATTTGTCCGGCAGAACAGGATAGAAATTCCCGCAGAGACTTCGAAAGTGCTTCTAAAATATTTTCACGAATTGGCATTGGAATATCAGAAAAGTTGGATGTGAGAATGGCTTCGCCCCAATTTTCCAGCACAAATTGCACATTGTCACGCAAAAAATCGATATCAGTTTCGAGAAATGTTCTCGCCATGTCTCGGACAAGTTCAACAATTACCTCATTCCATGCAGTGCACGAGCCATCTGGGCCTCGCATAGAAAAAATTTTATTTTGCAAGAGTGTTTTAAAGTTATCATCAATATTTAGCACACGAGTGAAGAGAGATACTTCAAATTCTCGGAGCAATCTCCGTATTTGTGCGCTCCCAGCCAAAGCATAATCGAACAGAACCAACTCTCGAGTTTTTGGTTGATATTCGGGATTTTTCCAAAGAACGGAATTCTGATAGTCGAAATTTCCAGTCTGACGAACAGTCTCTTTTGAGCTTTCTAGGGAGCAAGCGTGACGAAAGATATTTTCTTCTTCCGTCCGAGTTCTCATTGGCAGACTCTCCAATCGTTTGGCATCCCACGCTTGTATCATCAATCCGACGAATTCGACAACGGTGGAATTCAAATGTTTCTTCACCCAAGTGTGGGTAGATTCAGAATTCATATTCCGGAATCTTTCCATTTCCGTCTCGTTTTCGGATAATTTCCTTTCTAAATTTTTTGAAATCAGTGGCAAAGCGTCCAATATCCTTTGTTCCAGAAGAGTTTCCAGAAAACTCGAAAACTTCTCAATGCCAAACTCCGTATAGTCCCAACATTTGTTAATTTGCGTCGCTCGAGTCAAATCGGAATCATTGCAAAAACACAAGAGACCATCAAAAGCCCCATCTTTGTTCTTAGATGAACTATGAGGACAGGAAAATACAAAAGAATGACACACGTACGATGCATATTCGGAGAGGTATTTATGCAACTCGTCTACATCTTTCACCAAATCAAATTTAGAACAAGCAAGAATCACGGATTTTCCGAGTTCCGGATTGTCCACGATGTCTTTGAAAATTTGATGTGCAATATAATTGGATGCATCCGAACTAGCTGGTTCGACCACCACGAAAACTTCGTCTCGATTTTGAAGAATAATGTTCTTATTCATTTCATAAATTTTCGATTGAATCTCTTTTTCATCTTGATCTCTCGCATTTCCTTTGAATCCTGGTAGATCTATGAATCTGAGATTGCGGGCACCAGACCAATGCAAACTCAACGAAATCGGTATGGGACATACCATTTGATGCGAAATGAGTTCAGTGTGAATATCATGAATTTGCCTTCGCACTTCAGAGGTCGAAATGGATCTGGAATGTCGTGAATGCAGCGGTCTTTCAACGTCCCAATTGAGATCCCATTTTGGTTCCAATGGTGCTGGATGAATGGAGCTGGTACTTATTTGGAGAGGGACGCGGGTGGCGATTCCAGTTCCGGTAAAGTTGAATTGCAGCCCAACAAGTGATTCGACCAGGGATGATTTTCCAGAAGTTTGCATTCCCACAAAAATAAATTGTGGAATGGAAACATAACTTCGTAACTGAGAATCGGTCAATAAAAAATTATGGCATTTGATATTCATTTGTGCTGTGTTGTGCTGTGCTGTGCTGTGTTGTGCTGTGCTGTGCTGTGTTGTGCTGTGCTGTGCTGTGTTGTGCTGTGCTGTTGGATTGTCAGCCTTTGCATAATTTATTATGCAATAACTTTTTTTTGGAAAAATAATTTAAATTACTAAATTTTTCTTAAAAAAAATCAAATTTATACATATTGGAACTCTCTCAAGAAACCAATAAAAAAAATGAACTTAAATTTTGTTGAAAAATTGCGAGATTGCAAAAAAGAAGATATTTTGCACTTCATTTCTTCTTATGGTACTGCATCTGAAGAAAACAACGAAAACTTGGCTATTTATTTCGAAAAATGGAACACCAAAGAAGAAAACGGGCAAGATTTGAACAAAAATGTTCATTCTCCTCGCGGAGGATCTCCAATTCCAGGGAGATATGAAGATCCTAGAGAATCCATTTTGAATGATTTATTTTGTAATTCCAATTCGAATGCGCACAAACACATTTTGATGCGTCACCACTATTCCTTGGGTACTCGAAGAAGTGGAACTATTTACGAAAAAAAAACGTATATGCAATTTATGCGACCAGATGTTTCCATATTTTCGTCCGTTCCTGCACCTCCAGAAGCTTGGTTTCCTTCTTTGGGAGGAGCCGTAGATTATGTAAATGGAACTTTACATTTTCCAATGGTGATGCCAGATGATGCGGCAGATTTATCTTCATACACCATACGACGACAAAAAGTTTCAGCGGCTCATTTTTTGTTTTTGGCTGCACAATTCTTCATTGAGCATCTAGAAATTTGTGACGACAGTCTTTTACATGTAATTGATATTCTGTCCAACAAAAAGTCGTTTGATTCTAAAGAATACACACCACGGAAAATTACGGTGGCACAATCTAAAGAATTGTTGCATGCCTGGGTGGCGGTTTATGTCTTTGAGAAGAAGGAATATATGCCTGTGCTTGACTATTATTTATATGCGGGATACATCATAACAATCACCAACAATCATGGTGGCGTTCATGAAAAAGTTTAAATTTTTTTTGGGGGGTTTCGAATAAATTGTACTATGATCAATACTATTGAAAATTCACTTGCCCATATTAAATCACATGCCAGAAACATCCATCAATGTTCCAATGAGATCAAAACAATCAAGATCGCTCTAGGAAATTCAGACAAACAATCTCAAGAGCATTGTAAAAATATATTATTGTTGCAAAAAGATTTTATGTTTTTGATCGAATTATTGCTTTCCCTCATGCGAGAAGATATTCTGAAGAGACCTCGTAGTGAATTTGGGGAGAAAGACCCAATACTGTATGAAAATGCATCCACCATTTTATTAAATTTGGCATATAGCGACACGGTCTTTGTCCAATATTTGATCCTTCAAAATGCGATTCCCACTTTCATTTCATTAGCATTGCATTCTCACATTTTAGAAATACCAGAAAATGCACTACAGATTCTTGGTAACATTATCGGAGATGATACCATTAAAACGTTTGACGAGATCGAAGAATTGGGAATTTATTCTTGTTTGATCAATCTTTTGAAACAAGTTGGTTTGAAAGAGCGTATTCCTTCCACTTTATTTCTCGCAAATCTATCGTTTTGCTTTTCTAATTTGGCACGCGATACATATAAAAAGGGATTTTATAAAAAACTTAAGAATGGAGAATTGATGAAGGACTTATCTGATGTGCTTTCCCATCCTGCTTCTTCTTTGGATGTTTCAGAATATATTCTGTTCGTCTTTAGCTCCTTGGAGACCAATGACGATATTCAATTATTGATTGAAAACAATATAGTTCCAAAGATATTCGTCATGTGTTCTAATATGTTGGAAGAAAACAAAGTGGGAACAAATGCATTCTGCAACATTATGCGTATTTTCGGAAACCTCGCATCGGGCACAAGAGAACAATGTCAGAGTATTCTAGATTTGGGGTTGATCCCTTTATTCAAACAGACTTTACGAAGTTCTACTCAACGAGGAAAAAATTCCTACAATGTGAGCGTGAGTGTTTTCTTCACACTCAGTAATGTGAGTCGTGGCACCGAAACCCAATCCTCTGAAATCTTTGATATCATACCAGAATTGATTGACCAATATCATAAGACGCAATTTCGTCCACGTGGAGATAAATTGCGAAATGAAATCACTGAAATTTTCATAGGATATTTTATATATAAATCTTCAGACCGAATCTATTCCGTCATGAAAGAAAGTCATACAGTCGTACTCAAAATTTTATTAAGATATCTGAAAGACAACGACAAATTTAATCCAGATAGTTTATTCGACTGTCTAAGTGTGTTGGAAAAACTGGTAAATTTTGAGGTAAAAAAAGAAGAACAAACAGATATTAACAGCGAGGCAGTCAAAAGTATGTACAAAACACTGTTCATAGAATATTCAGGACCCCAAATCCTTGCCTCTCTTTCAATTTCTGACTCCAATCAAGAAAAAAAAAATATTCCGAACAAGTGTCGCGAGAAAGTTTTGAACATTCTGAAGCCTCATATTCCCGTGACCCCTCCCCCCTTGTTGTAAAACAATTTTAGCGGAAGAATGATATGAGGAATTGATTTGGATGGCATCCGAATGAGCTTTAAAAAATAAAGAGCCTGTCATTTTCATTTTTTCTAAAAGAGCCTGTCCTAATTCTTTCTGTATTTGTGGATTCGTACCGCGAGTCCAGATGGTCATGCGATCTCCAGCGGGACGCGTATGCACGGTACATCCAAAAATCTCTCCATCCGGTATGGATGAAGGTTGCAAAGTTTCTCCGATTAAAAACAGAAGTAAATTCAACCAGTGTTTATCCAATTCAGCACGCATCTCTCTCGAATATTCCCATATCCATTTCCCTCCTTTTCTATTGATATCGTCTTCCCACACAGGTCTAATCCCATCATGAAAAAAAGCGAAATTTACTTTTCCGAGTTCTATCAAACGAGGGATATTGTTGTACGTTCCCCAAAAATCTTCGATGGTGGAAATGGTAATGATATTAGTCGTGTTATTCCATTCATTGGTCGGCCAAAACGTGAGTTTCCAACGATGTTCCAAAGGATGTTTCATTTTCATTTTCATTTTTTTTTCATCTATTTGTCCACTCATAATTTTCTAAAAAAAATGTAAAATGTAAAAATGTATTGTCACATTTTACATTTTTAATTTTCTTCGATGAATTTCTGAAAAAAATCAATTTTCGCAAAAAATCATTTGTACTATATAAAAAATAATTGCAACCATAATGCATAGAAACAGAAAGAAACCAGATGATTTGGGATGCAAAAAAGTCCAGATGAAAAAACGTTTTGCTCAAAAAGAATCTACGTATTGGGGCAAAAAATTTACTGTTAAAGAATTGCGGAAAATTGCGAAAAAATATCACATCAAAAGATATAGTTCCATGAGAAAAGATGAATTAATGGAAGTCATTCTTTCCCGTCTTCATGAAGAACAAGACTCCATTCTATCGCCGCTGATAACAAATGAATTCAGCACTAAACAAAAAGCAGCCGTTGCGATCATTGAAAAATGGTGGAAATATCAGATGGAAGTCAAGAAATCCATTTGTCCTATCACGCTAGAAAATATTTCTTTTATCAAAGGCATAGCTCCGTTTTGTTTGGTCGAGCCGGTAGATGGATCGATTTTCTTTTTTTATCCAAATGAATTTGCAGAATTCATGATGAGTTCTTTGAATTTCATAAACCCTTGCACACGGCGAAAATTAGTACCTGTAGAAATATTGCGTCTACAGCATATCACTCATTTACCTATTTTTGACTTATGGCTCCACAGAGATGAGAAACAAAAAGAACGGGAATTGTTTCAAAACGAAATTCTCTTATTGGAAAACATCATCGAACAGACCATTGAATTCGTTATTCAAGAGGGTATGGATATTTTTTCCGAGGGAAACGACGAAAATGATATTCAGAGTATGATTTGGTTTATTTTGATGAACACTTTACGAATCATTTCTATTTGTATCTATGGAGTGCATGAAAAATATCGAGAAAAAAAAATGGATCCTTCTGAATATTTAGACATTTTATCTGTAAAATTGCATGATATGATCATCGGGAGTCCCTTGACTCCAAATCAAAAATTCATGGACCTACGATTGGTCGGAACATTGGACACAGGAGTCATGTCCATTATATCGGATCGAAGGATGCTACCGCCACCTCCTCCACCAGTTCCAGCTCCTGGACAAATCGTATTTTCTGGTGAAATGGCAAATTCGCTGCCTCCGCTGGGAGGTGGATTGAGCGCAATATTTTCATCTTCATTTTTTTATTGAAGACCCATTTCGTTCCTAAAGTAGGCTTTTTTCTCTTTCCTTCTCCTAACATAAATAAAAAACGAAATTAACATGACTGACACACTCAATGAGTCTCCCGATATTGAAGTGATCGAAGGAGATGTCTCTTCCACCGGTAGCAGCAACAGAAGGAGCTCATCTAGAATGTCTCGGCGCGGATTTGATGTGTCGGCGAATAAATACTTTGATGAGGAAGAGCTTTCAGAACACCACGATGAAGAATGTTTAGGGTTTGAACATGACGACGAAGCACCTGAGGACTCTTCGTCTGACCGAAGTGACGAAGACCTCATGATCACTCATAAACTCGCTATCTCTAAAAATTTGATCCGAAGAGTGAAAGATCGTAATTTTGATTGTCCCTTGATAAATGCCATCTTGTCTGGAAATGTTCAAATTATGGAATATTTATTGAAACAAGGATTGACTTGTCCTTTGAATAATTTTAAAATTACCTATGCTTTGTCCGCTGGATATCATATTGAAGACATATCGCAAGCGATGTTGGAAATTTTACACTCCGCTGCCCAAGCGTGCGTGGGAGACATGAACCAAGATTTTCCACCTTGTCAAGGATGCAGAGAAAATTTGAGAGAAAAGGCCATTTCTTCAAAACGAGGGCAAAAATTGTTTTAAAGGTAGAAAGAATGTTATAATACTTTAAATAAATTACACCATAATCCGCATTTACCCTATTTATTTTTCAGATTTCTTGAAAATTATAAAAGAAGATGAGATGAAATGTTCTGTTCCGCACAAATGGCAATCAAATCAGAGAATATCACATTTCACACTCTGGAAACGGGTCAAAAAATCAAAATCACCAAAATGGTCGTCAAAAAACATCGTGATGTGGAAAGACGGAAACATCTCGCCAAGTTTGGTGAATGTGCAGGAAAACCTCCTGGACCTGAGCCTGGTATTACGGAAGTGGACGAGGTGGAATTGATACCCACTTTTGGAATTTCAAGTGGTGGCGCCACTCTACATGGAGGAATGAATATTGATATTCCCGAAAAAAACAGAATCATTCTCACAAGGAGAAGATCGAAAATACGATTTCTTGTCGTTTCTGCGGGGGAGATCATTGGAGCGCAAAGTGTCCCAAACATAAATTATTCATTTTGGAAAATGAAGAAAAATTAGAACTTTCAAAATCTAATTTGGAGTACGTCCCTCCGCACAAAAGAAATATTGCGCATTGTATGCGAAACAACGATAAAAAAGATAATAATGACGCGTGCTTGTTCGTGAGTAATTTATCCGAAGATACGACCAATGCAGAGCTGGGAACTTTATTTTCTCCCTTCGGAGAGATCAAAAGACTGTCTGTTCCGACAAACAAGAAATCGGGATTGACAAAAGGATTCGCCTTCGTTTCCTTTTGGAAAAGACGAGACGCTGAAGACGCCTCCGAACATCGTTTCTGTCACAATCACATGATTTTGAAAGTGAGATGGGCTGCTGATAGAGACAAATAAATTTATTCATTTTCTTCAAAAATTTCTCGTGTTTTCTGTTTTTGTCTTTTGATAGGATTCATTCAAATAACGAAATCAATAGGTAAATTTCTTTGTTTGAACCATTTTGTTGCCGCTATTCTTTCTTTTTGTTTTGCATCTTCCAATGGTATGCCCATGAGGTCACGTTTCGCCAGGGCGTTAACTCCTATTGCATCATCTCGATCTTCGGGTGACATCTTCGCAATGGTTTCATAAGGCATAATGCATCTTTTAATAGTTTCTCGATCAGTCAACATCCTTGTAGATTTTTTTGGAGCTTTCTGCCTATTTTTTTGTTTCACCCATTCTCCTTGGGTTGTGCGACTATAACAAGTTGCGTTTTTCATAGCGTGGGCCCAGTCTTGAACAATTTTTCGCTGGTATCCTTCCAAGCGTTTTGAAAAATTTTCAAGATACGCTTTATCGCCGATTATGACTCCTGAGTAACATTTGGTTGCATATGGCGGTTTCTTGTGTATTTCAGTTGCTTCGCCATTATGTATTGAACTCCTTTTGATCACAGTTTTTAAATCTTCTGAAAAATTTTTATTTTCATTTTTGAAAGCGATTCTTTTTTCTCCACCTTTCAAGAAACTTTGTTTAATGGCCTTGATCGGTTTGTCTATGGTATATTTGCGATTGAACCCATTAGAATCTTCATTATAATCCCAGATGAGATAATGTGTATGATTAAGGTGATTCCTCCACCATTGCGCACTTGCATTCACATTTTTTTTGGGATTGGGAGGAGATTTTGATTTTTTTTTCGTTGTTTTTGCAACTATTTGATTTGCTGATGTCATCTGGATTGACGATGATGATTTGCTGGATCGTTTGTTCATTTTTTTTTTTACAATTCTTTTTCTGTTATTGCATTTGGGATTTTTGCTTGGATACCAAACACAGTGTTCACTATTGGAGCTGCAGTCAGGTTTTTTTAAAAAAGAAGAACAATTCATTTTCGTGTTTGTTTTTTATATATTACTATAATAAATTCAAAATTTTTATAGATTACAAAAATGTCTTATAATTTCACAGTTAAAGATCTACTACGAAAATTAAATTTTGCTGTGAAAAAAACGAACAAAACAAATCAACCAATTAATTTGGCTAAAATACAGCTTCCTATAAATATCCCAGATGACGAGGAATCTTTTTTGTATTGGCTTGTGGAATATTTAAAAAAACACAGTGACCATTTTACATGGAAAAATTTTTTAGATTTATTTCATAAGTTTGAGATGACGGAATTTCAAATCAAATTTGTAATGAATTGGGAAACCGAAAGAATTGTTGAATATAGCGCAAAAAATATACAAAAATTCGGAGGATTTTTAGAGTTTTACATCAATGCGGGTGAATTGAAAAAAATCAAAACTTTATTGGAGTTTTTCTTGTACAAACGTGTATTGTTTCCAGACAATGAACAAACAAGAGATACTCAAAAAAAACAACAACAAAGTGGGCAAAGAAGAAAATATCAGAAACAAAAAACATCTACTCAAAAAAACCAACAACAAAGAGGGCAACAGATGAAAAAATACCAACAACAAACACAGGAATTATCTGATGAACAAATGGAGAAACTGATGAATGGAGAAACTATATCCGGATGGACTTTTAGAGAACAATTAGGCGACGGAGATTTCGGCACTGTTTATCTGGCTTGTAAAAATAAGGACTGTTCTTATGCTGTCAAAGTTGGTGACTTACTAGATCTAGAAGTCAAAAACTCTCGCATTTGTGCTGCTCATGATTTGTGCCCGCGCGTGGAAATGGTCTGGCGTCGCAGTGATGGAACTCCAATCATAGTCACGAAACTTTTGAAAGAAACAGTTAATGATGCGATCGAAAGGTTTCGCGATGATAACCAATATTCGCGAAATCTAGATAAAGAAATATGGAAACTATTCATCAAAAACGTCATTATCGTAATCTACATGTTACATCAACAAGCTCATTTGGTACACGGTGATATAAAGGGAAATAATGTGATGGTTGACAACACGAACAAAATATGGCTCATTGATATGGGATTATCTTCGAAAATCGGAGATGGCGATCGCGAGTCGGTAGATTGGCGCTTTCGGGATTATGATTGGGGATATTTCGGCACCAGATTGTATAAAATACCTATAATACCCGCTTTGAACGCACTTATCTCGGCATATGCAACTGAAAACAACATTCCCATTCAAAAAGCGGAAAAGTTTATAATCCCCAATTTATTGAAACTCACATATGATCAGATAAAAAAAATAAAAAGCTCCTGGGATTCTAAGGGGAAATTTGTAATTCCTAAGGAATTTATGAATTCAGCAGCACAAAAACAAAAATCCCAACAACTTTCATTCATATTTCCTATTTCATCAAAAAGAAGTCCAAAAGGACGAAAACAACAACAACATAGAAGTCCAAGACAACAACAACGTAGAAGTCCAAGACAACAACAGCGTAGAAGTCCAAGACAACAACAAACAAAATCGAGTATTCCCAAGCCTGCTAGAGCATCCAAAAAAAAAAGTACCAAACCTCCGGGATGCAGTAAATACAAGAGGGTCGCGTGTGGAGATCCGGCGATTTCGCCCCATTGTTTGTGGACCAAGGGAAAAGGATGCAAGAATAATCCCAATTTTTAATTATTGCCTTCACCATCACCCGTCTCTGTCAGATCTCAGGTCCTCTCTCCACCCGGACCTCAAGAAACTCAAAAAAAGCAACAGATGAAAAAATCCCAACAAGACATTTTGAGAACACGGTCGAAAAAACAGCATGACACCCCATATTGAGATTGATGAAAAAAAATATATTATGATGGAACATCTTGAATCTCAATTAAACGAAAAAATAATTCATTCCCGTAAAACTGGTTTTATCTTTATTTAGAAATTAATGTAGGTTTTTAATTTACGTTTACGGGAAGGATTCCATCTAAACCAGGGCTTTAATGTGATATAAAAAACCCCATTTCACTTTCACTTTCAAAATCAAATGATTCACGATTTTTGTTGAAGCTCTGCTCGTTGAAAAATAAAAACGTAATAAAATACTAAAGTTTTGTTTTTCTTCAGAATGGGCCAAATTTGAATTTCCCGAGATGGGAATTTTGTGGCTCTCATTTCCATCAAATCGCTGATATCAAAATTTTTTGGAACTTTGATTACCCAAACACAATTCTTGGGATCGCTGGAAAACACCATGTCAAATACATTTTTCCCTCCCAGTGTGAATTGTTCCAATTTTATGGTGGAATGTTGGAGATAATGTTCCCCCCCGGGCCACGGAGGATCACATAAGATGAGAAGCTTTTCCTCCTTCAAAAAAGCTTTTTCCAAAACGTCCACCGAATTTGAACTTTCTATTTGAATATTGAGAGTCGAATATTTTCGAATAAATTGTTTTGCCATTTTTCTCAATTCCTTTTCGTGCACCGGATTCCATTCACACGCAATGACATTTGGAAAATACAAAGCACAAGCCATACTTTCATTCCCATAACACGCTGTCATATCTATCAATGTGCGGTGAGAGGGCCATCGTTCCCAAAGAACCTTCGCTAACTTAGTCGCGTAGGGCCATGCCGTAATACTTTTTTTCGCTTGACGAGTATAGTTAGGGGCTTCTCGACAGACTTTTGGATACAAATAACCCGCCATTTTTCTTAAATGGCAAATGATAATGATCTTTTTATTTGTATCCAAAAGAATCAGTTTTTTTTTGGAAACGAAAAAAAAAATGGCGTTTCCATTTGAGTAAAAAATTGTATTGTTCTATTTTATAAAAAAATAAAATAGAATGTCTTCCACATCATCCTCAAAAATCGAAAGTATGTTTTTCGAATGTAAACAAGGTAGCTCTGCGCCTCGGACAATAAAAGCGGGATCGCCGCAACACAAAACCGAAGGTCTGCTGAAAGAAGAACGGCGATTCGCAGATGCCATGAAACGCAGCGAATATCGGGCTTACGGTCCCAAATGTGGTTGCGACGACAGTTGTTCTTGTGGATGCATGGATGGCCAGATTTGTAATTGTCATCATTTCAGCAAAGGTTGTCCCACAAAACCCAATGCGCTTCATGAACGACAAAAACGAAGCATGAGACCAGACATGCAATCTGCTCGTTTGGTCTCGGGCTCGACATCTTATGGAAAAGATCGGGATGCTTCTGACGAATCTCAAGAAGAAATTAAATACGGAGATATCACCGCTTCCTTGGGATATTCCGATTCTTCTTATGTTCATTCGCAGAACATGACCGTGGCGCGCGGAGATAAACGATTGCCTCAAGAAAGCAATACTCGACCATTAAATGTGGAACGTCAACAACATCGAGGGAAAGGTGTCTATGGCGTGGAACCAGCTGGAGGAGGAAAAGGACGGGTTTATCTGGATGGAGCGTTAGACTATTCAAATTCTTCTTCTGGTTCCCTGATGTCTCCTAATACTGTTCAAAGTTACAGTACAATTCCCCAATACGGACAAATTTCTTCAGCCTGCAAATCTTGTTCGCCTACTCCCCAAGGAGGGAATTTTTAGTTTGTTTGCATTTCCTTTTCCTCTTCAAATAATATATGTTCATCTTTTTCAGCCCGATGTGGTTCGAGTATATCAATAAGCAATTGGTGGTACACTTTTCCATCGGACAAAGGTAGGATTTTGGTGATGATTGGAAAGAAATTGCCATCAAATGCTACCAATTTATTCTTCGACCCTTGTTGAAAATATGCATTATCATCGTATTTTTTCAATTCCTCCAAAAGAATTTCATTCGCATTTTCCTTTTCGTTGGGAATGATCACGCTTATCTTGTGAGCTATTAAATCACAAGCCGTTTTGGTCATATTAGAGCTCGTCAATTTCCGAATTTCTGCTGCTTGTTTTTTCATTATTTTTTCGGCTTCATCTAGCAATTTCATATGTTCTATATGGCGCTCTTTCAATATTTTTTGCAATTCTTTAGTTTGGAGGTTCAGAAGTATGTAAGAAACAATAATAATAAAAGAAATAAACAAGACAAATATAGTTGTGATTTTGGTGATAGCTTCCATCTTTCTTTTGCTGGACAATGAAATTATTGTCCAATTCGAAACGAAGATCACCAAACCCTTTTGAAACATAAAAAAACCGACCATCCAAATAAAATAAAATAAAAAAAAAGAATATCACCTAAAAAATAAATAATGAAAAGAATTCTCGTTACGGGTGGAACCGGATATATTGGGAGTCATGTCATTGTCCAACTTTTTCAAAATAAAAAAGAAGATCTTCAAGTAATTGTCATCGATAATTTGTCAAATAGTTTCAAGGCAGTTATTCGAGATATAAAAACGATTTTAAAAACCGAAGTTTCTATTCAATTCGAAGAAGTCGATATTCGCAATAAAGAAGCCATTCGATACATTTTTGTGAAGTATTCACCCATTGATGTTGTAATTCATTTGGCGGGGTTGAAATCGGTTCCGGAATCCATCGAACAACCGATGATATATTACGAGAACAATATTTTTGGAACCGAAAATTTGTTGGAGGTGATGCAAATATACGGATGTAATTGCATGGTATTTTCTTCCTCTGCTACGGTCTATGGAAATGTTTCCGAATCGATCGTCGAAGACTGTCCACCGAATCCTACTAATCCTTACGCTTTATCTAAATACTCTGTCGAAATGCGATTAAAAAGCTTGTGTGAATCTTCTCATTTTTCGGCCATTTCTTTGCGTTATTTCAATCCGATCGGATCTCACTCTCAGTTGCGCGAAAATCCAAAAAAATATTCAACCAATTTGTTTCCTAGACTTCAAGGAGCAAATCCTTTACAAATTTATTCAGGGTACGATACGAAAGATGGGACAGGAATTAGGGATTATATACATGTAATTGACTTAGCCGACAGTCACGTCAAGGCATTGGACCGTTTGGCGGATTTTAAATATCAAGTTTATAACATCGGCACTGGAGTCCCCTATTCGGTTATGGAAGTCCTTTCTCATGTGGAAAAGGTAAATGGTATCCAAATTTCACATAAAGTCATTCCAACAAAAAGAAAAGGAGATGTAAATATCTCATTTACTGATCCTACCTTAGCCAAAGAAAAATTGCAGTGGGTTTCGTCATCCTTGTCGTTTCCAGAAAATATGTTCAAACTATGAGATATATTTTATTTTTTGGATTTCAGAAAGTGAGTCCAATTCAAATTATTCGGTGCCGAGGCTAAAACTTTTTATTGAATGCTGCATTTTTATTTTTTTAGAAGAATATAAACCAACATTTTCGGATGAAAAAATAAATGTAGTACCTTTATTTTATTATATTTTTACTTAAAAAAAGAATAAACACAATGTCTACAGGAGGACAACCACCTGATTCTAAATCTTATGATACTTTTGCCGCTGATACTATTGTTATCAAAAAGAGATTGACGGCATGCAAATATGCTATATTAAATCGTGCCATCATCGGAAATGCAGAAATAGAAGGAAATCTCCAAGTCGATGGTGAGTTTCAGGTAGACGGAACTCTTCAACTTCCCGGTGGTGCTGTCATCGATGGAAATTGTGCGACGTTTCCGCAAGGTGTGTGTATACCGACCCTCTCTGGATTGAGTCCCATTGCTGTAGGTGATTTATTGAATATGAATGCGGGAGCCACCGTAACATCTTTGGTCGCCCACGATATTGTAGGCGCATCTGCACTGGGTACTTTTGTGGTTGATTTGACCGGCCAAGGGCCTGTAACTAGTTTGCAACAGGCAGTCGACCTGGCAGTTGCTTCGGGAGGAGCCAATACGATTCTTTTACCAGGAGGTACTTATACGGCACCCGGAGGAGTTTTGACCATTCCATTGGTTTCCAAATTAACCATTATCGGTATAAGCAATAGTTACCGTACACCACAAGCCGTTATTATATCAGCAAGAATAGACATTTCAGGTGCTAGCACAGTGGTAAATTTTCAAGATGTGGAGATCACATCTAGTCTTGGACCCGCGTTAGTCGATATAGCCACGAGTGCTACGAGTTTAGTTACTTTCCATGGTTGCAATTTAGAAGCTGGGGAAAATCCAGCGATTCGACATTCCGGGGATGTTTTATTGAAAATTGATAACAATTCGATCGGAGGTACCCCCGCGATTTTAACACCTTCCACTGCGACAGGAGGAGATGTAGAAGTCCAAAATTGTTTGATACGTGGAGGTATTATCATGAATGCTCGCACAGCAGTCATCTCTTCCTCGAAAGTTCTCACTGGTGGATTTGCGACAACTGGCTTAACAGCAGTAGGAACTGGTGCTTTCATTCAGATTGCGAATTCTTCTGTTGGATCTGGTATAATTGCAGATGATGGTGGATTTATCAGAGTGAATAATTGTACGGTGAATACTAGTGGTCCGACTGGAATCAATATCGGGGGTTCTGGCGGTGCGTCTGTCTTGGAAATTGCAAATTGCTACATGAGTGGTTCCACTTCTACCTATTGGGCGACCGCAGAAACGTCGGGCACGATCGTATTTGCCTTACTTTCTTTCAATACCGCCCCAACAATGGGTTCCCCGACTTATGTCGATATATCAGGCGGGGGAGCTACTCCTCTTGCTGCACTCTCAGGTATGTTGTTGCTTTAAATTAATTTTTATTTGCATTTTATTGCATGATTTTATTTTGTTCACTTTAAAGCCCTACTTTTTTTCAATTCGTCGGGCTTTAAATAAAAAACTTACAAGCAAAAAATGGATCCACAAATGACATGACATTACATGCAGTCATGTAATGCGTCACGTCAGATAGAAGATTGCTGGAACCAAAGAATAGTAGAAGAATTAGATAAAAATTGACACACGCAAAAACTCAAATGATGAAAAATTATTGTATTAGTCATAATAAAAGATGAATGAAATTACATCAGCAACAACTCGACTACCTGCTTTCGCCGCACTGGGCGCAAAATCCGAATTCGTTTCGCTAGGTTATATTTGCTCGGTTCCGTCCCTTTTCGCAGCGCTAGGAAGACGAAGCACAGCATACGTATTCGATCGAATTGCCACGCCCGCAGATGCCATTCCGAGATTGATCGAAAACGATTTTGAAGATTTTTTGGGTTCCATCGAAACAATGCCAGTCTTTGAAAACTCCAATTCCAAATATTACGTGGATACGACATATGGCATACGTCTTGGAGAAGTGAATTCCGCCGGTGCACCTTTGACAAAAGAAAAGTTACAAAAAATGATTTCGAGACTCCAGGTTCGAAAAGAACGTTTTGTGAAATTGTTGGAAGAATCTGATAAACCAATCCTCTTTGTCCGCGTTGCAGAACCGCTTTCGTATGACGATTTGGGGAAACGAATTGGTGCCGATTCTGCAGCAACTGAAAATCACGAAATGATTCACATGCGCAAATTATCCCAAATATTGAAGACCAAATATCCCAATTTGCAATTCGAGATTTTGCTAATGACAGCGTCTGCAAGTGATGAGAACGTGTCCGCCGCAGGAGAAGATAATATTTACGTCATTCCAAAGCCCGATTGTGATTTTCGAGATATTCGAATCGGCGAAAAAATGAGAAAACATTTCAAAATGCACATGCAATTAAAATGATATATTGCGGCAACAGAGATCATGGATACGGGAGATCTATAATATCACAATTATTAATCAAATTTATTTATGTAATAATGGGAGGAGGTGGAGTCACCGAACAATCAGACGAAATATCATAGCCAGCAAATTTGAAGGTGGCATAAGAAATCCCATTCAATCCGGAATCAATCCACGGGAAACCCCCCTCGAAAGACGGAATGAATTCCACTTCACACCCAAGATTGAAAAACCCGATATCCAATTCATCAGTGGCTAGACATGGGATGATGTCATGTAAATGGACACTGGTAATGATATCGGAGCTTCCAGAAACACAACTAAAGGACACTGGTTCTCCATTTTTCAGAATCACAACTCCTGCCATAGCCTCAGGTTTCGGGGAATTCAATTGTTCAATGATCACTTTAGCGAGAACGTCTATTTCGATAAATGCACATGAATTTAAAGTGGATGGGACAACAAATAAATGACTATTTTGTAACAAACTATCTCCTACGCCATAATTTTGAAAAGCAACCGTCCAATGAGTTGTTGGAGGAACGACCAAATTGCTAAAATCTCCTATGGTTGTGATGATCACAGGAAGTCTCAACCAAATTTTGCCAATGTTGGAGACGGTCTCTGTCATCACTCTGGCACTGCCGGGATTGACAACAACGCTATTACCTGGTGAAACAAAGCGCAGCAAATCGTGATTGAAGAGTCGAACTGGTCCAGATGTCGAAGGACCATCTTCGGAATCTGCGGTGTCAACCTCGAAATAAACAAAAGGTTGGCAATTATTGGCATCTAGAATCTCGTTGGTTTTGATCAAGCAGAATGTGCCTTTTCTTCGAATCAAATCTTGACATTCAAGGAAGGTCGAATTTTGCTTGGGATCTCCACTGTTGCAAATGTTACTCATCGTGACTTTGGTTTTATTTACCCACCAATAAAATTTTTTTGTTGTGTCTCCCAAATTTTTTATTTATTTCTCAAGTACAGATGTCGTTTTAGTGCTCGAGTTACTGCGATAAGTACCAAACACTTTGTCCCACAAGGTGTACCTCTTTGAATAATTGCAGTTGAATTGACTATGATGCAAGTCATGATCCTCTGTGTATAGTTCGATACCGAATAATCGGGGCAACGCGGTACATTGTGGAAAGGAAGAAGTCGGATACATTTTGAGTCCCACGTGACCTCCTACTTCTGTGTAAACCAAATAAATCTGTTCTAAAGTGAAAAAAAATTCAGGCAGGTTGAAAATCCGCGAAAATAACACCGATGTCACAGAATATGGGAGCGAATACGAAAAAATCAAATCCACTGGATGCATGTAATATGTCGTCCATGCACTTGGGTTTTTGAAATGATGATGGATTTTGTGGATGTTGGGATACAGTACTGGTGATACATGACACAGTCGGTGCATCCCGTAATGTACGAGATCGAACACAATCTCATACAAAAATGAGACCATGATGAATTTCGGTAATGCAAATATCCAATCTCCGACACCCACGGACGCTATTGACGGTACGATCGCGTGGTCCCATATGAAATGATGTGTCAGACTTTTGAGAATACTCGAGCTAATAAAATATATTATGATTTTTCGATTTGACTTCGTAATAGGGAATGACAAGGGAGACAGAAAATGGTCAACCTGTTTTTTTTGTTTCTGAATCTTTTCTTTTTTCACCGAAGACATTGCACACATACAAATGCATGCAATAAAAGCATCCATTAAACCGTTTGTCCATAATCCCGCTAGGCCCCCAGTATGGTTGTGAGTGACATGAGACACCATCCCTCTTTTCAAAAGTGCGAGGCAAAGAATTAGGCCGTTGATTTTAAAATACTGGAGAATCTTCATATATCAAGTGTGGCTGGCGAGATGGGGTTGTTTTGTATTTATTTGATATACATCAAATAATGTTTCTGTTTGACCTTGTGCTGTTGGGTGACCGTGTCAGAAATACATTGAAATAAAAGGATAGATGCAAGTAGTTTTAATGTACACTCACTCCGGTGGCTTAGTGGTTAAAGCGCCGTGCTTATAAAGAGATTTATATCATTGGACAATTCAGTTTGTCTCAAAGTGACGCGGATATCGCGGGTTCGATCCCCGCCCGGAGTATTTTTATTTTTTTATTTTTTTCATTAACGACGTAGATGCTTGCTGACATCATCATTGGAGACCCTGGGAAGAAATTTTGCTGCCTGAACAATTTTCCACATTGAAGAATCTATCATTGGTACGAAACATTTTTTTGTATATTTTTCTGAGATCGAATATACACTTTTCGGGCTAAAAAAGTATTCTTTCTAAAAATGGATTCTTCTGAAGATAAAGAGTTTATGAGACAAAAAATGAAAACATTACTAAATTCCATTCCGAAATCCGTCTTTCAAGAACGTGGGAAGAAGATAGCAGAGCTTGTTCAGAAGGAGGAATGGTTTCAAAAAAGCAAATGTATCTCCATTTATTTACATATGCCTCACGAACTTCCTACTTCTGAACTTTTAAAACTAATATTAGATGATGACTCCAAAGAATGTTTCGTACCAATGATAGATTCTCCCAATGAATATCATTCTTGTCCAAAAAAAATGAAAATGGTTCGCCTGAAAAATTGGGAAGATCTCCAACCCAATTTTAGGCGGAACAAATGGAATATTTTAGAACCCATCGACACGCGGGAAGATTGCGGAAATACTTTGGATCTCATCATTTGTCCCGGATTGGCCTTCGATTTGAACAACAATCGACTCGGAAGAGGGAAAGGATATTACGATAGGTATTTACAAAAAATGGGACATTCTTCAAAGTTTATTGGCATCTGTTTGAAAGAACAAGTGGTATATGATGTTCCTGTGGATAGCTATGATGTCTGTATGAATCGCATATTTTTTGTGTAGGATTATTTATTTTCATAGATTCCCCTTTTGATATCATTTCCCTCTTTGACAACAAAATACGTCCAATTTGAAAGGGGTACAATCAAAAAATATGATCAAATAAATCATCAGAATCTTCATCTAAAATTGACGACAACAAAGAAAAAGTAAAAAAATAAAAATATATTATTAATAAAAGCCAAAGTTCATATCAGGGTCGAAATCAAAATAAATTTTATTATTTTATTTTAATTTTATTTTAATTTGTGTACAACTCGTGGCTTATGCAAAGCCAATTCCACATCCAACTTGTCCAACTTACATAAACGTGAATTCAAATCCTCAAATGCCAACTTATCCTCCAAAGATATGACACTATCTGCTAATTCTTTCAGAGTGTTCGCATATTGAGCATAAATGGACTGCAAACGACTAATGTCCACATCAGCCACATCGGCTTTTCCAGATGATTGTAACACTAAACGTCTTTTGTGATGAACCAAGACTTCGTCCAAATTAGTTTTTTGTTCTTTCAAATATTGCTGTAAATTGTCTGAATTGGATGCGATGGTCTGAGCCGAATTTGAAAATTCTTCGGCCCAATAAATTCCGGACAAATATATTTTTTCCGTGGCTATTTGTCTTATGTTCGATCTCACATTCAGGGTTTCCTCCTGCAACATATCCACTGCACGGTAATATAAATCATTCTGAGTATTGGCCATCGAGGAATCTCCGTGAGACGAACTAATTTGTTGGGTCAGTGTCAATAACTCATTTAAATATCCATATCGGTGTTCGATCGCCAACTGATTGACATCCATTTTCCGTTTTTCGGTGGACAATTTCGTCAAGGATCGAATCGTCGCTCCTGCGTCTCCGGTCAACGTGGCGAGTGATTTATCGATCTGCTGCAATTCTTGACCAGTAGTTTCTCTCTCGCGCTTCAGAAGCTCCAAGTTGATCCATTGTCCAGTGGACCAATTTTGGAGCAGAGTTCGATTGATATTGTCGAGTTTCTCTTGCATTTGCGTTCTTTTTTTCCGCTCATCTTCCGTTTTTTGTAAAATTTTTTCATATTCGATTTTTTTTTGATTCCAGTTAGTCACGGTATTGTCTACATCTTTCGAAGAAGATGAGGATTTTCCATCTAAAGCTTCCATATCCAAACTCTCTTGTACGTCGTACATTACAGTCCTGAGAATTGGTAATATTTCTGCATCTCTGGATCTTCTCAATAAATCCAAACTGGCATGTAACATTTCTATCGGAATAATTATTTCTCCGGAACCATCTTTCTGCAATAAGATCTTTTCCAGAAAGATTTCATATTTCGCTTTTAAGGTGTTGACTTTGGCCCAAGATCCTTCAAGATTTTTTTTCATTTTTTTGGGCGCAATAGACATGATGTGTTTTTCGTACTCCTGACGTTCTCGTTCTATCAAAATGGCGTGATTTTTCGCATCTTCCAAGAGAGATCGAATGCTCAAAGACAATCCCGTGATGGCATGTTGGGTCGCTCCGCGAAAATCGGTCGCCCTGGCCAATCGCACATCTTTCCACACCCGATTCCATTCCATAAGGGCCAAGAGAGATTGCACTACTGCTTCCAAATAAAAGATCGTTTCATCCGTCGGAGCAAAACGTTGATACATGTTATTTGTAATTTTTTCAAAATCGTCATTCAGAGTGATGACGGAATCTCCAAGAGCGATGATTTTTCCTGAAAGTGTGTCTCGTCTGCTGGCGTTAAGAGAACTCAATATTAATGTGCATTTGGCTTTCTCTTTTGGAGGGAGTGAGCCGATGCTGGAAGTGATGAGACTGACTGTATGGAGTCCTCGATCAATGATCCATTTCATCGATTCGACGTAAATTTTATTCCAGTCTCCGCCAGGACCCTTGTGGAGTGTCCTAAAAGGAAGAGGTTCCTTCGGATTGGTGACAAAAGAACTTAGATGGTCAGTAGAAGAATTAGCAAAGGATTCGATCAATCGTTTTTCCTCCATCCAATTTTGTTGCCGATCTTCTTCCGATAGCGGACTTTTTATAACGATTCCACCACCCAAATCGTTTTCGAATATCAGTTTGGGTTTTGGTCCATCCAGAACACTTTCTTCTTTTATTTCGGGAATCTTAATCAAGATGTCTTTATTGTTCAATGGCTTGCTCATGCTCTTGCTCCATGCGTCTCCGCCAGGAACAGCAGGGAGTGAGGTAGCAGTAGCAACTGAGATTGGCAATATGTTTTTTTTTTCTAAAGTATCAGCCATGTCTTTATTTGGAAGTAAATATTTTTAATTTAAGTTCATTCCTCCAACTAGGCCTAGCTACTGTTTATAGTTTATAAAGCAGGCAGGCGATCCATACGGGGAAGAATGGTCAAATTGGAATTTACGCAATTGACCCAAACCTCGTTTCCTATTGATAATATTGACAAAACCCCTTTTTTTTCATTTCAACAATATCCTCATGATGCACACGATGCCATTTTGTTCGAGGTAAAGTAGGCAAAACGAGAGTCATCAAGATTAACGAAGTTTAAATAAAAAATATCATAGCTAGCCTAGCTCTTAGCTCTTAACAACACATGATAAAATAATCTATCATTATATAAATAAAAACGAATGAGTTTAAATTGTCCACCTACTCCACAAGCGTCGACTTGCAGTCACGGGGGGTGTATCCCCGATTTCTCTCAACCTTCTGCGAAAATATGTTGTTCTGGTTCTGGTGGAGGTAATATGCCCAACGGACCATTGATTCCTTGCATCGATTGCCCAGGTCCGACGTTTCCAGAAGATTGCAGGAATGTATGTAATCTGAGTCCTTTGGCGCGCATCATCGCCACCATCGTCCGTTTGGCTGACAATGACGGTGTATCGAACGATGAAATTTTGCAGGAGCACAACGATGTCGTATGTCCACAAAAACCACTCACCATCGATCAAGTCACCGCTCAAATAAATATCGGAGTGCAAAGAGGAGCACTGCGTAGAACAGCTTCGGGTAGAGTCCGAGTTTATGGATTCTTCGGCCAATTGCCCTCCAATTTATCCCTTTTCAAAGAACTCGGAGTCTATTACCAACTTTGTTTGGGACTTTTTTGCAACAACGGACGCTAAGTGAGTGAGTGAGTGAGTTGTAGGTTGAACATGGTTTCATTTCGAAAGGTTCGTAATATTATTTTTGAATACAATAAAGAAGAAGTGAAAAAAAATCATGGCTGAAAAAAAAAAAATGAATATTCCTCTGCGGATCGCAAAAATTCCGAATAATTTTTTTTATTCCATCGAACATGGCGATCAATCTCATCTTTCGGACATGACCAACCACACCTCTCAGGGTCCTATCTCCGCCAGGAACATCGAATCGAAAAATCGTGATTTTTTCGGACATTGCTATAACTGTGGATGTTTACGTCATTCACAAAATTATTGTCCTTTGAAATTGTGTTCCATTTGCGCTAAATATGGTCACGATAAGAGAGTTTGCTTTTTCAATCCTTCCAGAAAGATTTGGTCAAATGTCAGTCAGAGCAGCAGCGTAGCAGCATGTGCGCTGACTTCGCATGATGGCAAAACACAAAAAACCAATGACATGGAAGAAAATAATGCGGTTGCAAATTAAAAAAAATGTCGCAATAAAAAATAATTTTAGAAATAAAAACTACGTCTAATCAAATTTTCTAGAATATGTATGGCAATTCTAGGTCTCAAAATGCGAATCGACCTCCTCCGAGAATGCACAGTGCTCAAGGCGGGGGGTCGTTAAGTAACAACGAATTGGATTTTAAAACATATGTCTTATATGTTATACCTGGGGATGATTCCTCCCAACAAGCTCAAGAAATGGCAGCCAAATTCAACGACATTCAGATAAGCAATGTACTCACTGTGCCTCCAGCGAAAAGACCTAGATGGTTGAATGGAGCTCCCATTTTAGTAAATATACAAAAAAACAAAGCTCATAGGGGATCGGAAGCCCTTCGAGAATTGCAAAAAATCACTGCTGAACTTCTAGGAGAATCTGGGAGTCCTGGGATCGGATATGATTCCACTATCGGATATGATTCCACTACTTCTACGAATGTTACGAGAAGTACAAATGCAGGATGCAGCATTGTGCCCATGTTGGACGATGAAAAAAAATATTCAAACCGTGGAAAATTAAAAGACACTGAGATCAATTTATATGCCGACAGTAGATCTCAGAATTCTGCTCCTAGCTGAGATAGAACTTTATCATAGTTGATTCATTCTCCGAATTCTGGTTCATAGGGAAACGGATTCATATAAATATTATCAGGCAAAACAGGCTCCGCCATGAGCAGCTGAACGTCGCAGGAAGAAGAAGACATTTTTTGAGAGGAAAATTTTTTCATGATCGAGATCCAAACGTTTTCCGTATCATCGACGAGTTTAATGAGCGTCATTAATTGGTTCCATTGAGATTCCGTTGCTAAACTTTTTTGTAATAAATTCAAATTCTCCCTCAATCCGGCCCATTGATTCTGAAATTGTTCGAAGGCGCGACACATTTCCGAAAAACAATTCATTTCAAATTCTTCATCTTCGACCTTTATATTCTCCTCATATTCATTCGGAGAATGAAGGAATATTTTTCTCAATTTCGTGCAATTTTGTCTCAATTTTTCCAATTCGCTATCGGGCGTGTCCGGGTGTAGACGCGCATTCAAGATATGCTCAATGCAGATACATATTTCTGTCGGATCTTCAGGATTTATTTTTTTTTCATCTGAAGTCAGGGAAGAATAGTAATGAAAACAATGCACACAATTATCGAGATGTGTCTCGATCCAATTGGAAAGGTTGGGATCATCGATCGTCTCTTCGTTTTGGGCACCATGAGATTTTATTATGGTCCAGAGCAAAGGGGTCAAAGATAATAGTTGTTCAAGTGCGTCATTACAACGATGTATTAATTTCCGAAAAAAATCCCACGACAGAACAACTTTTTTATCCATCTTTAAGGAAGAAGAATCCATCTCTCCAAATAACGAGGGAAGAAACTGTGGAAAGGTTTCTTCCCGTGCACATTCACTACTGAATAAATCATATCCATCGAGAGACATCAGCCCTTTGACAATTTTATAATTTTATTTTTAATCATTTTAAGAATTTTAAGAATTTTTCTACTAGTAGAAGGGAAGATTTTTAATTACTTGCATATGTTACAAACATCGAATCCTTCTCTAGCGGTTTTGTAAATAATGCAACTTCTATGAAAGATATGATTACATTGAAATAATCGCCATGTTTGGGAATATTCTTGAATTTGACAAGGATTCCCACATTGGTCACATCGTCTTTCTTCCTGCCTCTGCATGGAGGAAGCCATGTGGGATCCATAATTGGTGAAATCCTTATAAAAAATCGGCTCTCCATGCGAAGGAGGCGGTTCTTCTTTTTTTTTTTTACTCTGACAACTTTTCCAGAAACAATATCCAGAAAAGGAAACAACAACAAAACTAAAACCACTCACACAAATGATTGGAATGAACATCATGATCTTTATTAGAAATATCACTTTTTTTTTCATGCTATGATGGTGTCATGATAAACCAACACTTCCTGCACGAATTGGCTGGATCTTTCGAATTCCGCTTCAGACATCGTTTCGAAATTTCTGGGTGAATTCAAAACGATGAACTCAGCGGATTTTCGAATCATCTCCTCCGGAAATCTCCGAAAATAGAGGGAATAAAGATCGTTCCAATTCCACCAATGAGGCATTTTGATATGATAAGGAGGAGTGGTCGTGGTCCTGGTCTGACGAACAATCCTATCTCCGCTAGAAGCAGTATGTTGAGTAGGACGATGAACAGAATGACCAGTGACCAAAGAACCGATAAAATCCGCATCCTTTTGGGATTCCTGAAATTGATCGGAGATGGTTTCCATGGTTTTTTTATCCATCGATCCATTAGAAGTCGCCTTGTAAAATTGAAGAGTCACTCTTATCGGGTATCTTTCGTCTCGAGTTAAATCTTTTTCTGTGACGCTCGGAAACGGCCCTTCGTCCTTGTCGGAGACTTTCACAATCACATCCTCCACATCGTCGTCCCCAAGCATCATATCGCAGCATTCATCACCATACTCATCACACTCATCATAAAACTCATACACTTTTTGGGATGATTCCGAGTTGTATGATGACGTGGTCGAATTCATCATCATCATGCAGGCTGATTTCGTAACCCCACATGAGGGGGCTACACCAGAATAACCAGCGGAAAATCGTATTTTCTGTTTCAACGGAACTTGAATCATCATGATCACGTTGGCTTCCTTTTCTTCTTTGGTCATGGCGCCTTCCAATGCGACTCCGCGTTCTTTTCGATTGTCTTTCAAACGTTGGCCCACGAAGGAAGCCTTTCGACCATTCTTGTTGAAATACAATTTTTCGGTTGAATCCCCGATGGTTTGCGCAGAAGAGCCTTGCGCCGATGCAAGAATGGTCAACACCGCAGGATCCGAATTGAAGGATTGGTACGAATAGAGAGCCACATTGAAGGTGGGTTCGGTTCCAGGAGCTGCAGGAAGCATGCAAGCTTGAGCAGAGACCAATACATGCGAATCTTTTTCTTTGCAGAAAAGCGAGCGCTTGGTTAGGACCGTGTCGAGGTATTCCTTGAGAGACACACGACGCAGTTCTCCATCACTAGTTTCATTTCCGACCATAAGGAAGATTTTTTCCATCGGAAGGTCCCAAGTCAAATCTTCATAATTTGGATAGCGAATTACGGGCAATTTGTGTTTGTCTCTCGCATTGTCGAAAGAAACTTCTAAGGTCATATCGCAGATGCACGGTCCGACGCAAGAATTTTTGCTGCGAGCGCAATCTTCCCAAGTGACCTTGCTGATGTTCATGCCGTATTGTTTGGCGATTTTTTGGGCCAGATGATCGAATCCACTCATTCTCATGACTTTTTGAATCACCTCTTTTTGTTCTCTGCTCTGACTCTGCTCTGACTCCGTTCCTCTTTTGATTTCATACTCCACTTGTTGAGATTTCTTTTGGACCAAGAATTTGCAGGTATTCTTGAAATTTTTTCCACGAGTCCGAAAAATGGTATCCAAGTCCACCTGAGAATACTCTGGAAACAAAGTGGAAAGAGTCTTCAAATCGTCAGTTGCAGCCATGATTAATCTTTTCTTCTTCAGCAAATGAGAAAAAAAAAGGAATGAAATAAATTCTGGTTTTCTTAAAAAATGTCGCAATTTACAGAATTTGTAATTTTTGTGTGTATATTTTCTGAGAAAGCTGATATATTTTTTACAAAAATTTCTATGCTGAATAAATTACAATATATTTCATTTTTATTTTTATTTTATTTTCTTTTGCAAAAAAATGGCGGCTGAAAGTTCAGAGGAATTGGATCGACGAGATGCCATTTTGAAAGACAAACTCCAAAAGCACTTGAGCATTCTGCTCGAGGGATCCGTGCTCTATTATTTCATGGAAACTCCTGATCTTCTTATTTCGTACGACACTGCCAAATTTTTGAGAGAGACCGAACAGTATCATACCAAAATCGATCTGGTCACGAAGTTGACCACCAAAACTCCCGAAGAAAAACATGAATTGCTCAGTGTTCTCACAAAACATTATCACAAGAATTCGAAACCTCCGTCCATAAAAGGTAATGAGCCAGATGTAGAGACCTTCAAATTATACAGGCATCTCGCTCCGTTGTTGCCCAAGATCCACACAATCATCACACGTGAGTCCAAAATGAAAAAAGGTCCGGGTGAAATTATTTTTGTTTCACACAACTTTCGAAAAAAAATGAACTCTTATCAACATTTCGTGACCGAAATCAGTGAGTTGGCTTTAAAGGGCGATGACAGTGATGTCTCGGAGATGACCTTAACCTTGATTTCCCCGGATCTTTACCAAGATGATGGAAGAATCCCTGGAATGACGTTTGAACAAATGTTGTTCACCCACGCTCTCGAAGGACGCGAAAAGGTTTTCAAGGAGATCAATATTTTGTAATTTATCGGATCTACTTCCTATTTGCGAAATCAAAAAAAATAAATTGTGGAAGAAACTCATCCGCCGTATTGCGAAAGGACGATACAGACAGTATATTTATCTTCAGGAATCTTTCGTTTTTTCATCTTTCTCTTCATCTTTTCAGAATAAAAAGACAAATTTTTCATATCCAAAGGCTCACATGTTCCATTGGTTCCTTCGCGATGCCATCCAAATCTTGTGGTTTCAATCAACTCATAGTGAGGTACTAACAATGTTTGATTATATAAATTATATTTATCATCTTCTTCATATTGTTTTAATGGAAAATGGCCACTTTCACCTCCAAATATTTTTGTCATCTCAGTCATGTATTTTTTGTACTCCTCACATGAGAATTTGTCAACGTCTGCGATATGCTTAATCTCTTTGTGATGACAACATCCATCAATAATTAGCCTGTAAGTTGACGTGAAATGGGAATTGGAATCATCGATGAAGGATTCTTCACCAAAAATAAAATCTCGCATGAATGTAAAGTTTTCTTCGTTAATTGCATATATTGCATCTTTTATGCGGATTGAAATTCCGATAGACGCAATAGATCTATCGTCTCTCCCCATTTATTGTATCAAATAACAAATACTTTGGAAAAAAAAAGTTCAAGTTCTGGAACAAACGGATCAAGTTCTGTGAAAATTTTTGTTTAACTAAATTTGTTTAACTCAACCATCCGATGGTCATGGCGTATTGATTATCTGGTTGAACGGCGGGACACATTTGACTCAAAGCTTGCAAACATTTTTGTTGCGTATCATTCAATTGCATTGCGAATTCTTGCATGTTCACTCCTGTGGACTTTCGAATATTCTCATCGGACATGAGCAAACGAGCTACATTCGAATATGCCACGGCGTAATTCGCATGCATCAAAGCATACGCCACATTCTGATCTTGCTGACATGTGGCCTGCCACCGGGATGATTCCGAAAGGACGTGACGGATTTGACGAACCATATCTCCGGAGTAGGCTTGCCTGGAATTTACCCACTTGGCTAACAAGACAATAACAAGAATTACCATGAGAACGATTATGCCATATCTCCAACTTTCTGGTATTTTATTTACGTAATCCCACATTTTTTGCTCTTTAATTTATTATTTATTTTTATACAAGAATACATTTACTTTTTTTTTTAAACTCATGCAAATATGCTAAAAAATAAAATACTTTCGTATATATAAAAAAACAAATAATCTATATGGCTTCTAATTCCTCCAAAAATAATGATGTGGAAGCTCCTCCACCAGAATATTATGGCAAAGTGCCCAGCAATACCGCGGCGTTGCCTCGCCCTCGCGCGGCTCCAGAAAAATCTGCCGCGACATTTGGAGTTTGCAACTATTCGAAAGGAGTAGATTTTAAACCTATGTGTGGAGTCTGTCCACGTGGATGGGAATGCAATGAATATTCCTTACTATGCGAACATCCCAATCAAAAACATTCTTGTGCTCCAATGGCTTTTCATTTGGCCTAAAGTTTATTATATGTTTCAATAAATTCTCCTTTTTCAGCGAAAAAAAAAGCATCACAGGCCCAGGAGGAATCGATTTCACTGAGAGACAACGTCCTGCTGCTGCTGCATCTGCAGTGGATGGCGAAGTTGACATCCGTGCGTTTTCATGGTTTCACGAAGGATATCCTCCAAATCATCCAAATCGGTCCAAACGTAATGACGAAAAATGCTGAAACGATTCACTCGTGTTTTCGCGGTGTGGTATTGTTCCTGCTTCCGATACACGTCTTTTTGGGATTCCTTTTGAAAAATGGCGGCACCATATTCGACATTTCCACAAAAGTATTTCTTCGATTTCTCGGACTCGTCATGTCTCTCCACGGATCGGATGATGTAATTAATACATACCCTGCGTCCTTTTGTCTCGAATGTGAGAACCCTTTGGCCATCGATCACTTTCCATTTTTTTCGTTCGTCACGATAGTGAACAGTCTCCTTTCCGATCCGTTTTTTCTCGTAGGTCCACTCGCTTTCGATATCCTTTTCGGTCCATTCAGCCGGGTCCTTTTTCTCGATCTTCTTTTTTTCCGGTTTCTTTTCCTTGCGCTTTTCCTGTTGTCTCTCCTTGATGGCCTCTTTTCGCAATCTGATGAGAAAATCGATCTCCCTGGTGATCTCCTGCTCGGTCAGGTCGGAAGGGTACTGAACCCTCGTTGTCATTTTTTCCTCGATCATTTCTTCCTCTTTCAAATTCATTTTGTTTTTCTGAATTGGACAATTTGAGGAATATGACACAAGAATACCAAGACGTATTTTTGAGAAAAAATTAATAATGTGGTAATTTTAAACAGTTTTTTGAGAAAAAATTACTAATGTGGTAATTTTACACATAACCAACTCAAATCCACCAAAGATCCAACGTAAACTCCACTGTTCGGGAAATTTTTGAGGCTATCATAAATTACTTTTTCTTCCGAACTTCCAGAACAAGGAGGCACACGTAATAAATCGGTCCATTGGTCGCCAGCATTCAAAATAATACTCTTTTTTGTATTTTTTACAATTCTTTGCCTTTCTTGGTATTTGTAATCCGAAAAATTCCAGTTAGCCACTTTATCCAATTTCTTCCACTCTGGAACTGGCATCATTCTCAATTCTACGTAAGATCCGGGTGGGTACCCACATTGTTTCAATTGATCTACCGTCCATTTCCGTTGTTCGCGTCCTTCCGGTCGAGCAGTAATGATGTAAATGGGAATATTGAGACTACGACACAACTGAAATAAATTTAAAAGCATTTTGTTACAGAGTGGAGTTTTTTCATCCCGATCTCGCAGAATGGTTCCATCAATGTCAAATACGGCACATACAGAATCTTTTGTCGTAAATCCTGATACTGTCTCAAAATATTTTTTTAACCACTTTTCTGCTTCAGGTTGAGTATTGAATTTCGTAAATCTTTTCAAAATCGCATGAGAATCGAGACTTTTTGCAGACGAGGGAGTGGACATTTTTCAGTACCTATCTATTTTTTTTAATAAACCTCAACAAAAAAAATTAAGATTAAATTAGAATATTCATTCTTCAAAAAAATATTTAGTTATTTAAAAAATTTATATACTAAATTCTTCTCTCGGTATTCTATTTCTATTATTTCGTTCTCCAAGCGCAACTTCTCCATAAAGTCAGAGAAGGCACTTCCAAAATATAAACGCAAAATGAAGTCACCAACGGTCGTGGTTTATTCAGTTCGTTAAAGTTTGATTTTTCGAATCACCTGATAATCTTGCAGAGGAAAAAAAAGAAAATGCGCAAAACTGAAGACATGGATATCAAACGCAAAATAATATTCGAGGACTGCTTAGAAAACAAGATCCCAGAGGCTTCGTTGAAACGAGGGAATGAGTTGAAAGGAACAAAAGAACCCTCTTTTGACGACCTTATTGAATTGGAAGAGATTGGAATGTATATCTGTCGAATCGCCGCCGAAATGGTATATTTTGATCATGATGAAGCCGAGGGTCTATTTCAGCAAAGTGAGGACTTCACAAAGCACGCGATCAAGGCAATGACAAAATATGAAGACGAAAAATGAAGATTTATTTTTGTCGGGTTCCCTGCCATTTTTTAAATAAATTGATATCTCATTTTGCAAAATCTGACGACTTTGAAAGTCTTGGTGGGCTCTTTCGTAAATACCGCGAGCTCCATCAGAGCAAAGATACGTTGGTAGGCTCTTTGAAAATTTTCGCGCAGTCCGAGTGGAGGCGCGAACCCAACTAAAATAATCACGATCTAAGTCAATCCCCAAACGGAAACCGATAAATCCAAGAGGAAGAATTAAAACAGGAAATAGAGAAGCTCAAAGAGAATGAAAAAAAGTTACCTAAACCCTAAAGCCAAAACAAAAAATGAATTGGAGCGTACAAAATCGCAACGTGCCAGAAGAGAAGGAAACGAAACTCATGTCTTCTTCAGCTTCTCTGAAACGGAAAAGAAAAGATACAGAAAATAAAATCTCCTTTTCAAAAAAGTATCAAGTGGGATTACCATGCGAAAAAAAGTTGAGACAATGCGTAAATGATACATTATCTTTTTTAATTCGAATACGTCCATTAGCTCTGAAGTATGATTTTGGATCCCTTTGTAATCAATTGATGAGATGTTCTACATCAGTTTCTGCCAATTTGTGTGAAGGACGAGGACGCGCCACATATCCATCCTTGATCAATTTTGTGAGTTTTTCTAGAGGATCGCTTTTCGAAACCTTCGATCATTTAGAAAGTATTTCTACCATTTTACAGACTCTTTTTGATGTCGAGGCTTCTTCCATGCGGAGGGAGGGAGAACAAGAAGAAGAAAAAGAAAAAAATACCAGAGGATTATTAGACTCCAGAGGATTATTAGACTCCAGAGGATTATTAGACTCCAGACTTATGGAATTACAAAATATCAACCAGTTGTGGGATCAGGTTGCAAAAGCTTTCCAAAATGATTGGGAATCATTACTCCTGACCCATTTACAGAATGATATAGAAAATGATGACACACTAACAATTCACATTTCCGAGAAATGATTTTTCCTGAGTGAGACATCCCAGCAAAATGAAAAATGGATTTTCATTTGGTAAAAAAAGCACTCAAAGAGGATCCTTATCAAAAAGTATTGATCCCCTTTTCTGGTGGATTTCACAGCATTGTTCTCTTGCTCAAATTGATCAAACAACGAAACGACATCTTTTTGTATTATCTGTATGATTTGAACGAAAGGAGCGGAAAAAGAGAATTGGATTCAATCCAACAATTGTCAAAAATTTTCGTAGATTATTGGGAATGTTCATTTACCAAAAAATTGTTTGTAGAAAATATGAGCGATGGGGAAAAATTGTTGTTGGCGAGTGGTCACACAAAAAACGAAAGCCAGTGCATCGACATTCGAAATAAAATATTGATGCAAAAATTGATGCAGACGGCACAAAAATACAAAATCGACAAAATTTGTGTACCTCACATTCTTTGCTCGCCAAACGAAAAAAATTTATATTGTAAGCAAATGATCGAATATTTGGATATTTTCTCGAAAACAAAAGAAGAAAAATTGATTTTTATTGAAAACACAATCAACCTAAATCCCAAAATCATCGCCAAGGATTTCACGATACAAGATGTCTGGGAATGGTGCACGCCATGTTTTATGCCCGATGAGGTATTTTATTCACGTATCGAATCTCTGCCACAAAGAGAAGACAAAGACAACAAAATAGGATATTACGAACCTTTCGAAATCGAAAATGACTATAATTTTCAAGGATGTTGTTTTGTTTGCGATGATTGTCAAATGTATCAATATATCGTATCTGACATAGAAATCTATGGAGATCCTTCTTTGGCTCCCGAACCTCCACAAAAACGTTTAAAAAGATAAATGTCCAAAGGACAAATAAAATTCTCGGAAAATTATCGGTTTTTTATTATTTGTTTAGATATAGAGAGATTCATCATGGAAAGTGAAAAGAAGAAAAATTTGTTTTATCAAAATGAAAAAAATGTATTTTATATTTTTGCTCATTTGCTCGAAAATCGATTTTTTGATATTTACAATAAAGAACACGCAGAAAAACGAATCATTCCAGTAGAATTATTGCCTAATCTCCAGAAAATCACAGGAAATATACCCTGGGCCATCATTCGCTATCATCTGGAAAAAAATTATCATTTCGGCGAATCCAATAAAAAAGTCACAAAAAAGACATGCATGTCTTTTTTGACCGGATATCATTTTTTAGATTACGCTCGCGCACATATTTTCAATTTGTGCAATCAAAAGAAACGACCAGGACATCGAACATGCGACCAATTGGAACAAATGGTCGATTATGAAATTTTGTTGCCTGGGACTTTATTTGTTTTGGTTCGGAAACCGATGCCGCGTGGGTTCGAATTTTTTAAACCACCTGATTCGATATCAGGAGGTAGTTTAATGGAACAGTATGGAAGCGAAGAAGCGGCCATCGATGCGATTATTTCCGGGGCTAACATCAAAAAAACCACTGGACCCATGAAATATCACGCTTCCGTATGGGGCACTTCGAGAATGACGGTTCCGAATCCAACCAGTGGCTATTTGTGCAATAAATGCTACAAACCCGGGCATTTTCGCCAATATTGCCAACAAAGGGGACATACCGATCTGAAAGAAGCTACAGAAATTGTCGAAATGCCTTTACCTTCTGGTATCCCCTTGGTCAATTTCATAAAAATAGTAGACAACCATCAAGTTGGAGCGGAGAAGAAGAACATTATTTACTACGATCGAGAAAACAATTGGTATTATTTGGACAAAAATAAATACACTATTTGATTTGGAAAAAAAAATTATTTATTTTTTGAGGCTCCCTGCTGAGAAAAACTTTCACCCAAAGAGAGTTGCCATAAGTTAGATAATAAGAATTAAAATAAAATCCACATTCTTCCCACATCGATTCGCAATATTGGCAAATCTTTTGTTCGTAAATTAAATTAGTTGACATATATTAAAATATGTCAAGTATATTATCTGTTGAAAATTTAATTTTTTCTGACACATTTACTAAAACAGGAATTGTTTCTCTTGGAACATTATTAGTCAGCGATGGTACTGATTTTAAGCTTCTAGGTGTAGGGTCGAATGATAATGTTTTAGTAGCTGATTCACTTGAACCGACGGGAGTAAAATGGGAGGGTAGAACGTTATCACCATTTGAAGAATCGTCAGGATTAATTAGCTCTATTACAGCATCAACTAACGGATTAATATGCGGAGATACAGACGGTGTAGGGGCAAATGTTATTACAGGATCGTCGTCTGAAGACTCGGTAATTACTGGTGGGTGTTCAAACACAATCACAAACATGATTAATTCGAATATAATTGGCGGAACTGGAAACTCTATCACAGGAAACGGTGTGTCGTTTCCTAATAGGAATGCTGCCATTGTTGGCGGTGATTCTAATTCGATGGCTATAGGGTGTAATGACGCGGTTATATTGGGAGGATCAGATAATAGTATATCAGGAGCATCTGGTAATCCCGCCCAATGTAGTTTTAGCATTGGCGGTTTTTCGAACGTGAATTTTAAGGCTAGAAATTGCGGGTTCATTGGAGGTGAATCGAATATGCTGACTGGCACTTCCCTGCAGAATAGTTACATATTGGGAGGGACATCGAATACTATAACTGGAATCCCCACTATTACCACTAGAAATTTCATCGCGAGCGCGAATTTATCTATTATTGAGAGGTATCAGTACTCTGTAATATTGGGAGGTCAAAATAATATTATTAGAAGTGGTATATTATCTGGAGCTCCAGGCAATTCCTTTATTGTAGGAGGGGATGATAACCGGATAATAACAAATACTTCCACCAATTCTGGAATTTTAGGAGGGACTGATAATAGAATAACTTCACTTACCGGTAGTAATATTATTTCCATCGGAGGAAATGGAAATAGGATTACTTCTGGTTCCAATACGACAGCGATAGGTTCAAATATAACAGCTACTCATAGTGGTAATATCATATTAGGAGATGGTTCTGCGGGTGGCATTTCTACAGCAGCTACGGATGGATTTACAGCCAAATGTTCAGGAGGAGCTAGATTTTTTAGCAATGCTGCAGCGAGCATTGGAGTCAAAATGGACGCCGGAGCAAATGCGTGGACGATGATCTCCGATAGAAATATTAAGGAGAATTTGGTAGAACTCTCGTATACAGATATTTTAAGTAGAGTTGAGAATTTACCTATATACTCCTATAATTTCATCGGGAATCCCATTCAACAAAAATGTATGGGACCTATGGCCCAAGACTGGCACACCACAGTGGCTCCTTTAGATCCTATTATAGAAGAAATTGAAGACCCTGAAAATGAAGGAGAAACGATTACTGTTCAAAAAGACGCTAAAGATAAATTAGGTATAGAGACTATAGATATATTAGGCGTATGTTTAGCTTCTATAAAGGCTCTTATCGAGAAAAACAATCAACTTCAATCTGAAATATCTTTACTTCAATCTAAAAATCAATTGTTTGAAGATCGTATTTCTAATTTAGAAAATTAAGAATTTATATTGATATTAAGTATTAGTCGACAAATGTCATTCTTAGGTTTATCGATAAACAATGATATACTTGCTTGTTTTTTGATTTATTACCAGTGGGAGCAAACAATACTGTGCTAGGCTAGTTGCAGAGTCTATCGAACCAACGTATATCATTGGCATCCGTCCGCTTTGACAGTCTAAAAAGTATGTTTTAAAAAAGCGAGGTGGGTCAATTTAAGGAACAGACAAAGTTGTAATCCTCCACGTTTTGTTGAAAATTTGTTGGGTCGTTGTTAACGCAATTCCAGAGTTATCCCTGTTAATAGTTCTGGTGAATACACATACGTAAAGAGTGGACGTATTTTGGACTGAATAGTCTGCGTTGCCTGCAGCATATGCATCGGCGAGAGATTGAGCCTCGGTTTGCGCTGATGCTAAATCAGCAAAAGTTCCGATAACAATTCCATTGTCTTCGCATATTATAAAATTTGACATACTTTACTATTAAATATGAGTACGAATATCTTTTATATATATGTAATATTATAAAAAAGAAACACATTTCAATAAAAAGCAATGTCGTCATCATCATTTGACAATAAATGTAACAGACGAAAAGAATTACTGTGCATTGCAAAAGTTCTTTTGAAAGATTATTTGATATGGGACAATGATTGGGTGAGATCCATCACCATTGCAAATACTGGAACGGGTTTGCCAGATTTCACTAAATCTTTTTTTTGTTGATTTGAAGGGCGTTGAATAATCGATCCTGCTGTTGCGGAATCGCGGAAAGCCCGACTGAAATGGTTGAGGAATTTTGATAATTCGGTGCTCTACGAATTTGAATTTCTTTGGTTAATCCTGGAGAGGAAAAGTGGATCAAGGTTCCGAGAGGTTCTTGATTGTTATTTTGCCCGACCACCTGCCCATCGAAATGCGTGATGATATCATTGACTTTCAAGCTCGAATTGGAAGAAGAAGTCACTATGTATCCTTCGATGGGTAGAGATAGTTGATTTAATTGACGCAAAACGAATAAATCCACAGGTGCATATGAAATCCCCATATAAGCTGCCGGGAATTTTATGGGCAAAGGGATTTGTGGATTATCATATTGTTTCAAAATATAATTTACTATCGGTTGGAAAACATGCGAGGCGATTGCTCCGCTCAAAGAAAAGCTATCCACTGCCAATCCCCAGGATAAAATTCCGACGACTTTTTGATCCGAAGTCAAAACCACACCTCCGCTGTTCCCTCCTACTGTGTCATAGTCCGAAACAATGGATTCTGGAATATCACTTCGATCTGCCCACTTTCTATCTCGCACCACGCCAAGGGTGATACTCTGTACGTGTGTCCCGAGAGGCTGTCCGAGCGTGACCACGAATTCGCCTTCTTCGACTTCCCGACTATCTCGAATGTTTAAATAATCTCGATTTTCTAAATTGACCTTCAGAAGCGCCACGTCGTACAATCTGTCCAATCCGATTACCGTAGCAGAATGAGCTGCATTTTCTGGATAAGTGTGCACCCAAATTTCATTGGCGATAGGTGACTTGGATTGGATGCTACTCAGCACAACGTGCGCTGCCGTCAAGATGATCCCGTCACTTCGGATGAAAAACCCGCTGCCAGATCCAGCATATCCATTGTGTATTTGTAAAATGTTTACCACCGATGAAATGCAGTTTTTATATAAATAATTTAACCCACTATAGTAGACGTTGATCCATGAGTCCATGGATCTCATCAAAATTTGCCCGGATTTCAAATCAGTACCATTCACATCACTTACGGAAGATAACGTAAAATTGGGATCTGTAAATTTTACAGGACCGTCCAATTGCATTTCGCCAATTGGACCAATGTTTCCGATGGTACCGGTTTCTCCTATACTCCCTCGCAATCCCGAAGACCCCGGCAATCCTCGCGCCCCTCGCGCGCCTCGTGGACCTTTGCCACCTTTTCTACTGTTCCCAGGAGGACGACGTCTTCTTCGTCTTCTTCTTCGTTGTGGTATTGCGTAAGGCATTTTTATATTTTGGACTGATAATAAAATGATGCGCTCTCATTTTTTATTTATTATTAGCTCTGCTCCTGGCGCTGGCGGAGATATAAGTGTTCTTTCTTGTGTAAATGGAATGCAAGCCCCGATAGATATTATTGTCTTTATTTAGTACGTTTTGCGTTTAGGGGAAGGATTTGAGCAGAACCCGACCTTGAGATTTCTGAGAAAATGTGTTGATCTATAAAACCATTTTCTCCTCACCGTTGAAAATATCAGAACTCAGCCATGGGTCTGGGAAATAATTATTGTCTTGGGTCCACGGGGTGGATGTCGACCTCTGATTATAGGGAAGCGTGTGAAGATAGCAGTGACTACACTCCCAGTCCTTGGGAATGCGAAATTTGTAAAAAAAGATGACAAGTACAAAAGCACGCGGAAATGTGCCACATGTATCGGCGAAAATCGATCACCTCATCCTCATCCAGAGATGACAAATACAAAATATGAATATAATGATTGGGGAGATGAGTGGGTTATCAAAGCAATCAAATGTCCTCAATGTGAAATCTTTTACAAGGCTAACAAATTGATCCACGCTTCCCCGGGAAGGATAGTTCAGTGCAAAAGTTGCGATCCTTCAACAGACAAGGCGAAATATGAATTTTGCGAGTGGTCAAATGTCTGGGCAATCCGATCAACCGCTAGAGAATGTGATCTTTGTTCTAAGCTTCTCTGGAATACTCACTCTTCTGGAGAGTGGCCGCTTATCGTTCGATGTTCCGATTGCGTTTCTCCGACGGTGGACGAAAAATACATCAAGTTGTATCAAGTCAAGACGTACAAGGGTTGTGTGATCGGCTATGACATCGACCGAATCAAAATATACGCCGAGGCGACCAACCGACATTTGTGGCGAAACCCCAACTATGTCGGTTTCGATCTGAGCGCTGTGGAAATCGTGAACTATCGTTGTGCCTGCAGCAAATGCACGGCCGCGTTGCTTCCAAAAACGCGAAAAAGGAAACGAAAATCTGATGCAAGAGTCGATGAAAATGAAAAAAGGATTTGCGGCAAACGATAATATCTTCGTCAGAATTGACCGAAAAATCCTGAGAATCTTGTCACTATTTCATTTAGCTTTGGTTTAATAAATATTTTTTTGCTGAGAGGTAGATTTATTTCACTTTGGCATCTCTAGTGATATTTCTTCATGAATAAATTTAAGTTTCGACTTTTGAAAAAACACTTTCCAGGTCTTTTGAGATTTCTAAGAATATGTGTTGAATATAAATTACATAAATTATTTTTCTATTCATGAGTTATAAATGATCATGGATGATGATGGAGACGTGCAAATGACAGATGATGACATTCCTGATTCTAAACTATTTATGACTCGCGAATTATTTCAGATATTCCTTCCCAAAGAGTTGCAGATGAATTTTGAAAACACCGGAGTGAGTGAGTGAAGAAGAGGAAAAAAAAATTCATGATTGAAATATCACTTCTTAAAAAATTACTAAAATGTAATTCATTTTCTCAGCAGATGAGTTTTGAAAAGACTGGGGTGAAGAAGAGGAAAAAAATTTCAACTTCTCGAAGAATTACTAAAATGAATTTCATTTTCTCAGCAGATGAGTTTTGAAAACACTGGGATGAAGAGGTGGAAAAAAATTTCCACTTCTCGAAGAATTACTAAAATGAATTTCATTTTCTCAGCAGAGTGTTTTTGAAAACACCAGGGTGAAGTGAAGAAGAGGAAAAAATAAAAAAATTTCATTTCTTTTTTTGAGGGAATGTCTGTTTTTCAAAAGTCCAAAATCAATCCTGGAGTTGTGAAATTTTGATTTCATAAATCTATCTGTAAAGAAAAGAAATGTTTCTCAGCTTCTCACTTTTAAGTTTTAAGTTTTGAAAACACCAGGGTGATGTGAAGAAGATGGGAAAAATATAAAAAAATTTATTTCGTCATTTTCTCAGATCATCTCAGATATTTTTCAGATGAAGATATGATATGAGAAAATATGCAATCATAAAATTTTATTTTGAAGACATTCCATATAACTTTGAAACAATTTTGAGCAACGGAGCGCACACCTAAAGCTCTTTTCAAAAGTCGAAATCTTATTTTATTTGGCAATATTATTTTGTATAAAATTTCTCAGTAAAATAAAGATCTTTCATATCAATGATTTTTTTGAAAAAATGATGCAAGCTGTCCCGGTGCCCAGACCCAGACTGTCCGAAAATGAATTGTTAAAAACATGTTCAAAATGCAAACATAGTTTTTTCTTTGAAACACATTTTCAGTCGATTCTGAAACCAGAAGGAACGAAACAGTGTCTGAAATGCAGAAACGTATCCATAAAATCCAACAACAATCCGACTAGCGTAAATCAAAAACGTAAAAATATTTATTTGTCTCATAAACGGAAAACAGTCGAAAAGAGCCGGGGGTGCCAATGGTCTGAGGATTGCCGTTTCAAATTTTCGGATAGACTCGTAGTATGTGACGAAGTTGACAATCTTGTGATATACGAATTCGATCACATTTTACCCAACGAAAAATCGTTTTGTGTGAGTGATTGGTACAAGACGGCGAAATGCGAGCAAGATCTCTGTGACGAGATCGCAAAATGCCGGATTTTGTGTCGTTTTCACCATCGTATCCATTCTCAAAATCAGCACAACGAAAAGAAAAAGAAAAGAGTCTACAGCGAGAAATGCAAGGTTGTGCAACTAAGAAAAATAGTACGAAAAAATAAGGAGAAATTGCGCAAGTTAAAATTGGATATCGGTAAATGTGAAACGTGCCAACGTCCTGTATTAGAAGCAGAAACGCCGGGTTTTGAGTTCGATCATATTGACCGTGTTACGAAACATTACGAAATCTCGTTTCTAGTGTGTAAAGGATATGCTTGGGAAAATAATATTCTGCCGGAAATCGATAAGTGTAGATTGGTTTGCGCCATCTGTCACGTGATGCACACACAAGAACAAAACAAAGATGAAAAGAGGATTTGCCGCAAACGAAAATATTATTATCTTCCTCGCGATCGTACCAAAGAAGAATTGGATATTTGTCTCAAAGGTGAACGGCCAACGAAAGACGATTTGTACGACTTGGTGAAAAAATATACATTTACAGAGGTCGGAAAAAGATATCAAGTTAGTGGAAGAACTATTATCAATTGGTGCAAAAAAGAAGGAATTCCGCACAAACGACGAAAATTGATGGAAGAAGAATTTATTTAATTTTACAAAAATTTTACATTTACAAAAATCTGGCAACATCAATTGTCAAGTTTTCAAAAATGAATTAAAAAAAAGGTAATTTATTCAAATCATGAAGAATTGGTTCAGCTTCACTACCTGCACAACACTGAGAATTATTTTTAGAATGAGAATTCATTTTCCTTCTCTTTTCATGTAATAAAAATTCTTTTTATTTAGTTTAGTTTAGAGCTTGTTATTGTGGTTTTCACCTGATTTGAAAGAAGTGCTAAAACTCAGCTTCCCTGAAAAAAAATTGTCTCACTTCTTTTGTGTGTGTTTTTCGATTCATAATCTTTTTTTTACTGGGTTGTGGGTTCGAATCCCAAGAAAAATACTCTTTTTTCTTACTCCCTTCACCGACTGTTTTTCACTAACCTCAGTGCTGGGTTTTTTTTGCCTTCAATCTGTGGCTTTTAAATTATGAAAGTAACTGGGGAAATTTTAAGGTAGTGGGGAAAATAAATTTCGCGCCTCTTCCACCCCGCTAAATAATCACAATAATCGAAAAAAAATTATTTTAATTTTCGTTTCTTGGTCGGTCTTTTTTTGGTATTCTTAGGCTCTTGATTTTCGACCACGTAATCTCGATCTTCTTCTCTTTCTGCATAAAATTCCTTGAGTGCGATTTCTAGGTTAACCAAATCCTCAAACCAAAATTCTTTTTCTGGTTTGGTTCTTATTTTTTCGATTTGCTCCAAAATCAGCACATATTTTTGTTCCAGTTGATGAGCCAAATCTTCCGTGAAAGAAACGATGTGCATGTTCAATAAATAATTGAAGGAATCATTTTCAAAATCATATTTTTTTTCTTCCAATAATTGGATCAAAAATATTTTAGTCATTTTGATTACTGGAATGATCCCACCTATTACTTCCTGCACGAAACGAACGCGATTTTTCAAAATGATCGATTCATTCGACAGATTTTGAATGATATTTTCTTTCCGTTTGCGATAGAAATCCAAACGAACAGGAATGAATTTTTCGATAATTTCGATCGGATCCTCGTATTTTTTGGGAATTAATCTTTCATCTTTTTCTTCGCGCGAGGTCAGAGCATGCATGTTTCCAATTTGGATGTCACTGACCAAATGAAATTGTTTCGGAAAATCTTTTACCTGAGCCAATGGTTCAGAATTACAGATGATCTCGATATCCACGTGATTTTCGCTAGAATTATTTATAATATCACAAACCAAAGGAGGACCTTTTCCCGAAGAACTCGCCAGAGCTTGTATTTTTGTTATATATGGATGAGTCCAGGTTCCTGGCGGCAATTCGGTAATTTGTATGGTCGACGTTGAATCGGTAGTTTCCCAAATTCCGTAAGCCACAAATTTATTCGCAATCCGCTCGATACGACCTTTGAAACCTTCTACCCATGGTATCAGACTATCTTCGCCAAGATCAGGAGCAGCCACAGAAGCAGAAAAAGAAGAAATATATTCTTTGAGTATCTTAATTATGTCAAACGGATTGTAACTGGGGATCGAGGTAGACCACCCTGTGCCAATCCCGTTTGCTCCGTTTACAAGTAACATGGGAATCACTGGCACAAAAAAGGTTGGTTCTATTTTTTTCCCTTCTTCTTCGATGTATTTATAAAGTGGCATGTCATCTTCGTGAAAAATCTTTTTTGTGATCGAAGACATGCGAGTAAATAAATAACGTGGACTCGCGTGTTCGGAAGATTTGTTCAAACGACTCCCATGCTGTCCTTGTGGTACAATCAAGTTGATATTATTGGAGCCAACGTGATTTTGTGCCATATTGATAATAGTGCTTTGTAAACTCTGTTCCCCGTGATGATATTTCGAAAAGGCTGACACGATACCAGATAATTCCGAAACTTTCACATCCGTGGTCATATTTTTCATCAAACAAGTATACAGAATTTTCCGCTCAGAAGGTTTCATACCGTCTACGACATGAGGAATACTTCGTAAATTATCTTCCCACGAAAAATGCAACAATTCTTGCAAAACGTACTTTTTAAAAGAAATGGACGATTGCGAATAGTCCACCGACGATCCTGGATCGTACTCGTTTAATAAAATCGATTTCCGAGCATCGCTCTGGTTCTTGTCAAACATGATTTTCAAAATCTCGTCACTCTCTTGGCCGGTGTACTCCAAATCAATAACATGATCCTTCAATCTGCTAAAATACATTTTAGCTTCACGATTAGTCGAGGTACCGAGTCCCTTGTAATAACGTTCTTTCCAAATTTTGCGAGAAGGAACTTGTTCTGCCAACCAAGCATTTTTCTCGGCCATCGAAAAGAAATATTTTTCTATACCTTGATTGTCCCACAATTTTATGATGGGACTGGCAAATCGTTGCAAAAATGTCGGATTTTTTTGTAAGATGTGAGGAAATAGAAAATGGATCATATTGACGACCAATGCACAGATATGTGCACCGTCTACGTCGGCATCAGAAAATAATAGAACTTTTTGGTAATTTAAATCTTTCGTAGTCTGATTGGTATTTCCGGGATTTAGACCGAGGATCTGAATGATGGTTTTAATTTCGACATTGTCCGCAATCTGTTTCGAGGTCTTTCCATTTGGATTCAACAATTTCCCTCTCAATGGGAAAATTCCATAATTTTCCCGACCAACGACCGAGATACCTGCGACGGCTAAGGTCTTCGCGGAATCTCCTTCTGTTAAAATTAGAATTTTCGGAGATTTCCCTTTACCAGTCGCTGGATCGTATTTCTCCCATAACGTTCCTCGGCGTCGAGATTTGGAAGAAGACTTTTGGCTGGCTAAGGATTTCAGTGCTCCGATGTCTTTTCGTTTGACCTTTTCCTCCATGAAACTTTTCACTCCCATTTTTTCGAGTTGTTTCACAAAAGAATTCGTGGGCTTCCATTCCACCAAGAATTCCTTGCTGTTCAAGCGCAATTCCTCTTTAGTGGCCGATGTATATGAAGGATTCGGGATGTCCAAAATGAAAATGATAAAAAACATAGATTTCAAATCACCTATGGTCAGCGCTGCGCCAGCTTTCTCCATTTGCTGAGTGAGCAGACGAGAATTGATAGCGTTTTTGAGAGTTCGATACATCCATTCGATGTGCGTACCGCGCGGACATCGCAACGAATTTACTAAAGCATGCACTCCTGCTTCTACTCCTGAGCTATCTAAATTTCCTTTGGTCGCTAGACTTACCGCGATTTTCATTCCCCAGCTTGGTAGGACTTCAGAAGATTCTGCAGTGCTGCTGCTGTCCATTGCCCAAGAAATTACTTCTTCGTGAGAAGAAAACATTTTGGAATAATCAATCAAATTTCTGGCTGGCAATTTTTCGTCGTTGTAATAGACCGAAATTTTAGCATTGGTTGTGGAAACGATGTCCCAAGCTCGTGAATATAGCATGGATTCGATGACTTTCATATCGTCCGGATTTCCTGCGGACATTCCGAAACGCTCATAATCTGGCAAAAAACGCACTTCTGTATATCCCTTCTTTTTGGCACATTTGGTAATTTTTGGTATTGTTCCAGAACTCAAATTATCAACCCAATTTTGTTTGAATAATAAATGGTTTGAAACATCTAAGGTTTCCAAAGATATTTTTTTCGAAAAGACGTTGGTCGCTTTGGCACCGTAGCCATTCCGTCCCACTCCATGGCGTTTTTCGGAATCGTCGAAATTCGTGCCAGATTTCTCTTCTGTAAAAGCAATTGTAGGAATCCATTTGTCGGTGTCTTGGTATTTCGAAACTTCCATACCACCACCATCGTCTTTGATGGTGATATCTCCGTATTCTCTATCGAAATGGATACGAATCGCACGGAGATCGTGTTGCTGCCGATCCGTTGCATTGCTCAGAATTTCATCAATAATCACTAATAAACCTTTCGCTAGACAAATTTCTTCTTTTGTTATTTTCATTTTGATTATTTTGTTCTTTTCATTTTCCACTTTTTTGGTAATATAGGTATCCCAGGTGATCCTCTGCGGATCACCAATGATGGAATCTGGTCGCAACAACCAATGATCTCTGAATGATAACCAAGTGAAATTCATTTTTTTTGTAAAAAAAGATTTTTTGCATTTCAAAAGTTTAGAACGAAAAATTTTTTTTTAAGAAATTTTTTTTATTTTGTTAAAAAATCATAACAATCACTGGAAATCGTGTGATACTCGACTGACCCTTGCATTCGCGGAGAAATAACTTCGAATTTTTTTAAACGATCTAACATATCTTTCCATGTCGAAACTTGCAAGACACAATGAAATAAAATTCCCATCCTTGGAAAAGGAAAATTCTCATTAAGAAAGTTGTATTTGTTCTCCATATTATACAGATTCGTGGTGAGGATGACATAACATGTCATGATCACAGCATACAATTCTTTCAAAAAAATAAATTTTGAAGTGATTGCCCTTTTCCCACCTTGTTGCGCATCCCGGATGGCCGGGGATATATACCCAATAGAGCCGATGTATTTTTCTTTGCATTGCAAATTTTTAAAATACAACGTTTGCAATTTATATTGCAAATCTTGTGGATTTTTAGTGACTATACATGAAAATCCGAAATCAAAAATGCGCACATTTTTCTTTTTTTTGTTGTATTTAAAATTATCGGGTTTTACATCTCCATGCATAATTTTTAAACGATTCAAGGAAGATACGATATAAAATACTTGAAGACAGATAGCATACAGATCGAGTTTTGCCCTGTCCACAGTTAGAGCGATGTTGAGATCGTTTCCTGTCATTTTTTCCATTTCTACAAAAAGTACTTTCTGAGAGGAAACTTCACCAGTATAAATGTGATTGACCAAAACGATGTGTTTTTTTAGTTTTTCGTAGCCTGGAGTTTTTGAAATGAGTTTATAAATGATTTGTGGAATCATGTATTCCCGATAGATCATGAGCAACTCTAAATTTCTATCATCAGTATATTTCACTTGGATTAATTTGGTTTCAGATACCCCTTTCAATATTTTGTCTTTGTGTTCATCGCGTTGCAATCGAAATAACACGTCGGCCATTGCTCCAGCAGCATATTTTTTTTTCGTTTTCAAATTTTTTGAAAGCTTCCACTTCTGTTTTGCATAAAATTCTTTCACATTTCTGATATCTTCTATATTAAACCTTTGGGCATATTTTTCTATTCTAATTTTTTCCATTTTTTTTATTTTTTGCATTTCGGATAATTGCGGTGTAAATCGATTATAGGGGATTTGTTGAAAAGAAGACCCAGATTCAGGCTGCCATCTTTGCGCCGAGGCAAATTGTAATGTCCGATTTCTGTCAGACGAAAAATGCGGACTCAATACTCGTTTTTTTTCAGACGAAAAATGCGGACTCGATACTCGTTTTTTTTCAGACGATACTTTCCCCCTTCGCATGCAGGAAACTCTGCCTCTGCTCTTGGACCTGGTGGAGAAATGTCTACTTTTCTTGGTCTTCTTTTTTTTTCGATTCATTCCAGAAAACATTCTTTTTTTTTATTTTATATTTTCAAAAAAAATTAGTCTTTCAAAAACAATTCTCTACATTTTTTTGGAGGGAACCAAACGGAAAATTCATCTTTCGCCTTTAGATAGGACAAATATGAATCTTCGAAATAAGCGTTTTCCATTTCTTTGTAATAACGACGAAAATTCATGTTCTGATATTTTCGTTGGCAATTGCGAAGATTTTGCAAGGTTACAGGAACATAATTTGAATCACTCCATATTTTTCGTAAAATCACATTGCACTTCTGAATTTCATTTTTGTCATCCTCTTTTACATCCATGTAATAGAGGAATTGATCCCATGGAATGATAGAATCTGTTACAATCGCCATCACTACATACATGGCGGAGCTGAGCATGGCTTGATAATTTTTTTTCAGTTGTTCCTCTTGATGTCCGAAAAGATATTTCATGAAGATTTTTTTAGAGAATTCACAAACAAGAAGAACGTCTCGAAAAGCGTAATATCTTCCGAAGTCTTTGCTGAACAGAAGATCACTTTGGATTTCCCACATCCAGGAATACAATATCTTTTTTGCCATAGAAGATACAAATATTTTTGCTGATTTGCAATTTTTTAGTTGAACATAGCTTTTTTATCAGCCTCCACCACACCATTCAACTATTTTTTTCAGAAAACTTAATTTTTTTACATGAAAGATTGTGATCATAATGTGGTCAAAAAAAATGATTTTTTTCGAGATTTGAACAACGGCGAAAAAGAAAAATGTGGCTCACTTTTATGGATGCTCGACAAACTTATACACATGCAATATAAAAATTTTGTGAAGAAGACAGTTTTTTTTATTGGTTATAAAAATACATTTGGAAAATAATATCTTGGTATTTAGGTTAAAGATTCTTTTTAAAAAAAAAATGAGTACTTCATCATATGCGAATTTTCTGGCATGGTTTTATAGTTCATCTTCTTCTGGTACTATGGCAAACTTAGAAGTAGCAGGAGGAAGAGCCGGTCCGGCTCGAAATGCTCCACCAGATAAACCGCTCAAAGAATTGAGCTCAATAATCGCGATCAGTGTAAAAGATTTAGATAAGAATCGTTTGCGACATGTGGAACCAAAAGCGCGAAAGACATGGTTCCCGCCTCGCCATCCGGTCCTGCAAGAAATGCTGAATCGAACCGAACAAAAAAAAAAACGTCGGATGGTATGTGCTGCAATTTACCAATATTTTGCAGAATATGCACAAGAAATATAGATACCAATTATAAGAATTATTAATTTAGAGAACTCAATTAAAATATATTATATTTTAAGTCATAACACTATCCGATATGACGGGCGGTGGCGGTGGCGGTGCCATCGTGAAAGAGGATATAAACATGGTGTTGTTTTTTACCACATCCACTTCTCCAATGGATGGTTGTCCCTTCATCAACCATCCGACAGGACATCTTTATTGATCCATCCTGATATTTTTGCATGGGAGGTTGGAGAAGAAGAATTTCGCCATATTTCGCTTTGTGTAAAACTCTTTTTTGCTCACAATTTTCTTTGCTCACAATATCGATTCCGTCTGGGTTTTTTACAACTCCATAATACCAATACAACATGTCGTTTAATTGTTTTAGCGAATATTCCATTTTGTTGCTCACATTTTCATTTTGTTCTCGGATCATTGCGTCCACCTCCTTGATAAAAAACTCGTTTCTGTTCGACGCTTCCTTTTGAAATTGATTGAATTTGGTACTCCAAGATGCCTGAACGTCTCGGAATTGTATTTGGATCTTTTCTGTCTCTCGGGAGATTCCACCCTCCTTTTGGGTTTTCATTTTTATCTCATCCATCTCCGATAAAATCGATTTCATGGACGTTTCCAATTCTTTTCTCGCTAACGTTTCTCTCATGAGCTCCAGACGGAGTTGATCGATGGTTTCTCTCAATTCATCTCCCTGCTTTGAAACTCTATCTTCTTCTGGTTCAGCAAAAGAAATTTCTTTTTCTCTCGCTGCTTCTGGAGGAGACAGGAGCCTGACAGACTGTTCTTCGATTCGTTGCAATGCTCGTTTCGGACCTTTCAAATTCTCTCTGACTTCTGCTGCTGCTGCTCTTGCTTCTACCGGAGATAGGAGCTCTTTTCTATTGTCTCTCTTAGTATACTCTTTTTTTTTGTTTCTCGGACCTCCAATATTTAAGGTATTCAAACCAGGAGGATCCAAATCTACAAAATTATCCATTTGGGGAGCAGTCTGACGAACGCTCGCAGAAGAAGACGTATCCCCTCTTTACTACCACGCACATACTGTGACCTACTGTAGGTGGAATAATGCTGCGGTTGTGGCAACGACGCATTTGTGCTGCTTGATGGTAGGGCAGATGACGATGCTGCTGCTGCTGGCCCTGACGACGATGAGCCAGCGACGGTTCTGGATTTCGAAGGCAAACGAGCACGTGTCTCCCGGGCATGTTCAGCGTGAAATCCCAAAGATGACATTTTTTTTGGTTTATTAGCTAACATACTTTTTTGTGAATATGAAAATTTCTAACGCTCTGAAAATACTTTTTTCAGAAGCTTAGCTAAGCTAGTTGGTAGACATTTTTTGAAAAAATATATCTTATCAAAACAAAAAAAGGAAGAATTTCTTTTTGTTTTCATTCTTTTTCTATTTTGGAAAAAAAAAATGAAAATGAAAAATTGCGCTGCAAAAGAAGAAAAAATATGCAGTGCTGGTATCTTACCCTTCGCTATTGCACCCAACGCGGCCAACGATATTTACGTTTTATTGGGGAAAGAAGAAAATATACCCGGATGGAATTTTGGATCTCATAAATGGTGCGATTTCTCGGGTGGAACCGATCGAACTGATATCGATGTCGAAACCACCGCCGCGCGTGAATTCGTAGAAGAAAGTATGGCCGTCGTTCCTTTGAAAACGAACCCTTATCAGCATTATCAAACGAAAACATACATCGAAAATAGCAGATCAGAAAAACATATTTACATTCAGGTCGAAGATGTATATCAAGATCTGAAGGAAGGAAATTACACGCATAAAATTACGATGATGAAACCTATCAAAACGGAAGATCATTGTGTGTTGAAATGCGTCTGTTATTTGAAACGGATTCCGTGGCAACCCGAATTGCCGGCCCATTTTGATGCGGTGCGATATAGACTGTTCCACATCCGTTCGCTCTCTCGAAGATATCAAGAGAGTATTTCTGAATTTCCGACATCTGTACCTCTCCCTGGTGGGATCATGAGAAATGAGAATCAGACACCAAAATCTAAAATATCAATCGTGGTGAACATGCATCTGTCCGATCAAAATAACGGAATACGATACGCGTATTGGACCGAAGGAGAGGGTATCAAATACCAAATAATACATTTCAACCAAATCGGTCAACTTATAAAGGAAAACAGTTTAGGGTTAAACATATCCGCCAGGAGCAGCTTGTATCCGCCAGCAGAAATGAAAATGCGAAAAGTTGTCGATTTGTGGCAGCGTCTGCGTCATGCCTTTTATCTGCTGCCATATTGTATGCGCGACCATCCAGCCCTGGATATCAAAATGGTTCCCAATACCGCCTTGATTATTAGTGTGAGTGTCAAAAACTGCTATTTGGAAAAAGAAAGCGCAATTTGGTGGTCCTTGCCCAGACTTTCCGAAGTTATTCAACATGGAGGGTCATTTCGCGGTGAAATGTTCAGACCCAATTTTTTACCTTATCTAGCCGTAGTGCTAGATATTTTAAAAAAGTATTCCTCTTCATCCTCCGCATCGAAACGGAAAGAAGAATACGAAGTCAATGTTGTGCCTTGGCGTTCCAAATCAACTTCCAGTTCTTTTTGACATCATTCTACAAAATAAAAATTGCAATTTTTTGAAAAATGGCCGCGAATGCCAAAATGGAGACATTGACCCAAGACAGAGTTGAAGAAATTTCGAAGGATCCTAAAAATGTCATGTGCGAGTATGAACATGATACCGTGGATCGTGTGAAACCCAGCGACGAAGTGAAAGAATTGATGATGGAAACGATGAGAAAATATAAAACCCTTCGTCAAAATCAACATGATTTGTGCGATCGAGCTTGTCGTCGCGAGTTAGTAAAAGAGCATGATTACTTGAAAGAATTTCAAAAAACACATCCGAAAATTTTCGAGACACTCACGAATCGAAATTCGAATGCAAGAGATTTTGAAGTGATTTTTTTTCAATTAAACATTCTAAGAGATGTGGAGAGAGGGGAAATTTCGTCCGATATGGGAATGCAGAAAGTCCAGATGCACGCTGTTGATGTCTGTAAAACTGGGATGTCCTATGAAGAATGGCAGGAGAAACAAAAAAACTCTAAACAGTGAGTGTTGCATATTTTCTGATTTCTCCTCGCATACTCTTAGCTCCGAAGCACACCTTTCGAGGTCTCTAATAGGAAGGAACAAAAACAAATAAAATAAATCGGATTTTTATTTTTTTCTTCAGAAATTTCTCGTGTTTTCAGTTTTTGTCTTTTGATACAATTCATTTTCGTGTTTTATTATAATAAATGAGTCAATGGCCAATTAAAAAAGGGTCATTGAGTATTATAGGAAGTCCATCAGATTTGGATTTCCATAAAAAAAAACGTATTTCCAAAGATCAAAAAAAAATAGTAGTTTAAAATAAATGTCTTTTTCTTCATTATCGAAAAATTTCATAGATATTAAAGAGCTACTGAACAAATTAAAAATCGCTCTGAAACGCACGAATAAGCTAAATCAAAAAATTGATTTGGGAAACAAAAAGCTTCCTATAAACTTCGGGAATAATGAGGAATCTTTTTTGTATTGGTTAGAAAGCGATTTAAGTATCTTTAATACATGGCAAAATTTGTTATATAGATTTCATGATTTTAACAAGCATAAGCTTGACAATGAGTCTTCCCTCTCCGTCAGAACTATAACTGATTTTGATGGAGACATTCTTGAACCTACCGAAGAAAACGTGAATGAAGAAGAAGTCCTAAATTATAACATTAGAAACAATGAAATGAAAAAAATCAAAACTTTATTGGAGTTCCTCTTGTTCAAATGTGTATTGACTCCAGAAGATGAACAAACAAGAAAATATCAGAAACAAAGAAGTCAACTAGATAATGAACGAAGAATAAAATATCAGAAACAAAGAAGGCAACAGATGAAAAAGCTACAACAAAGAAGGCAACAGATGATGAAAAAGCTACAACAAAGTGGGCAACAACATGCGAACACTGTAAATGGTGCGATTTCCGAACATTGCCCACATTTTCCATATATATTGGTTCCATTGGATAAATTAACAGAAAAATCTATTAAAACCCTAAACGTCAAATTTGATTGTCCTGGTGGAAAGTGTGATTTCGGGTCAGATTGGTATGCGATTGCGGCCAAAGTCGAGAATCCCACAGAGGCCATCGCTTTTGTTTGTGGAAATCTTACAGATTCATCAACATTGTATATAAAATCGATGTGTACACATCCCGATCATCAACGGCAAGGATTGGGAACATTATTGATTGCAGGAATTTTGTTATTGGCCAAAAGCAGAAATATAGACAATGTTTTGGTAGAGACCAACATTAAGTCTGGATCATTGTTGACATCGAAATGGAAATTTAGTAGGCAAAATACATATTCGACATATCAAATGACTCACCTTGAAAATTTATCGCAGATGGACAAAACATATATTATTAATACTGCTGTACAAACTATAAAACGCCATTGTCCTAAAAAAAGTGCCCAAACCCCCCCCCCTCCATTAGGAAGGGTACTCTTCCTCTAATCCGCACGAGTCCCCGACGATCTAAAAACAGTACCCAAAGTTCGAGTCCCAGTAAAAAAAGAAGAAAAACACAAAATTCCCCGACGCCTAAAATAAATATTCTGAAAAAGTCGATCACATTTTCCCTAAAAGAGAATGTGACTCTTTCACTTGATATTATTATGAAAATATATGTTGATCTCAAGACATCACTACATCCAGATTATCCATACTCTTTGTCAGATTTATTTACAATGAACTGCGTGCGTGATTTTGCAATAAGAGTTCAATAAAATTATTATTTTGTATTCCATATTTTGTTTTGCGGTCATTTTTTCAACCAAATCAAAATTGTATCTCCATTGTCTCAATACCAATATAAACGTTTCCACCAGGAGTAGAGCAGCTAAGAATTATTTCACATACACCAATGACAATTTCTAGAATTATTTTTCTGTTTATTTGTCCAAATCAAAATTAAATTGTCCAGAAACCATTTCTGGAATGGGTCCTTTTTTTAATTTGGAATATTCCTTTACACGTTGATCGTCTTCCCGCTGAAGTGCCTCTCGATCCACCGGTTCAGATGACTCTTCATGCTTGAACTCCACAGGTTTCAAAGGATCGAAATTTTCAGGAGCTTTGCTGTCTTCCGTCACTTCGATGGCCTTTACTTCCTTTCCTTCGCTCTTCAGTTCCTGTTCATATTTCAGCAATTCTTCCTTTCTCAACTTCTTGTCATTCATCAGTTTGTTCTGCTCGGGATTTCGATATTTCTCTTTGATATCATCCAATACGATGTCTTCTGGAAAAAGCCATTCGTACATGTCTACAATAAACATATTCATACAAAAAATGTAATTTTTAAGGGTTTCCATATGAGCTTCTGCATTTTCGATGGTGTCGAAACAATCAATCAACATTATGGCTGGCTCCGGATCGTCCTTTCCCGCAAGAAATGATATACTGACGTCTATCAATACAATCACGATGGCGTATTGCTGTCCTCTCAATTCCATCATTCTAGGCACGCGAGCCACTTCTTTCATGCTGTTCCTGGCTGAGACACGACTGTTTTCCTGGCGAATACCCTTCTCGTTCTCCAACGCTGCTGCTGCTACGGCCTGGGAACGGGAGGATTTGGAATTTTTTTCTCTTGCTTTTTCTCTTTGTTTTTCCAAAGACAATCCCATTTTCCCTTGGGTTCTTTCGGTGTGATGTTGTTTGAATTCTTCGATGGACATTTCCAAATGATCTAAGTGTTTCTTTTTAATTTGTTCTATTTTCTCTTTGGTGTATTCTGCATCCCTTTCTCTGATAGAATTTTTGGGTATCAACATGTATTGCTCTAATGGAAGTTTATGCAAATCTCCCAGTTTGCATTTCATTGATTCAGATTCCTCGTCAAAAAAAAGCATTTTAAATTCCTTCAAATCATCCACCCAATTGTTGAAATCTCTCTCATGTTTGAACAATCCTAATATCCGAAACGCCGGACATTTGCATGGCGGATTCAACATTCGATGGGATTTATTCACCACCGCAAATTTGTAATCGAATTTCGATTGCAATTTGACCGTGGGAGCTTTGGCAGGAAGTCCATAAGAAGCTTTCTCTTTTTTCATTTTTATAGATTCCTGTTGTCTCCTTTCGATCTCACCCACCCGTTCCTCGTGTCGATTCAATTCTCGTAACATCGCTTCCTCATTCGCTGTCATTTTTTCATCTTCCTGATTTTCTTCTTTTCCTTTAAAATTCTTTGAAATAGAATCATCCTCCTCCATATCAAATTTATTTAGTACTCCATTTATTTTTTGTAATTTTTATTGACCGCATGTTTTTTTTAAAAGGAACTCTTTTTTTAATGAGAAGCAGAAGGGATCAACCCCAAATTTTTAACACACGTTCGTTTCGTATGTCCAACTTCACCACATTTCGAACAATGCATCTCTCTCTTTATTTTTTTAGACTGCGTCGAAGCTGCTCTGACTTTGGTTTCTTCATTTTCTTTGCATATCCCAATGATTGATTTTATATTGGGTATGATTGGAAGACGCGGATAATTGCGAAATTGTGCGCGACAATGTGGACACAAGGAATTATGTTCGAATGCTTGGAAAATCGATTTTTGTGAAAACAGTGCTCCACAACAAGGCATCGCGACTGGATCTACAATAAGTTCCATGGTAATCGGACACGTCAGATATTCAGAAAGGAGTTTTTGCTTCAATGAACAAGAATTTTCTTTTTTGCTGCTTGTAGAAGAAGGACTATTTTCCTTTATAAGTTGACGGAAGGATGCAAAAGAAGAACCATATTGCCATGCTTTTGTAATTATATTTGTTCCTTCTTGTTTCGTAAATTTGCAATATTCTGTCAGCTCTTCATTGAAAAGCGAATCCCTTAAAAACCAATAAGCCTCCGACATTTCAACGGTCCATCCATTTTCTTCTTCTTCCCTTTCTACTTGGAAGCATTTTGGTTTGGATGCTATCAAACATGCGAGAGATTCTGCCCAATGTCCCATTATGGAATTATCACCTCCGCCCATCATTTCGAAATGAGTTACTAGTTCATTGGCATGTTGATTCCATTTTTCCCATTCTTCCGGAACATCTGAAGTACTCTCTACACTAGAAGCAGCTGCCATGTGTTATTCCTTCCTAGTAGACAGCAATCGTCGCAGCGCAGCTGGTAGGAGAATTTTTGAGAAAAAATGAAAAGTATACGTTTGGCTGCTAGATAGGACTCTAAAAAATGTGGGAAAAATTACATCCTGCGTTTTTGTGCAGAAATCGATTACCCTAGTGGGACCAATTTCTGTAATTGTTGTTTCTGAATTTATCATTTACTATTTACCACAACTTTTATTGGCTCTTAAAACACGACATTTCGGACATCGAAAATTCCAAAATAATCTCTCCTCTATATTATCAAAAGATTGACCAATGAGTAGTGGTACGGAACAAATCGCACTAAATCGTGAAATTTTGACAATATTATATGCGAACGATGCTTATTGGGGACGATGCTCAGGTCCAGAAAATCGTCCAGGGATGACATTCGAACCCTTGTTGACAGCCTTGCTAGATCGATATCCAACCAGAATGTGGAATGCGGAATTATTGAATTTATTGTTGAATCTTGGATTGCGAACCGGTATTTTTAAAACCCAACAAGTAAATTTAGCCACCTGTCAAGTTCAGGTTGATCCTCCTCCTCTGCCACAGCCGACACCCTTTTTTGGAAACAATTCTATGGTTATCGAACGCTACACAAATAAGGTTTATACAGACATTGCTCCAAGACGAATATGTATTCCTCAATGCCATCGAACGATCGCTCCTCTTGTGTAATACGTTCGTTTAACACTATTTATTTAACTAGGTTTATCCATTTATTGAATTTTAGATAATTTATTCCAATTTGCATTATCAAACGAGAATACCATACCATACCACACCACACCACCTGTAGGGCAGTGCAGTGCAGTGCAGTGCAGTATATCTTCTTCATTCCTGTTTCATTTCAACGATCGAATGACACAAAATTGAATGAAATTGGTAATTAGTAATATTACTAAAAAAAATATTACATGGATTTGAAGAAATGGCTTTTTAAAAGTGCAGTTTTTATTTTCCATGGCGGCGACGGAGTTTCGATTCGAGAAGTCGAAATCGGATTTTTCCTTGGTCTGTACCAAACCGTTGGACGATGACCGCTTGACTATTAACGTGAAACAAATTCAAACGTATCCTGATATTGCGACATTTGTGTGGGAAACTTCTTTCTCTTGGAAAGACGTTGGTTTATCCCAAAAGAAACTTCGCGACGCTGTTGCGAAAACATCATCCGACGCGATTTTGAAGTTGCCAAACAAAAAAATTTTATTTTCGCTTCCCAACGGTGTATCCTTCCAATTAAAGCCTATCGAATTTCTCTGCAATTGCACATCCAATTTGAAAACGACAATCCGAAGCAAGACAAACATCTTCCTCTTGGATCTTCAGCTTGAAGTCGTTTCTGACGCACTCGATTTCGATGATGACTCAGAATTTGCACCTCATGCAAAAAATCAATCTTCACTCCAATATTTGTGAATTATCCGGAGCGTTGCTGTTGCATCATGGTTTGAGCGAAATGAAATCTGGAAAGATAGGTATTCATATCTTTACTCTTGCACCAGAAGTATATCCGAAAATGTCTTGCATGTTCCGTTGCGAGTTATGCAACGAAGAAAAAAATTTACTCATTTCGAAAAATTGGGTTTCGGTATTTTTCCGACGTAATGGAGAAGTCTTCGTGAAATCCGATATCTCTGGTGTGTTATATCTGGATGAAATCAGATATTCTCTTTAAATGAGTTGGCCAATAGTATAAAAAATTATTCGCTCGCTCCCTTCAACCAAACTATTCTTTTTTTGATGAAAGGAATAAATTTTTGCCACGTCATACGAAAACCCCTCATTATATTTTTTCTAATTTAATTTTTGATGCATATGAAGAGAATTTTTTATATCTGTAAAAATTCAGGAATCATACACCTTGATAATATCTTTTTGTTGGCATTCCTTTCGGCACACAGGACAATTCAAGACCAATTTGCTGCAGTTTTCACACATGCAATAATGTCCACAAACCACGATGATCATTTTTTTTTCATTATCCATACAGATGACACAGTCGTTCCCTTTCTCCGCAGCCGCAGGCAGGGAATGAATATGAGAAGAATGGGGATTTTGGAAACGAGAAAATTTATCCCTCGCAGCGAGCATTTTCTCCAAGAACCAATCTCTCTTCCTCATTGGATTCTCGTTTACATCTTTCTCAACTATACACATTTCACACATTTCACACATTTCACTTTTATAAAAATTATAATGACCACATTCAAAAATTAATATAGGTTCTGTTCCTTCTGACGATGACATGTTTTTTTTTATTGAGGTGATATATAATTTTATTTTTTTTGGAAAATAGTAAATGTACGGTACAAAAAGAACAAAATATAAAATATCCCATAAAATAAAAAATGAATGCTTATGACGAAGCTAGACGAAGTAGATCCAAAGATAGTAGATTATATCTCATCTCCAATACCAGAGTCTTAACAGAAGAAGAAACAAATGAATTCGTGGAGCACCGATTCGAGATTCATGGGACGAGAGGAAACACTTACACAGTGACGACGAGTCCCAAAACAGAGTTTCATCCACGCGGAGGGAGGGGTAATAAATGGAGATTGAGACATACTTGTACTTGTCCAGATTTTATGAGACGGGATCGTATTTGTAAACATATTTATTTCGTCTATCACAGAGCATTGCATTTTGAAGAGGACTACAATTTAGATATCATTCCAAAAGAGGTGTTGGATAACCATTTGGCACTTTTTATTGAAAAAGCTTTTTTCGAAAAGAAAAAGAAAACAGAAGCGCGGGAAATAGAAGAGCATGATGAATGCGTAATTTGTTTCGATTTGCTCCTGGAACGTCCCACGGATCATTGTCGTTCTTGTTTAAATTCGTTGCATAAAGATTGTATTTTTTTCCTACAAAAATCTTCGCACAAAAAATGTCCTTTGTGTCGAAGCAAATTTTTTTATAGATTGTATAAATAAAAAAAAAAAAACAAAT
>PVMS01000934.1_pt1 | contig 58325 bp, 58 predicted proteins | sample 1853461 | NCBI WGS metagenome assembly PVMS01 (sample SAMN08582032, study PRJNA380276) | Marine sediment metagenome, whole genome shotgun sequencing project. | isolation source: ocean sediment barecode stripped | collected 2017
CACGGACGCGGATGACGTGACACCCGCACGCCGCTGGCAGCAGACCGGGAGGGAAGCCGTTCTGCTTCTCCCGAACATCGCGAAACTGCTCGTCCGGATCGTGCGGGATCCGCGGGTTCCGGTGCGCCGCAAGACGTTCGCGGCCGCGGTGCTCGTCTATGTGTTGTCCCCCATCGATCTGATCCCCGACATGATCCCCGGTCTGGGCAAGTTCGACGACGTGCTGTTCGTCGCGATCGCGCTCAACCATCTCATCGAAGGCGCCGGGCGCGACGTGATCATCGACCATTGGGACGGATCGGAGGACTCCCTCGATCTGATCCTTTCGGTCGCCGATTGGGGAGCCGAAGTGATACCCGGGCCCTTCCGGCGTCTCCTTCCCTGAGCGGCGCCCGATTGTCAGCCGGTCGGCCCCCGGGTGTACGCTCCGGGGGTGAAGTTCCGTCGGATCGAGAGCCTGCCTCCGTACGTCTTCGCCGAGGTGAACCGACGTAGCCTCGAGGCGCGCCGCGCCGGTGCCGACGTCATCGACCTCGGCTTCGGCAACCCCGACGTGCCGTCGCCCCCGGCGGTCGTCGACAAGCTGGTCGAGGCCGTTCGGAACCCCAAGAACCATCGCTACTCGGCTTCGCGCGGCCTGCCCAACCTGCGCCTCGCCGTCGCGGACCGATACCGACGGAGATACGGGGTCGAACTCGATCCCGACACCGAGGTCATCAACACCATCGGTGCGAAGGAGGGCCTTTCCCATCTGATGTGGGCCCTGGTCCAACCCGGGGACGTGGCACTCGTTCCCGAGCCCTCGTACCCCATCCACATCTACGCCCCCGTGCTTGCCGGCGCCGAGGTGCAGCGGGTGCACCTTTCGATCGACATCGACTTCTTCGAACGTCTGGAAGAGGCGTTCCACAACACCTGGCCGAAACCGAGAGTGATCGTCACCTCCTTCCCGCACAACCCGACGACCGCGATCGTCGAGATCGGCTTCTTCGAGCGCCTCGTCGCTTTCGCTCGCGATCACGACGTCATGCTCGTGCACGACTTCGCCTACGCCGATATCGCCTTCGATGGGTACGAGCCGCCGAGCCTGCTGCAGGTCCCCGGGGCCAAGGAAGTCGGAGTCGAGCTCTACACGCTCTCGAAGAGCCACTCGATGGCCGGATGGCGGGTCGGGTTCGTGGTCGGGAACCCCGAGATGGTGGCGGCGCTCGGACAGCTCAAGTCGTATCTGGACTACGGCACGTTCCAACCGATCCAGATCGCCTCGATCATCGCGCTCAACGAGTGCGACGACTACGTCCCGGAGGTCGTCGAGATCTACCGGCGGAGAAGGGACACCCTCGTGGCAGGTCTCGAGCGAGCCGGCTGGACCGTCGAGAAGCCGCTGGGAACGATGTTCCTGTGGGCCGAGATCCCCGACGAATACGTCGACATGGGCTCGCTCGCGTTCGCCCTCCACCTCCTCGACGAGGCCAAAGTCGCCGTCAGCCCGGGGATCGGATTCGGTCCGTCCGGGGATCGGCACGTCAGGTTCGCACTCGTCGAGAACGAGCAACGGATCGCTCAGGCCACCCGCGGCATCCGGAAGGCGTTGGGGCGGGCGTAGCCGCTATCGATCGGCTCTTCCCAGCGGGAGATAGGCCTTCTCGGCGTAGTCGATCATCATCCGGTGGCTGCTGAAGCCCTTGAGTGTGGAGATCATGGCTTGCTTCATCATCGCCACCCACTCGGTGGGGACACCCCCGTTGTCACGCGTGTAGAACAGGGGCACGACCTCCGATTCGAGGAGGTGGTACAGGTAGCCGGCGTCCTCGGCATCCGAGGCGTGGTGCTCTCCGAAACCCCAGCCGTTCGCCCCGTTGTAACCCTCGACCCACCAGCCGTCGAGCACGCTCAGGTTGAGGCCGCCGTTGATGGCCGCCTTCATCCCGGACGTGCCGCTTGCCTCCTTGGGAGGCCGCGGCGTGTTGAGCCACACGTCCGCACCCGTGACCAGGGTCTTGGCGAGTCTGAGGTCGTAGTCCTCGATGAAAAAGACGTGGCCTTCGAGACCCGGAGTCTGTGACATCTCCACGACCCACTTGACCAAAGCCTGGCCCTCCCGGTCGGCGGGATGCGCCTTGCCGGCGAAGACGATCTGCACCGGGCGCTCGGGATCGGTGAGGATCGAGGTGATCCGACCCGGATCCGAGAAGATGAGCCCCGCTCGCTTGTACGTGGCGAACCGGCGGGCGAAGACGATGGTCAGACGATCGGCCGGGAGCTGGTCGTCGATCCAACGCAATCGAGCCGGGCTGTTCCCGTGCCGAGCGAACTCTTCCCGGAGCCGATTGCGCAACCTGCGGGTCATCAGCTCTTTCTGGGACTCGTGGGCACGCCAGAGGTCCTCATCGGGGATCTTCTCTATCGCGGTGGCCAGGTCGACGTCGTCCGTCTTGCCGGGCTCCCCGACGTAGCGGGTCAGGAGCCGCGCGATGCTGCGTCCGAGCCATGTCCCCGGATGGATGCCGTTCGTGATCGCCAGCGCCCGATCACCGATCAGCCACTCCCAGTCCTGGGTGACCACGTCGGCGTGGCGTTGCGAAACGCCGTTGGTGCGGTCGGACAGCCGGATCGCGAGCGCCCCCAGGTCGAATCGACCGTCATCGTGCTCTCCCGAACGGGCGAGAGCGCGCTGGGTCGCCTCGTCGAGGCCGGCAACGGTTCCGGCGAGATAGGACGCGGCGACATCGGCGTCGAACACCTCGTTGCCCGCGGGCACCGGCGTGTGGAGCGTGAACAGGGTGTGATCCGAAACCCGCTCGACCGCCTCGGCGAGATCGAGTCCGTCCCGTTTCTCCCAACTGAGGCGTTCGAACAGGCTGAGAGCGGCGTGACCTTCGTTGACGTGCCACATCGACGGGTCGAGTTCGAGCGCTTCGATCACCCGCGCGCCGCCGACGCCCAGGACGAGCTCCTGGGCGAAACGCATCTCCCGGCCACGCACGTAGAGCATGTGGGTGATGGGGCGGTCCGCCGGGTCGTTCTCCGGAAGATCGGTGTCGAGGAGGAGCAGGGGAACCCGTCCCACGTCGATCCGCCAGGCGCCGACGGCGATGTCGCGACGCTGCACCGACACGTGAACCCGAAGCGGCTGTCCGGTGTGAGGATCGAGGACCTGACGGATGGGCCGGCGGCGGAGTTCGACCGGACGGTACGTGTGTTGCTGGTTCCCATCCGGATCGACCGCCTGACGGAAGTAGCCCCTCCGGTACAGGAGGCCGACACCCAGCAGCGGTATGCCCAGGTCCGATGCCGCCTTGAGATGATCCCCGGCGAGCACGCCGAGACCTCCCGAGTAGAACGTCAGTTTCTCGTTGATACCGAACTCGGCGCACAGATAGGCGACGGGACCCGGCAGTTCGCCGCCGTGGTTCACTTCGTACCAGGTTCCGCGAGACGCCATGTACTCGTCGAAGCGGTCGACGGCCTCGCTGTACAACTCGGAGAAGCCCGCGTTGGCGGCCAGCGCCTCCCAGGTACCGGGGGCGACCACCTGGAGCAGGCCGATCGGATTGCGGCTCACCGCCCAGGCACGGGGATCGATCCGGGGCCACAGGTCGCTTGCGATGGGATCCCAGGACCACCAGAGGTTGTACGCGATGTCGTAGAGTCGCCTGAATTCACGGGGAATCGACAGCGGGACCTTGGGTCCGACCGGGATCGATCGCAGCAGTTCGATGTCGGGTTCGGTCACGGGGCAACTCCTGGGGCGGCAGCCCGGGAGGCTAGTGCCCCCAGCGGCATGAAACCTTCCCGCCGCACCGGAGGTCGGTAGCCCGAACGACCTCACGATCCGGAAAGAGCAACATGTCATCCGGTACGAGCATCCCGTCATCCGTCGCCGTCCTGTTCCCGGGACAGGGCAGCCAATCGGTCGGCATGGGTGCCGATGTGTTCGCATCGCGCCCCGACCTGCTCGGGGACCGTGCCGATGCGATCCTCGGCTGGTCGCTCGCCGCGGTCGTCTCCGAAGGACCCGAGGACAAGCTCACCCGCACCGACCGCGCCCAGCCTGCGCTCTACGCCGTGTCGTTCGCACTGTGGGAAGCACTCAGCGCAGTCCTTCCATCACCGCCGGTCGCGGCGGCAGGGCATTCCCTCGGTGAGTACACGGCGCTGGCGGCAGCCGGCGTCTTCGATTTCGACACCGGCCTCTCCCTGGTCGCGGCGCGAGGCAAGGCGATGGCTCACGCGGCGCGCCGGGCCGCATCATCCATGGCGGCGCTGTTGGGTGCCGACCTCGAGGGAGCCGAGCGGATCGCCGCGGAACGGAGGGCGTCCGGGGGCCGACTGTGGATCGCGAACGTCAATGCCCCCGGTCAGATCGTCCTCGCGGGGGGAAGGGACGACGTGGCCTGGCTGATCGACAACGCCCGCGACCTCGGAGCGCGCCGGGCCATCGAACTCAAGGTGGCGGGCGCTTTCCACACCCCCTATATGGCCCCCGCGGCCGACGAACTGGTCGACGCGTTGAGCACGATGACGTTCCACGATCCCAGGTTCCCGGTGTACGCGAACGCCACCGCCGAGCCGATGGAGGACCCGCGGATCGAGTTGGCGGAACAGCTCGTGGCACCCGTACGTTTCGCTTCTACGTTGCGGAACATGGCCGACCACGGCGTGGGAACCTTCATCCACGTGGGCCCCGGTGCCGTCACGGCCGGCCTGGCCCGACGCACGGTGCCGGATGCGGAGGTCCTCGTGGTGTCGAGCCTCGAAGATATCGCGGCCGTGGCGGACCACCCGTCCGTACAATGATCGACGATCCTGAGGGAGGGACACACATGCAGAGAGCGACGATCACCGGCTGGGGTCGGTGCACCCCGGAGCCCGTGCTGACCAACGACGATCTCGCGTCGATCATGGATACCACCGACGAGTGGATCACGTCGCGGTCCGGCATCAAGGAACGCAGGATCGCCCACGTCGAGAACTCGGACATGGCCGCCGTCGCCGGGCAGAAGGCGCTGGCGGCGGCAGGCCTCGAAGCGGCCGACATCGACTACCTCCTCGTGGCGACCTGCACCGCCGATCGTCAGATCCCATCGAACGCCTGTTACGTGCAGGCGAAACTCGGAGCGGTCAACGCCGCGGCCCTGGATGCCAACGCCGGGTGCACCGGGTTCATCTACGGGCTCAACCTGGCGAACGGCCTCATCGCCACCGGATCCGCCAGGCGGATCCTCCTCATCGGCTCCGAGAAGATCTCCCCGTACCTCGACTTCGACGAGCGCTCGACCGCGGTGCTCTTCGGCGACGGTGCCGGCGCCGTGGTGCTCGAAGCGGCGGAATCCGACGAAGGGATCCGCGCGGTGAACCAACGGTCCGACGGGACGTTGAGCGAGGTGCTCACCTCGAGCGGCGTGGGCACCGCCTTCATCGGCGTTCCGAGCCCCATTCGGATCATCATGGACGGTCCGACCCTCTTCAAGAACGCCGTGATCGAGATGAGCGAAGCCGCCGCGGAGGTCATCGAGGATGCCGGTTGGACCATCGACGACGTCGACCTGCTGATCCCGCATCAAGCCAACGCCCGGATCATCGACGCCACCGCGCGCCGCCTCGGTTTCGACGAAGCGAAGATCTTCACGAACATCGCCTCCTACGGGAACACGTCGGCCGCGTCGATCCCTCTCGCCCTCTCCGAGGCGCTCGATGCGGGACGTCTTGCTCCGGGAGCGAACCTCGTCCTCGTCGCGTTCGGCGCCGGGCTCACCTGGGGTGGCGCTGCGATCAAATGGGGGGATCGCGTCGAACCGATCGCAACGTCCGATGCAGCACTCCCGCCTGCCGAGCAGACCGCTCTCGAGATCCTCGTCGAGCGACAGGAGGCGAAGACCCGATGAGTCGTATCGTGTTGGTCACCGGTGGTTCCCGCGGGATCGGAAGGGCCATCGCCGAGCATCTCGGAGAGCGGGGCAACGCTGTGGCCGTCAACTACGCGGCGAACGCCGACGCCGCCGACGAGGTGGTGTCGGTGATCGAGGGCTACGGAAGCAAGGCCATCGCCGTCCAGGCCGACGTCGGAGACTCGGATGCGGTCACCGCGATGTTCGAAGAGGTGACCGCCGGGCTTGGATCCGTCGAGGTCCTCGTCAACAACGCCGGGATCACCCGCGACGGATTGCTGCTGCGGATGGGGCCCGACCAGTGGGACGACGTGATCGCGACGAACCTGCGCTCCGTGTACCTCTGCACGCGAGCCGCGCTCCGCCCCATGGTGCGAGCCCGCTGGGGTCGGGTGATCTCGTTGAGTTCGGTGTCGGGGATCTCCGGGAACCCCGGTCAGGCGAACTACGCGGCCTCGAAGGCGGGGATCATCGGCTTCACCAGGTCGATCGCCCGCGAGGTTGGCTCGCGCAGCATCACCGTCAACGCGGTGGCGCCCGGATTCATCGAGACGGACATGACGGAGGCGCTGGGCGAGGACGTCGCCGAGGCCGCGGCCGACCGCATCGCGGTGGGGCGGCTCGGTCGTCCCCGAGAAGTGGCGTCGGCGGTGGGCTATCTTGCCTCCGACGAAGCCGCGTACATAACGGGCCAGACACTCGTCGTCGACGGAGGTCTGGCCCTGTGAAGGACAGCCGATCAAGGAGGGCTGAGGATATGGAACGTTCGGAGATCGAAGCGAAGTTGGCCGACGTGCTGGTCGACGAGTTGGGCATCGAGCGGGAGCAGATCAACGCCGATGCCAGGTTCGAAGAAGATCTCGAGGTCGACTCGCTGGGTGTTGTGGAGCTGCTGATGGCGCTCGAAGACAACTTCAGTGTGAAGATCCCCGACGAGGAAGCCGAGCAGATCACCACGGTGGGTGAAGCCATCAATCTGGTCGACGCCAAACTCAACACCTGAAGGAGACCATCGTGACAGAGCGTCGCGTCGTTGTCACCGGCATCGGTACCGTGAACCCGCTCGGTGCGGACACGAACGAGTTCTGGAAGAACAGCCTCTCCGGGATCTCCGGGATCCATACGATCGAGGGCATCGACACCTCCGGCCTGACGACGAAGATCGCCGGACAGGTCTCCGATTTCGACATCGGGCAGTACATGCCGCGCCGACAGTCGCGTCGGCTCGATCGGAGTGCTCAGTTCTTCTGGGTGGCGACGAAACAGGCGCTGGACGATGCGGGGCTTTCCTTCGACGAGGACGATCCCGAGGCTGAGCGGATCGGTGTCGTCGCCGGGACCGGCATCGGGGGCATCGAGACGTTGGAGACGGAGTTCGACACCTTGTTCCACACCGGTCCGCATCGCCTGAGCCCATTCGGGATCACCAAGATCATCTCGAACATGGCCGGCGGGATCGTCTCGATCGATTTCCACCTGCTGGGTCCGAACACCACCACCGTGACCGCTTGTGCCGCGTCCGCCAATGCCATCGGTGATGCCGCCGCGATCATCGAGCGGGGAGCTGCCGATGTGATGGTGGCGGGCGGCGCAGAAGCCTCCGTCACCCGGTTCGCCATCGCCGGATTCGGTCAGGCCCGCGCCCTCAGCACGAACAACGACAACCCGGAAGTTGCCAGCCGACCCTTCGACCTCGAACGCGACGGCTTCGTGATGGCGGAGGGAGGCGCCGCCCTCATCCTCGAGGAGCGGGACCGGGCCATGGCCCGCGGCGCCGACATCTACGCCGAAGTCGTCGGGTACGGCATGTCGGCGGACGCCTACCACATCACGCTCCCGAGACCGGGTGGAGCCGGAGCGGCCCGCGCCATGCGGGCAGCGATACTCGATGCCGGAATCGAGCCGGGCGACATCGATTACATCAATGCCCACGGCACGTCGACGGCGGCCAATGACGCGACCGAGACCGCCGCCATCAAGACCGTGATGGGCGACGAGGCGTACCGGGTCCCGATCTCGTCGACGAAATCGATGACCGGGCACCTCCTCGGAGCCGCCGGGGCGCTCGAGGCGATCGCGTCGATCTTGGCCATTCGCGACGGGGTGATCCCGGCAACGATCAATTACGCCACCCCGGACCCGGAGTGCGACCTCGATTACGTGCCGAACGAGCCGAGGGAGGCGGAGATCCGCTACGCGATGAGCAACTCGTTCGGATTCGGCGGCCACAACGTAGCGTTGGTGTTCGCCCGGGCCTAGGCGGCCGCGACGACTTCGGCTTCAGTCACAGCTCTCGTCCGGCCCGCATCCGGTTCGCGGCGGCGGACGGTTCGTGGCGGCCGCTTCGTGGTATTCGTCGAAGGACCGGGTAGCGAGAGCGACGATGAGCCCCACACCGACGAACGCCCCGGTGCCGGTGACGACTGCGGCGAGGATCTGGATGCCGGGGCACAGTGCGGGCATACACAGAGCGTGGGTGATGCTGCTGCCGATCATCGCGCCGGTGACGGTACCTGCGATCACGGAGAGCGAAACGACGGGCCGGACCTTCATGCGGGTCGCGATGACACCCAGAACGAGGCCGGCGATGCCACCGGCGATGCCACCGATCTTGCCTCCCATCAACCACCCGGGAACCGCGCCCGCGGCGGTGCCGCCCGCGATCGTCACCCAATCGGCGCGATCCATCAGCCGGACTCCGCCGGTGAGGTGCTCGGTCGGTGGCGGGGTGCCGGAAGCGGGGGGACGGAACTCCGGATCGCGCGGCGGGCGGCGGGCGTCCACGCCAACGTGGTCACGATCCCACCCACGGCGAGCAGGGCGGTCGCTCCTGCGACGCTGAGCGTCGTCGCCGCCCCGATGGTCAGGACGGGGACCACCAGCCTGAGGCCCCACAGTCCCCAGGTGTTCGCCCGGATGTAGCCGATGACGAGAACGACCGAGGCGGTGGCAAGCACGACGAGCGGGACCGTCAGGCCGCCCGGCGAGACGAATCCGATGAGCGGCACGAGCGCGAGGGCGGCCGGGGGCAGGACGGCGACCCGGGGCTCCGGCCCGGTGGCGGAGGGTCGTCGTCGGAGCCATACCCGCAGCCACGGTCCGCTCAGGCCGCCGATCGCCGCCAGGGAGAGGACCAGGGCGACCACGGCGGTGACCTCGTCGAGTCCCGTGATCGCCGCTACGACCAAGCCGAGGGCCAAGGTGGCGAAGGCCAGCCACCGCGCCCAGGGAGCCCGCACGAGCAGAAGACCGACCACCGAGATGACCGTGAAGATGACGATGCCCGCGGCGATCGCGATCGCCGAAGAGGCCGCGAACGGTTCCGGCGCGACGCCGAGGTGGATCGCCCACGCGATCCCAGCGCCGGCCAGTGTCGCCGCGACGAAATACGGAGCTCTCGACATGGTGCGCAACCCTAGGAGCGAGCCCGTTCTTGCGGACATACGGCCCACATAGTGCGCACATGTCCGCCGGAAGCAGCTCGTCACGGAGCCCAGTAGGCCTGTTCCGTCCACTCGGATTCGCCGGGCGACAGTTCGATGATCGAGGCGTGTTCGGGCTTCTCGTGATGCAAACCGGAGACGGGTCGGCCGGTGAGGGTGAGCCGGGCCGCCTGGACGGGATCCTGATGGGAAACGATCACGAGCGGACCCGTCAGATCCGACCTCCATCGCCGGGTTGCCTCGGCCGACCGTCGCGCCATGTCTCCGAGACTCTCCGGGGAGAAGGGAAGATCGGCCGGGTCGTCGAGATAGGCCTGCACCTCGCCCGGGAACGCCGCATCGAGCGCCTCCCAGGAGTGGCCCCGCCACCGACCGAGGAGGCGCCATTCGGTCAGATCGTCGTCCACGATGGGGACAACTCCGTTCGCCTCCGCGATGACCGCCGCGGTCTGCGTGGCGCGGCGCAGCGGTGAGGAGACCACGGCCTCGATCGTTCCGAGTCGTCTCGCCGTGGCGGTCACCTGGCTGCGGCCGCGGTCGCTCAGACCGAAGCCGGGGAGGTCGGCATAGACGACGTGGTCGGGATTCAGCACTTCGCCGTGTCGCACGAGATAGACCGGGGCCGTCATCGCCGGCAGCGTACCCCCGGTACTGTGAAGTCATGCCGGAGTTCGCCGAACGTTTTCTCCATGTCGACATGGACGCGTTTTTCGTCGAGGTCGAGCGCCTCCGTGATCCCTCATTGCGCGAGAAGGCGGTCATCGTGGGCGGCCTGGGACCGCGAGGAGTCGTCGCATCGGCCAGCTACGAAGCTCGTCGGTACGGCGTTCGATCGGCCATGCCCATGGGCGAAGCGCGACGCCGCTGTCCGGGCGGCTCGTTCCTGGCGCCGGATCACGGTAGCTACTCGTCGATCTCCGTTCGGGTCTTCGAGGTCCTCAACGAGATCACGCCGTACGTCGAAGGGCTCTCGATCGATGAGGCATTCCTCGACATCTCCGGGCTCCGACTCCACTATCGCGAACCCGAGGCCGTCGGCTCGACGGTCCGTGCGTCGATCGCCGACCGCGTCGGTATCCCCAGTTCGGTGGGGATCGGCACGTCCAAGTTCATCGCGAAGTTGGCTTCGACTCACGCCAAACCGGATGGGATGCTGCGCATCGCGGCGGAAACCGAGAGCGAGTTCCTCGCCCCGCTCCCCATCACCGACCTCTGGGGGGTGGGTGAGGCCACGCGCGCCGCCCTCGAAACCCTCGGAGTGCGAACGATCGGTGACCTGAGCGAGGTGCCTTCGGGACTTCTCGAACGACGACTCGGTGTCTCGGTCGGCGCGCACCTCGCCGCATTGTCACGGGGGCTCGATCCCCGGGTCATCGTCACCGATTCGATCACGAGATCCATCTCGGTCGAAGAGACGTTCGATATCGACCACACCGATCGCGAGGCGATCGAGCGGGAGATCCTTCGTCTCTGCGACAAGCTCACCGGTCGTCTGCGGAGGAAAGGGGTCGCGGCCCGCACCCTGACACTCAAAGTCCGGTTCGGAGACTTCTCGTCGCTGACACGGTCGGAAACGCTCGCGGAGCCCGTCCAGACGGTTCCCGCGTTGTGGGCAGTGGCGGGCCGGCTCCTCGCCCGTGCCCGTATCGGGCGGCGCCCGGTTCGTCTCCTCGGGGTGGGTGCTTCGGGCCTGGTGAGCGGTGCCGAACCCCGGCAGATCTCGATGACGAGTGTCGCTCGAGACGCGGTGGCCGAGGCCGCCGAGAACGTCCGGGAGCGTTTCGGTGACGGTGCAGTGTTTCCCGCACGTCTCGTGGACGCTCCCGGTTCAGAGAGGCACGAAGACGAAAGGGAAGCTCGGTGACCCGCGTACGCTGAACGGGGTTCTGGGTATACTGTCGAAGCCGATCCATCCGATGCGGAGGCTGCTGAATGCCGCTGAACGAACGAGAACAGCGCATCCTCGAAGAAATCGAGCGGCACCTCTATGCAGAGGATCCGAAGCTCGCTCAGACCGTCAAGAAGGCGAGTCTCGCCTCGCGCATCAAACGGCGGCAGCGCCTTGCTGCCATCGGGTTCATCGTCGGGCTTCTGCTGATGCTCGCCACGTTCACGCAACAGACGCTGATCGCCGGCCTGGGCTTCGCCATCATGGTGGCGTCCGTGGCATGGTTCGCGATGAGCGTCCGGGAGCGCAGGACCGAGCAATCGGGCCCGCCATCCGTCATCGGTTGGATGGATGGGCTCAGACAACGCTGGCGTCGAGAACGCTAGAGTGACCGCCCCCCGCTGGCGGGGCATCGACCATATTTTCGGGAGCGGGCCGAAAGGCTCGTCTGAGGACGGGGAGTGTTTGCGTTGGACGGATACACGGCTCAACAGACGACGCGCCTGACCGCATGCACGCCGCATCAGCTTCGCTACTGGGACAAGGTGGCGCTGGTGCAACCGTCGCTCCAGCGAACCGGCGGTCGTCCCGGCAGGAGGCGCCTGTACTCGTTTCGAGACCTCGTCGCCCTCCGGGTCGTCAAGAGCTTGCTCGACAACGGGATGTCGATCCAGCGAGTGCGCCGGGCCTGGGACTACCTGCGTCGCACCGCCGACATGGATGCTCACCTCGGTGAGGTGCGGCTGATCACCGACGGCCAGACCATCTTCGCAGTGGCGACCGACGAGGACGAGCTTCTCGACGCGTTGCGGCAGGGGCAGCTCGCCTTCTTCGTGGCGATCAACGAGATCGCCCGGAACGTCGAAGACGATGTGACGAGATTCGAACTCGACCGGGAACAGTTCATCTCCATGCTGCGGACGGTCGAGGACGACGTTCTCGAAGAGGTGAACGAGGCAGGCGGCTGAGCCGACCGCCTTCAGCCCTCGGACCGTTCGCCCCTTCCCTGCCTGCGCAAACCGGTGAACCAGGACAGGCGATACCACGAGAGAGCTCTGCGTCGCGAGGAGAACCGGGTGCTGATGTGGTCCTCCGTCGTCTCCAACGAACGTGCCGCCGTGCGCACGTGATCATCGTCGATCGAGCCCGGCTGACCGTAGATCGCCATGCTGTAGACCCGGGCCAACGGGGTCAGGGCGTCGTCGACATCTTCGGCCACCTCCAGCGGGGTGGCTGCCACATCGGGCGCCTCGCCGAGATCGGTGAGACGCGTGACGATCTGTTCCCACGCGGCGGTCACATCACCCGACTCCAGGCGGCGGCGTCGGCGACGGCGCCGGAACCACTTGAGAGCGGGGATCCCGCTTGCCAGGAGGACGATCAGCATCGCAAGGGGGATGGCGTAGACGACCCAGTCCGCCAGGCCGAATCCGCTACCGGCGACGGCACCGGTCGGCTGGGGGAAGATGAACGAAGCGTCACCTTCATCGGGGGACAGCGGGCCTCGGCTGACGCCTTGCTCGGTCTCGGGTCGTTCCGGTTCTTCGACTCGGGCCAGGTACGCCGTCGCATCGAAGCCCAGGATGTCGGTCAGATCGCTCGAGGTTGGGCTGTTCACCCCGTCGCTGCGGGGGGTGGGGTCGAACCGAACCCACCCTTGACTCGGGATCCACAGCTCGACCCAGGCGTGGGCGTTTCGGTCTTGCACGAGGACGGTGCTGTTCCCGATCGCTCTGCCGGGGGTGAATCCGAGCACGACGCGGGTCGGGATACCGAGGCTCCGGGCCATCACCCCCATCGATGTGGCGAACTGCTCGCAGTAGCCGCGACGATACGACGGATTCCCCGGCTCGTTGTCGAAGAGGAACGTGGAGAGGGTCTCCTGGCCGTGGCCCGGTTCCACTTCGACGTCGTACACGAAACCCGAATCGGGATCGCGGAACCAGGTCTCGAGCGCGAGCCCCTTGTCGAAATCGGTGTCGAGATTGGCCGTGATCTCTTGCGCCTTCTGGGTCACGCGCGGATCGATGGTCGGCAGTTCGGTGTACCGGGGATCATCCAGTTCCCGGGTGGGGAGGTCGGCGACCGGTGCGGGGACGGTCTCGACGTCGGCCGCGGTCGCGAACAGCCGGGAGAGCTGTCCGTCGGGTGCGGTCGCGATCGCGGACCGATCCAGTTGAGGCAGTTCCGCGGTCACCGTGTATCTCATGCCCCGGTACGTCTGGGCTCCCCGGTAGTTGAGCGCCGAATCGAGCCGGCGTACCCGGAACACTCTCCGCTCGGTCGCGTCGACGGCGACGGACGCGTGGGGCGCAGGCAGCCAGTCCTGGGCGAGAGCGTCGATCGTGATCGCAGCCTCGACCTCCGCGGTCGGTCCAAGATAGGCGAGTGCCTCGTCCTGCCACGGTCCCTCATCGAGGGGGAACACCTCGGGCCTGCGCGCGGACCACTGCCCGTTGCGATAGTCCTCGAGGGTGACCAGCGTGAAGTAGACCGACGATGGATCGACGTCCCCGCTGATCCGGGCGGTGAACAGAGGTGTTGGGGTCTGGGCGGCGAGCCCTTTCTGGATCGAAACGAACGGGTTGTACGAGACACTGCCGAAGAAGTCGCCGGTGAGGCCTCCCGGCGTTCGCCACGTGACGACTCCGTTGTTCGGGACGTACCGATGAAGAGCTCCGACGGCGAGGACCGCCACGGCCACGGTTGCGATCACGAGACCGATGGCGGTCGCCGGGAGCCGGGAGGATCCCACAGGGCTGCGCCGCGTCGTCCTGGTCATCTTCCCGACGCCTTGATCTCGTTCGTCCACATTGACCGCGAGGATCGAAGCCGCGACCAGCGTGACGAACACCGCCACCATGATCGGACCGCTCGGCTGACGTTCGATCGTCGCGAACTCGATGCCGACGACGAGGGGCGGGATGAGGGCGACGAACGGGTGTCCCTTGAGGAGGCCCCAGGCGAGCATGGCGCCGAGGACCCAGAACAGGGCGGTGATGATCACGACGACGCCGGTGATCGGCAGGACCGGTTCCACGCTGAACCGGATGACATCGAAGGCTCTCGAGAGATCCGTTCCGAGGGCCGTGATGCCGGCCCATGTGGGGAAGAGGAGGAACGTGGCCTCGGGGGAGGCGAACCGCGTCGCGGCGAGGAACAAGACGGCGAGGTTGATCCCCGCGACGACCAGCGTCCCGACGCGGTAGGTGATCGCGGTCCACGTGATCAGGATGCCCAGGACGAGGCCGGAGAGCACCACGAGTTGCCACTTGGCACCCGAGAGCGTGGGCAGCAGGAGTCGGGTCAGATGCCAGAAGGCGAATCCGATCGATGCGAACGCGACTATCCAGCTGTAGCGGTAGACCATGTCCTTTCGATGCCTTCCCTCCACGCAGGGGCCCACGAAGACGTGGGTCCGGACACCACGGTCGTCACCCCGACCCGCGACAGTTGCAGTATGGCCGGGGTCTCGGAATCGGCAACGGACATGACAACAGTCCGATAGAAGTCCTTGCCCAGGGCGCGGTAGACGTCGAGAGCGGTTGAGTCGGGAATGCCGGTCACCAGGACCAGCACCCCGCCGGACATCCCGTCCCGGCGTAGCCGGGAGACGACCGACCGCAGGTCACCGTTGGGGGAGGGCTGCACGGTGGCGAGCTCCTCCATGGCCGCGGCGTAGGCATCGCTCGAGGTGACGGTCGTCCCGGCCTTCGTTCCCGTCCACAGCGTCGGCGTGTATCCGGCTCTGAAGATGTGGCGGAGAGCCGAGGCAGCCCCCTTGACGGCGTGCTCGTAGCCTGCGGCCGACGCGTGGACGGTCAAGCGTGGGTCGAGGACGATCAGCGCACGCGATTGCCAGGGCACCTCGAGTTGGCGGATCATCAACTCGTCGCGTTTGGCCGACGAGGGCCAATGCACCTTGCGGAGGTCATCGCCGAGTTGGTACTCGCGTAGCGTGAAGAAGTCCTCCCCCCCCGGCCTGGGAGAACGTTGCCCGCGAGGTGTTCACCGTCGGGTCCTTGCCTTTTCCGATCGGCATGCCCTCGAAGTCCTCGACGGCCGGATACACGACCAGGCGATCCGCTTTCCCGGCCGTGTTGCCGCTCTCGGCGAGCGCGAACGGGTCACGGACGTTGACCTGCGCCGGGCCCACGAGGTAGATGCCCCGCGGCTTGCAGAGCACCTCGTATCTCGCGAGGAGAGGATCGTTCGGTTCGACCTGGTCTGCGACGAATCGAGCAGATCCCAGCCCCTGAACCACGTCGACCACCGACACCTGATAGATCCGGCGACGGGCCACGAGTGCGACCTCCACGACCGCCCGATCCCCATCGTGTACCTGGAGGGGAGTGAGGTGCCGGGTGAGGCCCACGCGTGGCGCAGCCGAACGCACGTACAGGCTCCCAATCACCACTGCGGCGATGAGGAAGGCGGCCACGGCGAGGAGCAGGCGCTCGCCGATCGCGATCCAGAGCACGGTCAGTGCCGATCCCGCGCCGATCGCCGCCCAGCCGCGGGTGGTGGGCATCAGGACGGAACCCGTGTCCCGGGCACCGGGACGGTTTGGCCGACCCGTTCGAGCACCTCATGGACCGTGACTCCGCGCATCTGGGCTTCGGGTCTGAGGATGAGCCGGTGGTTGAGCACCGGCTCGATGATGGCCTTGATGTCGTCGGGCGCCACGTAGTCGCGGCCGTCGATCGCGGCGTGGGTTCGGGACGCTCGCAGCAGGTAGAGGGAAGCTCGCGGCGACGCGCCGAGGAGCAGTTCGGGGTCGGCCCGGGTGCCCTCGGAGATGTCGATGATGTACTCCTTGGCGACGTCGGCGACGTGGATCTTGCGGGTGATGTCCTGCATGCCGACGATGTCCGCGGCATGAACGACGGCGCCGAGATCGGTGAACGTCGAACGGTTGCCGTGGGTGTCCAGCATCTCGAGTTCCTTTTCACGTGAGGGGTACCCCACCGTGAGGCGCATCATGAATCGATCGAGTTGTGCCTCGGGCAAGGGATAGGTTCCCTCGTGCTCGATGGGGTTCTGGGTGGCGATGACGATGAAGGGCGAATCGAGGAGACGGGTGACGCCGTCGACGGTGACCTGGCGTTCCTCCATCGCCTCGAGGAGCGCCGCCTGTGTCTTCGGGCTGGCCCGGTTGATCTCGTCGCCCAGCACGACGTTCGCGAAGATCGGACCCGCGCGGAAGACGAACGTGCCCGTCTCGCGGTCCCACACCGATACGCCGGTCACGTCGGACGGCAGGAGGTCGGGCGTGAACTGGATCCGATGGAACGTACAGTCGATCGAGCGGGCCAGAGACTTGGCGAGCAACGTCTTGCCGACACCCGGGACGTCTTCGATGAGCGCGTGCCCGCCGGAGAGCAAGCAGTTCGCGACGAGGACCACGGTGCCGCGTTTGCCCTGGATGACACGTTCGATGTTCGCGGTGATGGTGGCGAAGCGCTCGCCGAACCAGGTCAGCTCATCCGCGGTCACGGGCACGGTGCCTCCTCCGTACGTTGCTGTGCTCTGCGCCGTGTGACTGAGCCTAGGTGGGTGACACGGCTGTGGCGACGTAGCACGGGGTGGTGATGGTGTGAGCCGGCAAGCGGGAGCCGTGGGCCCGACGTCGCGGGTAATCTCCGCGCCGGAGGTGATCCGTGTTCGAGTACGAATCGATCGTCGCCGTTGCCGTTCGTCCCCGGCTCTGGGCGACCGCTATCGGCGCGGTCGCGGCACTCGCCCTCGACGGATGGTGGCGACGGCCCCCCTTCCTCCCTCTTCCCGACGAAGAGATGCTGCGCTGGAGACTGACGACCGCCTACGGATCGCCCGACCATGCCGTGGGCCCCGACGACTTGGTGGCGTACCTGGAATGGAGGCGCCGGCAGCGATCGACTCGTGGCTGACTCCGTTCCGTCACTGCGGGTGGGTGATCCGGGCGCGCTGGTACGCTTCCGGCTATGGCAGGCGCCCTCGTCCTCAATGTCACGCTGGAGCCGCTTTCGGTGGTTTCGACCCGACGCGCGCTCGTGTTGGTGCTGCGGGACCGCGCCGACGTGTTGGCGACGAACGGGGCGATCTGGCGGTCCGAGGAGCTCGAACTGTCCTCGCCGTCGGTCGTGCGACTGCGCCGCTACGTCCGGGTTCCCTACGATCGGCGGATCCCGCTCAACCGGCGTTCGGTTTTCGTGCGCGACCGGCACGAGTGTCAGTACTGCGGGACGCGGGCCGAGAACCTGGACCACGTCGTTCCCAAGTCCCAGGGGGGAACACACACCTGGGAGAACGTCGTCGCCAGTTGCCGGCGCTGCAACACCCGGAAGGGGGGTCGGACCCCCGATCAGGCCGGTTTGGCGCTCAGGGTCGCTCCGCGGCGACCCGTTCGCACGGCGTGGGTGACCGTTGCTCTCGACGCCCCACCCGACCCGACGTGGGAGCCGTACCTCTCCCGGGCGTCCCGCTGAGCGGCCCCCCTCGGCCGGCGCGGGTCAGTCGCTCCGGATGAGGAGCACGGGTTTGGGGGACCGGCGCACGAGTTTCGTGCCGGTCGATCCGAGTAGACCCTGGAACAACCCTTGGCCGTGTGAACCGATGAGGAGGACGTCGGCGTCGAACTCGACGACACTCTCGCCGATGAGGTTCGCCGGCTTCTCCCCTTCGAGGACGATCGCCTCGGCGCTGATGCCGGTCTCCGCGATCGCGGCGGCGATCGGTTCGGCGCACTGGACTCGTTTGTCCGCGAGGTAGCGCTCGATCATCGCGTCGTCGCCGGGCCAACCCGGAGGCGCTTCGTGCGCGACGGCGGGTGTGTCGACGTACTCGTCGTCCGCGATGACGCCGACCCGGTCCTGTTCTCCCATGACCCGGCGGAGGTCGCTCAAGAGGCGTCGCGGGATCTCGACGACCGTGAGCACGGTGACCTTGCCGTCGTTGCCGGCGAGCCTGGTGGCGAAAGGCACCACCTGTTCGATGTCGAGACTGCCGTCGGTGGCGACGAGTACGTGCACGGTGGGTTCCTCCTGGTTCGCGTCGGTCTGGAGACTAGATACTCCCGAGGGATCTAGGAGTCTGCTGAGTAATACCGTTGCTCAGATCGGCGGCCAGGCGCGCCAGTCGCAAGGAGGAGGGTTCGTCACTCCTCCGGAGGAATGGCGGGGCCGACGACGCCGCGAATGGTGATGTCCTGGTCGTCCGAGATGAGTGACATGTATTGCTCAGCGGGCTCCTAGCCCTGTGGGACCTCTGCCTCCTGTGCGATCTCCTCCATCACGGGCACATCGAGGCCGGCTGTCGCGGCATGGTCCAGTGCTCGGCGCAGCCGTGACGGAGCGCTGCGGCCGGTGGCTCCGTGCTCGGGATCACCGTCGAACGCGACCAGCATCCCGGCGACCATCTCCTCCCGGTCCAGAGAACGGCCAACGAGCCACTCCTGGATGTCGAGCACCTCGGAGGCAACGGCCCGCGCCAGTTCGTTGTGCTCGGACCACAGTTGGGTCACCGTGCCACCCGTTCTGAGGCCGGTGATGTTCGCGGTCAGGATGTAGAGGTTCTTGACGACGAGCGCATCGACCAGGTCCTCGTCTCCGATCACGTGAGCGGGCAGACCGATCCCTTCGAGTGCACCGACGAGCGGCAGGGCGAACGGCCCGGCCACGGGTGTCGAGACGACGATCTTCGTGTCGCGTCCCGGTTTCTTCTCGAACCAGACCACCGCGATGGTGGGCGCCGAGATCCCGTATCGCTCCCAGTCGCGGGGGAGCAGTTCGTTCTGGATCAGACCGACGCGGTCCTTCCACGTTTCGGGGAGTTGGGAGAGCACGGCCGCGAGGTCGGCTTCGCCAACGGTGACGAGGACGAGTGCCGGTTCCGGCACGCGGGAGGCCACATCATCGATGGGCGTCGCGCGCAGGACCGGATCGACGGGGTAGCCGGAACGAAGGAGGGCACGGGCGAAGACGCCGCCCATCTCCCCAACACCGACGAGGACGATGGGTTGCTCGTTGGACATGGGTGCAGGCTACCGGAGGAGCACCCGAATTCCCGAGGCGGGAGGGTGAGTGGGGGGAGATGATTGACAAGTGGCGCGCAATGGGTCATAGTGGAGCCTCGTGGGAGATGATGAACGCACCGTGACGGAGGATCCGCGTGTTCCTCGGGCAATACAGCCACTCGCTCGACGAGAAAGGTCGAGTCGTGATGCCGAGCAAGTTCCGGCAGGGACTCGAACGCGGCTGTGTGGTCACCAAAGGGCAGGAACGCTGCCTGTTCGTCTTCCCGATGGAGCAGTGGGACGAGGAAGCGAGACGGGTGCTCGACCTTCCCCGGACCGACCGACGAGCCAGGAACTACTCCCGCTCCTTCTTCGCATCGGCAACCGATCAGATGCCCGATCGACAGGGCCGGATACAGATCCCGGAGGCGTTGCGGACGTACGCCGGTCTGAACAAGGACCTGACGGTGGTCGGGGTCGCGGATCACATCGAGATCTGGGCAACCGACACCTGGCAGTCGGTGGCTGCCGAAGCAGACGAGTACTACGCCGGAATCGAGGAGGTGCTGTCGGGGGAGGGGATCTGATGCAAGAGCCTCGAGCCCGAGGGCACGAGTCGCGAGACAGGAGCCGTCAGGCTCGACGAACGTGGTCTGGCCTGTGGTCAGCCCCCCGGATGCCAATTGGAAGGCCCCTTACTCCGCCCGCTTCCATTTTGGCGCCAGCGCTCCGGGGGGCTGACCATGGATCAGACCACACCATCTCCGAACCCGTCCTTTCACGACCCGGTCATGGTCGCCGAAGTGCTCGACCTGTTCGAGCCTGCGGCAACGGGCCTCGTCGTCGACGGTACGTACGGCGGTGGGGGACACTCGGCCGCGCTGCTCGGGCGCTATCCGCAGATGCGAGTGATCGGTATCGATCGCGATCCCGATGCAGTGCGCAGGGCGAAGGGTCGAGCCGGGTCGCGCCTTTCCGTGGTGCAAGGGAACTTCACCCGGATCGCAGAGGTGCTCGCCGATGAACTGGGCACCCAACCTGATGGCGGCGGCTCCGTGGATGGCGTTCTTCTGGACCTCGGTGTCTCATCTCATCAACTCGACACGCCGACCCGGGGGTTTTCCTACCACCGCCGAGGTCCACTCGACATGCGCATGGGACCCGATGCTGCATACCGCGCCGACGAAGCGGTCAACGAGTGGAGCGTCGAGGATCTCGCTTCTGCGTTTCGCCGGTACGGAGAAGAACGATACGCACGGCGTATCGCAGAGGCCGTCGTCCGGGGTCGCCCCATCGCGGACACGGCCGAGCTCTCGGCCGTCGTCTCCGCTGCGGTCCCGGCCCCGGCGCGCCGTGCCCGTCACCCGGCCCGGAGGGTCTTTCAGGCCATCCGAATCGCCGTCAACGATGAGCTGGCCGCGCTCGAGCGTGGCCTGGATGAGGCGATCCGGGTTCTCCGACCGGAAGGTCGGCTCGTCGTGATGGCGTACCACTCCCTCGAGGACCGCATCGTGAAGCGACGTTTCGTCGCCGGCTCCGCCGAATGCGTGTGCCCACCGGATCTTCCGGTTTGTGGCTGCGAGCGTACGGCCGAGCTCCGCCTCATCACCCGCCGCGCCGTGCGGCCCACCGACGTCGAGATCGCGAGGAACCCCAGGTCGCGCAGCGCGGTCCTTCGGGCCGCGGAGAAGGTGGCGGCATGACGACGCAGACGCTGTCGCGCGGGCTGTGGAAACGCCGGAGCAGAGGACGCTCCGTCGGAATCCGACCCAGGCTCCGACCGCTCATCATCTTCGCTCTCGCGGTGGTCTTCGCCTTCTTCACCATGATCTACGCAAGGATCTCCCTCGATCGATCCGCGTTCGAACTTCAAGAACTCGAAGACTCCATCGCCGCTGAGGAATCGCGGCACTGGGATCTCCGAGTTGACGTCGCGCGCCTCCAGGATCCTGATCGGATCACGCGCATCGCTGCCGGGATGGGTCTGGTCTATCCCGACCGGCGAGTGACCCTGGAGGTGCGCGGCATCGAGGTCAACACCGCGGATACCGACTACCGCTGGTCGGAGTTGAGAGCGCTCTTGGCCGAACGCCCGTGAAGGCCACGGGCTCGGTGGGAGACGCGCCGATGGTGAACCCGGTGCTCGGAAGGCGAACGGAAAGGAACGACATGATCTGGCCGAACGCTGGCGGCCGGCGAGGTGAAGGCCTCCGCTGCCTGAGGAGAAGCTGAGATGCGGCGCCCGCAATGGCGCGTCGCCGACCTGAGGCTCGTTCTCATCGGCGTGCTCCTGGTCGCGGCCTGGATCGGGATCGGGTACCGCCTGTCCCGGGTGCAGGGTGCCGACGCCGCGGAATTCGCCCAACGCGGCTTCAACCAACGTGTCCGACACGAGGTGATCGAGCCGAAACGCGGCACGATCTTCGATCGGGACGGGATCGAGATGGCCATCACGGTCGAGGGCCGCGCCCTCGTGGCCGATCCGACGCTCGTCGTCGACCCTGCGGGCGTCTCGGCCGTCCTGGCTCCGGTGCTCGGGCAGGAGTTCGTCGATCTTTCGCGGCGCCTCGAGGGTGAGGGGCGTTTCGTGTATCTCGCGAGGCGGATGGGGAGAACCGAGGCGGCAGAGATCGCTGCCATCATCGAGGAAGAGGAGCTCGTCGGGCTCAGCTTCGTCGAAGAGCCGCTCCGGGTGTATCCGTCGGGAGCGCTCGCGGCGCCTGTGCTCGGACTTACCCGCCTGGAGGACAACCGCGGCTTCGAGGGTCTCGAAGCAGCCATGGACGATGTTCTGGTGGGCCGGCCGGGGAAGAGGATCGTGGAGAGGGATCCTGCCGGACGGGCCATCCCCCAGGGTGAGTACCTGATCGAGCCTGCGAGCCCCGGGTCCGACGTGGTCCTCACGTTGGATCGCGAGATCCAGTTCGCGGCAGAGCAAGCGCTCGCCGCGGCCCTGGAAGAGACGGGCGCCGAGGGCGGCTCGGTCACCGTGATGGATCCCCGCACAGGTGAGATCCTCGCGATGGTGTCGGCTCCCGGATTCGAGCCGAACGATCGGACCGACCTCGACCCGGAAACCGTTCAGAACCGGGCGACGAGTCATGTATACGAGCCGGGTTCTACGCTCAAGGTCATCACCGTGGCTGCGGCCCTCGAAGAGGGTGTGGCCGATCGCAACAGCGCCTTCCCGACGCCCCACTCGATCGAGATCGGTGAAGAGGAGTACTCCGACCACGGCTACAACCCGGCGACGATGTCGGTCACCGACATCGTCAGGCGATCGTCGAACGTCGGGACCATCATGATCCAGAGAGCGCTCGGCAATCAGCTCCACTACCAGTACCTCGACGCCTTCGGCCTCGGTCGGCCCACGGCGATCGATTTCACCGCGGAGGCGTCGGGGCGTCTCGACCCCGTCAGCAACTGGACCTCCGCGACCCGGGGCCCGTCGGCGGCGATCGGTTACGGGGTGAGCGTGACGCCGATCCAGATGGCTTCCGTGTACTCGACGATCGCCAACGATGGTGAATGGGTCGAGCCGCACGTGGTTGCCGAGATCATCGACGGCGAAGGAGAACGGAGCACCACCGAGCCCCGCCGGCGGCCCGTCGTGTCACCAACGACGGCGCTCACCCTGCGTCGCATGCTCGAGGGAGTTGTGGCCGAGGGTACCGGAAAGCGGGCCGCGATCAACGGCTTCACGGTTGGAGGCAAGACGGGAACAACCCAGAAGTTCCTCACCGAAGAGGGTCGCTACAGCGAGGAACAGACGATCGCCTGGTTCGTCGGCATCGCGCCGATCGACGAGCCGCGGGTCGTGGTGGCGGTGGTCATCGACTCGCCGGCGGGAGAACTGGAAGACGGCACCGACCTCAAGTTCGGAGGCGCGGCCGCTGCTCCCGTCTTCGCCGAAGTGGCGGAGGCCGCGCTCCACCAACTCGGTGCGATCCCGGATCTCCCGATGAACGGCGATGAGGAGCGATAGCGACATGTTGCTGTCCGAAGTCACCCGGCGACTTCCCTTCTCGTTCGAGGTCACCGGCAAGGATGTGCACGTCTCGGGGATCACCCACGACTCGCGAGCCGTGGTGCCGGGAGACCTCTTCGTGGCCGTCCGCGGCATGACCTCGGACGGACATCGGTTCGTCGGTAACGCCGTCGAACAGGGCGCGGCCGCGGTGGCAGTGGAAGAGATCGTGCCCATCGACGTTCCCCAGATCATCGTGCCGGACGCCCGTGCCGCGTTTGCGTGGCTGGCCGCCGCCGTCTTCGATGATCCTTCGCGACGTCTCGACGTGATCGGTGTGACCGGAACGAACGGGAAGACGACGGTCACCCACCTGCTGGAATCGATCGTGATCGCCGCAGGCGAGGTCCCGGCCATCGTGGGAACGGTCGGTGCGAGAATCGCAGGCAGGGCCGTCCCGGTGCCGCGTACGACGCCGGAGGCCGGAGATCTGCAACGACTCCTGGCCGAGATGGTCGACGCCGGGGTGGACCTGGCCGCGATCGAGGTTTCCTCCCACGCGTTGAGTCTGCATCGAGCCGACGCCATACGTTTCCGGATCGTGGCCTTCACGAACCTCACCCGCGACCACCTCGATTTCCACGGCGACATGGAGTCCTATTTCGAGGCGAAGTTCGCCCTGTTCGATCCTGCGAGAGCCGAGCGGGCGGTCGTGTTGATCGACGATGAAGCGGGGCGCCGCATCGCAGGGATCAGCGAAGTGCCGGTCACGACGGTGAGCGCGAACGGTCCGGCCGATGTGGCCGCTCGTGCCGTCCGCGCCGGGATCTCCCGCAGCTCGTTCGAAGTGCACACGGATGAGGTGACGTTTCCCGTCGAGTTGGCGCTCCCGGGTCGCTTCAATGTACCGAACGCCCTCCTCGCCGCTGCCATCTCGCTCGAGGTCGGTATCCCGCCCGCGGCGATCACGGCGGGCCTCGCCGACGTGGCACCGATCCCGGGAAGGTTCGAGAACGTGAACCTGGACCAGGCGTTCGGGGTGGTCGTCGATTACGCGCACACCCCCGAGGCCATCGTGACGGTCGTGGAGGCTACGAAGCCCTTCGTCGACGGGCGTCTCATCGTCGTTGCCGGCGCCGGAGGAGACCGAGATCAGGAGAAGCGGTTCGACATGGGGCGGGCGATGTCGGGTGCCGACCTCGCCATCATCACCTCGGACAACCCGCGATCTGAGAACCCGGACGCGATCATCACGACCGTTGCCGCCGGGGCGCGCTCGGTGACCGGCGCCACGGTCGTCGAGGCGCCCGACCGGCGACTGGCCATCCGCACCGCGCTCGGATCGGCCCGAGCCGGCGATCTCGTCATGATCCTGGGCAAGGGCCATGAGCAGGGGCAGCAGATCGGAACCGAAGTGCTGCCTTTCGACGATCGGACCGTCGTGACGGAGGAACTCCGACGATTGCGCAACGCCGCCGGGGAGGCATCGTGAGAGGGCCACTCGACTGGACGTTGGCCACCGTTGCCGCGGCGACCCGCGGTGTCGTCGACGGCGATCCTGCGATGCCCGTTGGATCCGTCGGCATCGATTCGCGCCATGTTGCCCCGGGCTCGGTGTTCGTGGCCGTGCGCGGGGAACGCTTCGACGGCCACGATTTCGCCCCCGAAGCGATCGCGGCCGGTGCCGTCGCCGCGGTCGTCGAGCAGGGCTGCTGTCCCGGCGCCATGCCCCGGGTGGATGTTGCCGACACCGGTACCGCCCTGCGCGACCTCGCGGCTCATCGCCGTTCGGAACTCGACATCCCCGTGGTCGGGGTCACCGGATCGACCGGCAAGACGTCGACCAAAGACCTCCTGGGCTCGGTGCTGACCGGATCGTGGGCGTCGCCGCGATCGTTCAACAACGAGGTTGGTGTGCCGCTCACGGTTCTCTCCACCCCGGAGGATGCCCGCTCTCTCGTTCTCGAGGTGGGATCTCGCGGGCTCGGCCACATCCGGTGGCTCGCGCCCGTCGTTCGACCGGACATCGCGATCGTGACGAACATCGGGGTCGTCCACCTCGAGACGTTCGAGACGCGTGACTCGATCGCGGATGCGAAATGGGAACTGGTCGAGTCGCTGCGTGAGGGCGGAACGGCAGTGCTTCCGGACGACGAGCCGCGCCTGGTGCGGGCACACCCCGGTCCGACCGTCACCTTCGGCACGAGCCCAGCTGCCACGGTCCGGATCACGGATGTCGAGATCGACGACGCCGGCCTACCCCGGTTCCGCCTCCACGCCGCCGGTTCTGTGGCCGAAGTCGAGCTCTCCATGGCGGGTGAACACCAGGCCCGCAACGCCGCGGCAGCCGCTGCGGCCGCCTTGAGTCTGGGGCTCGGGTTGGATGAGATCGTCCCCGGGTTGACCGCCGCGACCGGATCGCCGTGGAGGATGGAGGTGATCCGCGGAAGGTTCACCGTCGTCAACGACGCTTACAACGCCAATCCGGACTCGATGGAGGCCGGTCTCCGCACGGTGGCCGCGATCCCGGGCCGTTCGGTGGCCGTTCTCGGCCTGATGGCGGAGCTGGGATCCGTCTCCGAGGAAGAGCATCGTCACATCGGTCTTCTGGCACGCGATCTCGGGTTCTCGTTGGTGTTCGTGGTGGGCGAGGACCACGGCATCGCGGCGGCCGCGGGGGACATCGCGCGGAGCTGCGCCGATATCGCCACGGCCGACGCGGCCATCCGGGCCGCGATCGAACCGGGAGACGTCGTGCTCGTGAAGGCGTCACGCGCCGCGGGTCTCGAACGTATCGCCATCGATCTCGCGAAGGAGGCCGTCGCGTGATCTCGCTCCTCCTCGCCGCAGGGATCGGGTTCTTCTTCACGCTCCTCGTGACACCGATCGCGATCCGCACCCTGCGCAAACACAACATCGGCCAGTTCATCCAGGAAGATGTTGCCGGGCACATGCACAAGCGGGGCACACCGACCATGGGCGGGGTGGTGATGCTCGCCGGGGTCGTGCTCGGGTTCACGGTCGCACACGTTCGTGTCTTCGGTTTCGGGAGCGGTTTCGACCTGACCGTCACCAGATTCACCGAATCCGGGGCGTTGGCCGTTTTCGCTTTGCTCGGGATGGGATTCATCGGCTTCCTCGACGACTACATCAAGTACGCCCGGAAGCACAACCAGGGACTGACCAAGAAGTGGAAGTTCGGAGGGCAACTCGTGGTCGCGGGCCTCTTCGCCTGGGGAGCGCAGGCCGCCGGTGTGAGCACGGAGCTGTCGTTCGTTCGACCGCTCGGGATCGATCTGGGACCGGCTCTCTACTTCCTGCTCGTTCTCTTCATGCTCACCGCTACGGCCAACGCGGTGAATCTCACCGACGGCCTCGACGGCCTGGTCGCCGGCTCGACCGCGTTGGTCTTCGGTGCGTACGTGCTGATCGCGTTCTGGGAGTTCCGCAACTTCGACCTGTACCAGGTCGAGGGCGCGCTCGATCTCGCGGTGTTCGGCGCGGCGCTCGCCGGCACGGTCCTCGGTTTCCTCTGGTGGAACACCGCCCCAGCTCGGATCTTCATGGGCGATACGGGTTCCCAGGCTCTCGGTGGAGCTCTCGCCGCGCTTGCTCTTCTCACGAACACGCAGCTCCTCCTGGTGATCCTCGGCGGGCTCTACGTGCTCGAGACCGCATCGGTCATCGCCCAGGTCGTCGCGTTCCGCGGGTTCGGGCGCCGGGTGCTGAAGATGGCCCCCATCCACCACCACTTCGAGCTCAAAGGGTGGCCCGAGACCACGGTGATCGTTCGGTTCTGGATCCTGGCCGGTCTCATGGTGGCGATCGGCATCGGTCTGTTCTATGCCGACTTCGTCACCGTCACCGGGGGAGTGACGCCGTGAGAGTGCTCGTGCTCGGCGCTGCGGTGAGCGGGACGGCCGCGGCGAGATTGGCTCGTCGGATGGGCGACTCGGTCTCGATCTACGACCGGTCCTCGAAGGCCGTCGCGCCGCTTCGCGAGGAAGGTTTCCCGGTGCAGGCAGGGGCGTGGAGCGCACGGCTCCTCGAAGGAGTCGAGTTGGTCGTCGCCAGTCCCGGCATCCCGGAAGGTTCACCCCCGATCGTCGGTTCCCTGCAGGCCGGGGTCACCTTGTGGAGCGAGCTCGAGTTCGGGAGCCGGCAGCTGGAGGCGCCCTACATCGCCGTCACCGGAACGAATGGGAAGACGACGGTCACGACCCTCCTCGCAGCCATGCTGTCGGGGAGCGGGATCAAGGCCGCGGCCGCGGGAAACGTCGGAACTCCGGTCAGTGCCGTGGTGGGAGAGGCGTGGGACCTGCTCGTCATCGAAACATCGAGTTTCCAACTGCGATTCATCGACCGGTTCCATCCGAGGGCAGCCGCCGTACTCAACGTCGCTCCCGATCACCTCGACTGGCACGGGAGCTTCGCAGCCTACGCCGCGGCGAAGGGTCGCATCTTCGAGAACATGACCCCACAAGACGTGCTCGCGTTCGACGTCGACGATCCGGGCGCGAGACGTCTCGTCGAGACCGCACCGGCGCGCTTGATACCGATCAGCGGCACCCGCGTTCCGCCCGACGGCAACGGCGCCGAGAACGGGCACATCGTCGTGAACGGTGTCGCCTTCCCCGTTCCCCTCGACGACCCCGCGTATCTGAGCGATCTGACCGTCGCGGCCACGCTCGCCTTGGCGGTCGGAGCCGACGTCGGCCCGGTACGGTCGGTGCTGGCGGGGTTCCGGTCCGGCTCCCATCGGCGGCAAGAAGTGGTGTCCCGAGGCGGGGTCACCTGGGTCGATGACTCGAAAGCGACCAACCCGCATGCCGCCCGCTCGGCCGCCGCCGCGTACCCCTCGGTGATCCTCATCGCCGGCGGCCGGAACAAGGGGCTCGACATGGGTGCGATCACCGCTCCGACGGTTCGGCACGTCGTGGCCTACGGCGAGGCTGCAGACGAGATCTCGCGCTCGGTTTCGCTCCATACGACGGAGGTCGACGACCTCGCGGCCGCGGTCACGGCCGCCGCCTCCCGGGCACGGCCCGGCGATACCGTGCTCCTCGCCCCGGGTTGCTCCAGCTTCGACCAGTTCGATTCCTATGCCGAGCGCGGCGACACCTTCGCCAGGCTCGTCCTCGAACGGACGGGGAAATCATGAGCTCATCGGTACCTTTCGACCATGCTGTGACGATGGCTGAACCCGCCGCGTCCGTTGCCCAGAGCGATCCCGTCGTCGACGACCTCGACGGCCGGCTGCGAGCCGCTCGCTCGCGGCGGGCGCGCCGTGTCGCGACTCGGCTCGAAGCGCCGGATCGTCGCTCGGTGCTGCTTCTCGTTCCGGTCGTGCTCCTGCTCATCGTCGGGCTCGGCGCGATGCTGTCCGCGTCGTCGGTGATCTCGATTCGAGAAACCGGTGACCACCTCTTCTACTTCAAGCGCCAGATCATGTGGGTCGGCCTGGGGGTCGCCACCCTCGTGATCACGATCAGGATCCCGTACCGGTTCTACCGGAAATGGGCACTCCCGCTGTACCTGCTCGGCATCGCAGGCCTGGTCGCGACCCTGCTCCTGGGGGATGCGCGTGGCGGTGCGCAGCGTTGGATCGAGCTCGGGCCCATCACGGTGCAGACCTCCGAGTTCGCCAAGTTGTTCACGATGATCTTGCTCGCGGCGGTTTTCGCCAAGAAGGGGGCCCGCCTCCGCCAGTTGCCCCATTTCGTCGTCCCGGTGGCGACGACCCTCGGGCTGGTGACCGTGCTCTTGCTGCTCCAGCCCGATTTCGGAACCACCGTCATCATCACGGCAAGCGCCTTCACGGTGATGGCGGTGTCCGCCGCGCCCATCGGGTACGTCGCCGGTCTCGCCGCGGTGGGAGCGGTGCTGGGCTCACTCGGCGCGGTCGCGATGCCGTACCGAAAAGCACGCATCGTCTCGTTCCTCGATCCGATGGCCGACCCCCTCGGCGCCGGCCACCAGGCGGTGCAGAGCCTGGTTGCTCTCGGCACGGGAGGTTGGTTCGGCGTCGGTCTCGGCGCGAGCCGGGCCCGCTGGTCGTTCCTTCCGAACGCCCACACCGACTTCATCTTCGCGATCATCGGCGAGGAGACCGGGTTCGCCGGCGCTCTCATCGTGGTGGTGCTGTTCACCGGGTTCACGATCGTCGGTGTCAGGATCGCGCTCAAGGCACCCGACAGCTTCGGTCGCCTCCTTGCCATCGGCATCGTCGGTTGGATCACCATCCAGGCGCTCATCAACATCGGGGGAGTCGCTGCGGTCCTGCCGATCACCGGCGTGCCCTTGCCGTTCGTTTCGGCCGGTGGTAACGCCATGGTGGTGACGTTGGGGGCCGTTGGCATTCTCGTCAATATCGCCCGGACCAGACAAGGGACGTCGACCGACGACGGATCCGAGACATGACGTTCGCGTTCGCCGCCGCCGGCACGGGAGGCCACGTCTACCCGGCCTTGGCCGTTGCCCGGGCCCTCATCGACGAAGGGGTGGAGCCCGACGACGTGATCTTCTTCGGGGGAGAGCGTCTCGAGGCGACGGCCGTCCCCGGGGCGGGATTCGAGCTCGTGCCCATCGAGATCCGCGGTCTGTCGCGCTCCCTCTCGGCCCGCAACTTCACGCTCCCGGCGGTCGTTGCTCGGGCGACGAACGTGGTTCGCGACACCCTCGTTCGGCGTGGCACGGATGTCCTGACGAGCTTCGGCGGTTACGTCGGGGTTCCGGGCGGCGTTGGGGCGCGTCGCGCCCGGGTTCCGCTCGTCGTCCACGAACAGAACGCCGTGGCCGGCTTGGCGAACAAGGTCGTGTCGCGCTGGGCCGACCGCGTCTTCGTAGCGTTCGACCGGGCGAACCTGCCGCGTGCCGAGCTGGTCGGCAACCCTCTGCGGCGCGAGTTCGAGCTGTTCGACCGAGCCGCGCTCCGGTCCGATGCGCGGTCGAGGTACGGCCTCTCGGGCGAACGTCCCGTCCTCGGCGTGCTCGGTGGGAGTCTCGGCGCCCGTTCTCTGAACGAGGCCGCGATCGCGTTCGCGGGTCGCTCCGCCGGTTCCCACGACATCGTTCATCTCACCGGCCCCGCCCACTTCGTCGCGGTCGCGGCCGAGGTCGATGCGATACCGGGATGGCACGGGGTTCCGTTCGAAGAGTCGATGGAGCTCTTCTACGCCGCAGTCGACGTGGTCCTTTCGCGATCGGGGGCGTTGACCATCAGCGAGCTCGCTGCGACCGGGACACCCGCAGTCGTCGTCCCCTACGCCGCGGGAACCGCGGGCCACCAGGCCGCCAATGCGGCGGAACTGGCCGAAGCCGGCGGCTGTGTGATCGTGGACGAGGCCGAGCTCGACACCCTCCCGGCTCTCCTCGCGGACATCCTCGACGATCCCGACCGAATGAGGCGGATGTCCGTGGCGTCCGCTTCCGTGGGACACCCCGACGCGGCGGACGTGATCGCCACCGCACTGCTGGAGTTCTCCCATGCGTGAGCTGTTCCCGGATCCGTCCGATCCCACATCGATCCATATCGTCGGTGTCGGCGGAGCCGGGATGTCGGCGCTGGCGAAGCTGCTGTCGCAACTCGGGCACACCGTCACCGGCTCCGACCTGAAACCGGAAAGGGCCGTCGATGCCCTCGCCGACGTGGGAGTCGAGACGTGGGTCGGACACCGACCCGAAGCGATGAGCGCGGTCGACCTGGTCGTGGCATCGAGCGCGGTACCGAGCCGTGACCCGGAGTTGACCGCGGCCCGCGACGCGGGCGTGACCGTGTGGAGGAGACCGCGCCTGTTCGGGGCGATCACCGCTTTCATGCCGGCGATCGGGTTCTCCGGGACCCACGGGAAGACGACGAGTACCGCGATGGCGGCCGCCGCGCTGCGAGCGTGCGATCTCGACCCGTCGTTCATCGTGGGAGGCGAGATGACCGCATTGAACACCGGGGCGCACCTCGGCTCACGAGAACTGTTCGTCGTCGAGGCCGACGAGGCGTTCGGGACGTTCCGCCACATGGACTTCGTGGGTCTCGGGGTCACGAACATCGAGTCGGACCATCTCGATTACTACGGCACGGTCTCGGCGCTCGAGGAGGCATTCGCCCAGGTCGCGTCGCGCGTCGAGGGGCCCGTGGTCGGTTGTATCGATGACGCCGGGGTGCGCCGTCTGTCACAGCGGACCCCCGTGGTCGGCTACGGCACTTCGGCACAGGCCGTGTGGCAGATCGTGGATCTCGACACCATGCCTTCCCGCGTGTCGTTCACCCTGCGGGGCCCCGATGGAGCTCACGCGGTCACCGTGCCCCGGCCCGGGATCCACATCGCTCGCGATGCCGCCGGCGTCCTCGCTCTGCTCGGTGAGATGGGATTCGATCTGAACTGTGCCGCCGCCGGCCTCGCCCGGTTCGGCGGCGTGCGACGACGCTTCGAGATCAGAGCGGTGGTCGGCGGGACGACGATCGTTGATGACTACGCCCATCATCCGACCGAGGTCGCGGCCACCATCGAGGCGGCCCGGTCGGGAGATGTCAACCGGGTTTGGGCCGTCTTCCAGCCCCACAGGTACTCGCGGACGGCGGACCTGGCACCGGAATTCGGCGCTCCGCTCGCCCTGGCGGATCGCGTGGTGGTCACGGATGTGTACCCCGCAGGCGAACGTCCCCAGCCGGGCGTGAGCGGGAAGCTCGTGGCTGAGGCGGCTCGCGCCGCGGGTGCTTCGGTCGAATACATCCCCGACCTCACCGACGTTCCCTCCCGGATCGCCCCTCAGATCGAGCCCGGCGACGTCGTGCTGCTGCTCGGTGCCGGGGACATCTTCAGGATCTCGGGGCTCCTGGCCACCGCGCTGGGTGAGGAACAGGCTCCATGAACGCCCCCGTCCTCGACCACCCGCAACTCGATCATGACGTTCCGCTCGCGCCCATGACGACGTACAAGCTGGGAGGGGCCGCCGCTGCCTTCTTCGACGCGACCGATGAAACCACCCTGCGAGCCGTGCTCGCCTCCGTCGAACCCGAGGTGCCGATCTTCGTCCTCGGACGGGGGAGCAACGTCGTGTTCTCCGACGCCGGGTATCCCGGCCTCGTCGTGCGGCTGGGAGGGGACTTCCTCGCCGTCGACTTCGACGAGGCAGGGGAGATGGTCGTGGGCGGGGCTGTGCCTCTCCCCCGACTTGCCCGGCTCGCCGCGGAGGCGGAACGTGGCGGGTTGGAGTTCTACGTCGGGATACCCGGATCCGTCGGTGGTGCGGTCCGCATGAACGCGGGAGGCCACGGCAGCGACACGAGGGAGTGGCTGATCACCGCGCGCGTGCTCGACATTCGCACCGGGGAGGTGAGCGTCCGTGACTCGATTTCCCTCGACCTCAGGTACCGCCATTCCGATCTCAGCGATGACGATCTGGTGCTGGAGGCGCGTTATCGAACGGTGAGCCGCCCGCGCCGAGAAGCGGACGAGACCATCCGTGCGATCACCCGATGGCGTCGTGAGCATCAACCCGGAGGGACTCTCAACGCGGGTTCCGTCTTCAAGAACCCGCCGGACGACTCGGCGGGGAGGGTCATCGACGCGACGGGGTTGAAGGGATACCGTCGCGGCGGGATCTCCGTGTCGACGATGCATGCCAACTTCTTCGTGGCCGGAGACGACGCGACGGCGCAGGACGTGTGGGATCTCGTCTGGGCGGTACGGAAGAGAGTCGGCGAGGAGACGGGCATCTGGCTGGAGCCGGAGCTCCGTTTCGCCGGTCCGTTCCGGCGATCTGCGGATGAAATCGGACAACCGGGAGGGAGTCGATGAAGACGATGGACCCCAGGATCGCCGAACGTCGCGGCGAGGTCAGCGAGGATCGAGCTCGGGGCCGGCTCCGCTGGCTCCTGCGATTCCTGGTGATCGCCCTGCTCATCGCGGGGGTCGCTTGGCTCTTGCGATCGCCGCTGCTCTCGATTCGCGAAGTCACTGCAACCGGTGCGGTGCGAAGTGATCCCATCGCCATCGCCGCGGACGCAGGCGTGAGCGCCGGCGTTCCCACGATCGCGGTCCGCACGGGGATCGTGCGCGATGCCCTCCTCGAGAACCCGTGGATCGCCGATGCCGCCGTGTTCGTGGCCTGGTCCGGACGCGTCGAGATCGACGTTCAGGAGCGTGTCCCCGCGGTCGCAGTCGCAACGACCGAGGGTTGGCTCATGGTCGCCGGAGACGGCACCGTCCTCGACATCATCGCCGAGGGCCCCGGGCTCGCCCAGGTGGTCATCGCCGTCCCGGAACGGGTCGCGCCCGGGACGCGTATCGACGATCCGGCCATGAGCGGCGCCGTCGCTTTCGCCGCGGCGCTCTCGTCGGAGGATGACGCGCTGGTGGTTGTGGCCGATGACGAGGGTCTCTCGGCGAAGTTCCGGGGGCACGATGTGCGTCTCGGTCGACCGACCGAGATGGAGGAGAAGGCGCTCGCCCTCGTCGCCCTCCTCGACGACGGGATCCCGGACGGTGCGCACATCGATCTCATCTCGCCGCGACGTCCCGCGATCGCCGAGGCTCGAGTTCAAGTGGAAGTTGAGGGAGAAGGTACTGCAGATGGTGAAGCTTCAGGCTAACCTTGAAGGTAAGTCCCTGTGGAAGGCTCAATGATGGCTAGCGACACGAACACGACACCCCATACCTACATAGCTGTGATCAAGGTCGTCGGCGTGGGCGGCGGCGGGGTCAACGCCGCGAATCGGATGATCGATGCGGGCGTCGGTGGCGTGGAATTCATCGCCGTGAACACGGACGCCCAGGCTCTGTTGATGTCGGATGCCGACCTCAAATTGGACATCGGCCGTGACGCGACCCGCGGTCTCGGTGCCGGGGCCAATCCCGAGGTCGGTCGCGAAGCGGCAGAGGCACATCGTGAGGAGATCGAAGAGGCACTCAAGGGCGCCGACATGGTGTTCATCACCGCCGGCGAGGGCGGCGGCACCGGGACCGGGGCCGCACCCGTCGTGGCCGAGGTGGCTAAGTCGCTCGGTGCGTTGACCGTGGGCGTGGTCACCCGCCCCTTCGGTTTCGAGGGCCGACGGCGGTCGGTTGCCGCCGAACAGGGCATCCAAGCGCTCAAACAGGCGGTCGACACGCTGATCATCATCCCGAACGAGCGACTCCTCGAGATCGCCGACCCGAGCACGCCGGTCGTGGAGGCGTTCCAGATGGCAGACGAGGTCCTGACGAACGGCGTCAAGGGCATCACCGACATCATCACGACTCCCGGACTCATCAACGTCGACTTCGCCGACGTTCAGACGGTGATGGCCGATGCGGGGTCGGCTGTCATGGGCATCGGCCACTCGACGGGAGACAGCCGGGCGCAACAGGCTGCGGAAAAGGCGATCTCGAGTCCGCTTCTCGAGACCTCGATGGATGGGGCCCGCGGTGTGCTCCTGTCGATCGCAGGGCCGAGCGACATGACCCTTCACGAGGTCAGCACGGCCGCGGCGCTCATCTCGGATCATTCGGATGGTGACGCCAACATCATCTTCGGCGCGATCATCGACGAGGCGCTCGGGGACGAGATGCGTGTCACCGTCGTCGCCGCCGGATTCGACCGGGATCGACGGGCGATGTCCACGGCTCCGACATCGACGATCCCGACACAGCGTCGCCCGCCACCGGGCCTGGGCTCCCGGGAACCGGCCCGGGGGGATCGCCACGAGGGAACCGACGAGATGGAGATCCCCGGCTTCGTTCAGGGATGATCCGACCCGACGGCTTTCGGGGTGCAGCCTTCGGGACCGTCGCGGATGGCGATGGACGACACGCCCGAGATCTGCGGGCAGCGATCGGCCGTGATCTCGATATCTCAGAGGATTGGGCCACGATCCGCCAGGTTCACGGAAGCACCGTCCTCGTCGCCACGGAGCCGGGTTCCATCGGCGCCGCGGATGGCCTGATCACCGAGGTCCTCGGGCTGCCGCTCGCGGTCGCCACAGCCGATTGTGTGCCGGTGATCCTCGAGGGCGCCGGGTCGACGGTGATCGTTCACGCCGGCTGGCGCGGCCTCGCCGCGCGGGTCGTCGAACGCGCGCTGGACCGGATGCACGAGATCGGTGATCGTCCCCTTCGGATGGCGATCGGACCGGCGATCGGTCCGTGCTGCTACGAGGTCGGCGACGAGGTCATCGCCGGGCTCGGGGGCTTCGAGGCACGAACGACGTGGGGAGCACAGAGCGTCGATCTCGCAGCGGCCGTCGCGGCCCAAGCCGGCGACGTCGAGATCTGGAGAGCGGACCTCTGCACCTACACCGAGCCATCGTTCCATTCCTATCGTGAGGACGGAACGGACGCCCGACAGGTGGCGGTGACATGGTTGCCCGACGACTCGATGAGGTCAAAGCCCGGATCGCGAGGGCGGCAACCCGCGCCGGGAGAGACCCTGCCGACGTGACCCTCCTCGCGGTCTCCAAGGGGCGCAACGACGATGAGGTGTTGGCGGCGTATCGGGCCGGACAACGTGACTTCGGTGAGAACCGCGCAGCCGGACTCACCGAGCGTCTCCGTTCCGATCTTCCCGACGACATCCGGTGGCACTTCGTGGGCACGTTGCAGCGACGGAAGGTCGGGCTCGTGGCACCGGTCGTGGTCCTGCTCCACTCGCTCGATCGCCTCGCGTTGGCTCGTTCGTGGTCCACCCAGGAAGTCGCCTCACCGGTGCTGCTCCAGGTCAACGTCGCCCGGGAGCCGCAGAAGCACGGCTTCGACCCGGACGAGCTGCTCGACGTGGCCGATCGTGTCTCCGATCTGGGGATAACGGTCGACGGGCTGATGACGATCCCACCCCGACCCGAGCAGCCCGAGGATTCACTCCGGTGGTTCGAGATGCTCGCGGCTCTGGGCGAAGGTCTCCGGGAGCGTCATCCCGACGCGGTGCAGCTTTCGATGGGCATGACCGACGATCTCGAGATAGCTGTGGAGGCGGGAGCCACTATCGTGAGGGTCGGACGGGCTATCTTTGAGCCCGCGCCCGCCGGAGATACCGGCCGGGTCGACGTACCGAGGTAGCACGATGGCATCGTTCTGGCAGAAGACGCTGTTCTACCTGGGCCTCGTGGATGAGGACCAGGGAGGCGACGGAGAGGCAGCCCCGCAGCAACAGCAACAGCCGCAGCAGCCCGTTCCGCCGCCGCCTGCTTCGGGACCGGCGGTGACCACCCGACCTCCGGGTGGGGTCGCCGGACGCAGGATCGACCCGCCGGCGGACAAACGCAGATCGCAGTCCCCGCGACGTGAACATGCGGAAGCCGGCGTCTACGTTCGTCACGACGTGCCCACCGGGAACACGCCGTACGATACGGGGAGGGCTCCGGCCGAGACCGCGGTGATCACGGCCAGGAACTTCTCGGATGCCCAGATCCTCGCCGACAGTATCCGGAGCAACCGTGCCGTGGTGCTCGATCTCAGGTCGACCGAACCGGAGATGGTGCGGCGACTCGTGGACTTCACTTCAGGGTTGACGTACGCGCTCGATGGTCGGATGGCGAAGATCGAACAAGGGGTCATCCTGGTGACACCTGCCGGGGTGAGCCTGAGCGTCGACGAGGAGGCCAGACTCGCCGCGCTCGGCCTCTATGCGGCCCGCGTGTAACCCGTGGCGATCATCTGCTGGCTGCTCAATGCCGCGATCCTCGTCATCCTGGCCTGGATCATCCTCAGCTACGTGGTGGCCTTCGGAAGGCTCGGGTGGGACCACCCGGTACGCAGGTTCTACGACTTCCTATCACGTCTCGTCGAACCGGTGCTGCGCCCCATCCGGAGGATCGTGCCGCCGGTCCGCCTCGGTGGCGCCGCCCTCGACCTGTCGCCGCTGATCCTGATCGTCGGGATCTCCATCCTGAACGGGATCGTCTGCTGAGGAGGAGCTTCGACCGACGGTGGAGGTCAATCCATCTTTCGGACGGCGATCGTCGCCTCGGCCCCGTTCACATCGACCGTTTCTCCGCCCGAATCGGGCACCTCGGTCACGTCGACCGCCAACACCTCTCCTGCGATCATGGCGCCGTGGGTCGCGAACGCGACACCGATGCGGCCGTCCCCGGAGGACCACGAGACCGTGATCCGGTCGGTGACCGCCAGGCCGGCTTCGCGGCGCATCGACTGGATGCGGCTGATGATCTCTCGGGCCGTGCCTTCGACGAGGAGGTCCTCGGTGAGCTCGGTGTCGACCGCCACCGAGACTGCGCCCTCGGCTGCGACCGCCATCCCTGGGGCCGCAGCGCGGGTGACGATCAATTCGTCCGCGGTGATGACCGCGCCGTCGAGAGTGGCGGATACGCCGTCGAGGATGGCGCTCACCTGCTCGTGGTCGAGCGCCTCGATCGCAGCGGCGACATCACGGGTTCTGTTACCGAGGCGAGGACCCAGGACCTTGAAGTTGGCCTTGGCAGAGAGCTCGACGAGTCCGGCCTCATCGTCGCTGACGTCGACGGACCGAACGTTGAGCTCCTCTCGGATCAGCGGGCGATGTGCCTCGACGGCTGCCCGGACCACGGGGTCGCGGGACACCACCGTGACCCGTGCCAGCGGCTGGCGGACGCGAAGGTCGTTCCGCTTCCGCACACCGCGGCCCAGGTTGACGACGCTGCGAGCGACTCGCATCGCGGTCTCCAGATCGGCGTCGATCAGAGCCGTCGCCGCGGTCGGGTAGTCGCAATGATGGACGCTGGCCGGTGTGTTGCCGAGGTCGGGCACCAAACCCCGATAAATCTCTTCCGTGATGAAGGGAAGCACCGGGGCGGCCGCCTTCGAGAACGTGACGAGCACGTCGTAGAGTGTCGCGAACGCGGCGAGTTTGTCGGCGTCGTCGCCCGCGGCACGATGGCTCCAGAACCGCCTCCGCGAGCGCCGGATGTACCAGTTGGTGAGGTCACCGATGAAGCCGATGATGGGTGGGATGACCGCGAACAGACGATAGGACTCCATCTCGCGGTTCACGTCGGCGATGAGGCTCTGGAGTACGGAGATGATCCATCGATCGATCTCCGGGCGGTCCGCGACCGGCGGGGCGTTGTCGAGGTCGCTCGGCGTGATGTGGTCGGCCTCTGCATAGGTCGTGAAGAAGGAGTACGCGTTCCAGAAGGGAAGAAGCACGGTGCGCACCACCTCGCGGACACCCGCTTCGGAGAAGCGAAGCGGATCGGCTCTGACCACCGGTGAGTTGATCAGGTAGGCACGCATGGCGTCGGCCCCGAACTCATCCAGGACATGCCCGGGATCCGGGTAGTTCTTCAGGCTCTTGGACATCTTGCGCCCGTCCTCAGCCAGGATCATCCCCGTGACGACGCAGTTCTGGAATGGGGCCCTGTCGAAGATCCCCGCCGACAGCACGACGAGGGTGTAGAACCAACCGCGGGTCTGATCGAGGCCTTCGGCGATGAAGTTCGCCGGGAACGTCGCCTCGAAACGCTCGGCGTTCTCGAACGGGTAGTGGTTCTGGGCGAACGGCATCGATCCTGAGTCGTACCAGGTGTCGAGGACCTCGGGGACCCGGCGCATCGTCCCCTCACAGTTCGAACAGGGCCAGGTGATCGGATCGAGGATGTGTTTGTGCAGGTCGTCCGGTCTCTGCCCGGAGGCAGCCGCCAACTCGTCCAGCGAGCCAACACAGACCTGATCGCTGCAGGCATCACATTCCCAGATCGGAATCGTGGTGCCCCAGTAGCGGTTCCTGCTGATCGCCCAGTCGCGGGCGTCCTCGAGCCAGTTGCCGAACCGCTTCGCCCCCACGTACTCGGGGACCCATCGGATCCCGTCGTTCAACTCGACCATCCGGTCCTTGATCGCCTCGACGTTGACGTACCAACTCGGGATCGCCTTGTAGATGAGCGGTGTTTCGGTGCGCCAGCAGAACGGATAGGAGTGTCGGATCTTCCCTTCGTGGATCAGCGTGCCTTCGTCCCGCAGCAGGCCGATCAAGACCGAATCGGCGTCCTTGACATGCATGCCGGCGACGTCCGGGACCTCGTCGGTGAAACGCGCTTCGGCATCGATCGGATCCACGAGCACATCGATCCCGGCGTCCCGCAATGCGGAGAAGTCGGCTTCGCCGTACGCCGGGGCCATGTGGACGAGCCCCGTGCCTTCTTCGGTGGTCACGTCGTCGGAGGTGATGACCCGGAACGCACCGGGTTCCCCGGAGAAGTAGTCGAAGATCGGCGTGTAGGCGGACCCGACGAGGTCCCGGCCGTACGCGGTAGCCGAGATCGTTGGCTCTGTATCGGGCCAGACCTCGGTGATCCGATCCCGGGCGATCCAGTAGTGGTCGCCGTCGTCGGCGACGCGCACGTAGTCCATGTCGGGGCCGACCGCGATGGCCAGGTTGGCCGGCAGGGTCCACGGTGTGGTCGTCCAGATGAGCAGCCAATCACCAGCTGCGACCGGACCGTGCTCGGTGACGACACGAACGCGGACGGTGATCGAAGGGTCCTCGACATCGCGGTAGCCGCCGAGGTTGACCTCGAAGTTGGAGAGAGGCGTCGTCGCGCCCCACGAATAGGGGAGCACCTTGAACTCCCGGTAGATGAGACCCTTGTCCCAGAGTTGTTTGAAACCCCACCACACCGACTCCATGAAGCTGAGGTCCATGGTCTTGTAGTCGTCGTCGAAGTCGACCCAGCGTCCGATCCGCCTGGTGATGTCGTACCAATCCTCGGTGGTGTGCTCCACGAGGGCCCTGGCCGCCTCGTTGAATCGAGCGACTCCGAGTTCCTCGATCTCACGCGGCCCGGAAACACCAAGCTGCTTCTGGACCTCCATCTCGACGGGCAGTCCGTGGGTATCCCACCCGAATCGTCGCTCGACGCGATGTCCCCGCATGGTCCAATACCGGGGGACGATGTCTTTGACCACACCCTGGAGGATGTGGCCGTAGTGAGGGCTTCCGGTGGCGAACGGGGGTCCGTCGTAGAACGTGTACTCGGAAGAGCGGGGGCGCATCTCGACCGACGTCCTGAAGGCGTCGATGGAATCCCAGAACTCGAGGATTCGACGGTCCAGCGCGGGGAACGAAACGCCCGGTTCGACACGGACCAGCACGGGAGCTTCCGGCGCTCGGGTGTTGCTCTCGTCGTTCACCGTGATCCTTCCGGCAACTGTGCTCATGGCTCAGTGCCGGGACGGGCGAACCCGTGGTACACCCGGCTTGCCGGCCCACGATACACGGTGCTTCCGCCGTAGGCTGGTCGACCATGGATCGACGTGCGACCTCCACCTACGTCCGCACGGCCGACGACGGCAGCCTCGTCGACGTGTGGGTCGTGCCCGGCGCGGGCAGAACCGAGATCGCAGGCCTTCACGACGGGGCGATCCGGATCCGGGTGGCCGCTCCACCCGAAGGTGGGAAGGCGAATCGAGCCGTTGCGGACGTCCTTCGCCGGTCGACGGGGGCCGGGCGAGTTGAGCTCGTGCGGGGAGCGACAACACGTCGGAAGGTCTTCCGGATGACGGGTGTCTCCCCCGACGAGATACGAAGGGCGCTCGCACTGTGATGGGGCTGCGCCGGACGGAACACTGCTATCGTCTCGGACTCGGTTTGGAGGCTCCATGGCGAGACAACTGGCGAGCTCGACGCTCGATCGCCTTGCCCGCAAGCTCCAGGAAGAACAGGAGCGGCTCGAGGCCATCATCGAGGAGCTCGAGACCGAGCGAGAAGAGAGCCGGATCTCCGAATCGCCGTCCGAGCACAACGCCGACCCGGAGAACGCCGATGGCGGATCGCTGGCGTTCGAGATGCAGATGGACCTCTCGGTCGAGCAGAACGCGCGCGAGCTCCTCAACAAGGTCACGCATGCACAGGACCGAATGGAAGAGGGTGTGTACGGCATATGCGAGGTGACGGGCAAGCCGATCCCGGTGATGAGGCTCGAAGCCCTACCGTACGCGACGACGACCGTGGAAGCGGCCGAGCAGGTTTGAACCAGAGGGCTCTCGCCGTTGTCGTGGCGGCCGTCGTGGTCGTCCTCGACCAGCTGACCAAGGCGTGGGCGCTCCAGGCGCTGGCCGCCGGCCCGATCGCGATCATCGACGCCACGGTGCAGTTCCGCCTCGCCCGCAACACGGGTGCGGCCTTCTCCCTGTTCACGCGCGGCGGGCCCATCGTCGCCGTCGTCGTGATCGGCGTCATCATCTTCATCTTCGTGGCGCTCGGCGACGCCAGCCGCAGACTCGAGGCGGTCGCCCTCGGCCTCGTGCTCGGGGGCGCCGTCGGCAACCTCCTCGACCGCGTCTTCCGTGGTGACGATTTTCTGAGCGGAGCCGTCATCGACTGGGTCTACACGTCCTTCTTCCCGACGTTCAACGTGGCCGACACGGCGGTCACGTTCGGTGTGGCACTGCTGTTGCTGAGCGCCTTCCTCCGTCGATGACCGCCGCGAGCGGAGAGGGCTTCACCATCCCGGCGAGTCTCGACGGTGAACGCGCCGATCGGATCGTCGCGGTGCTGACGGGTGTCAGTCGCAGGAGCGCTCGAGCGGCGTGTCAACAGGGGGATGTGCTTCTCGAAGGATCGACCGTGAAACCCGCGGACCGCCTGGCTGCCGGTGCCGAGCTCTCGATCACCGCACATCGAGAAGAGCACGTCGTGCTTCCGGATCCGTCCATCGAGTTCGGGGTCGCCTACGAGGATGCGGCGGTGATCGTCGTGGACAAACCCGCCGGCCTGGTCGTGCATCCGGGAGCGGGGAGGCAGGAAGGGACGCTCGCCCATGGTCTGCTTTCCGCCTATCCCGACCTGAGTGAGCTCGATGAGGATCATCGATGGGGGATCGTGCACCGGATCGATCGGGACACGTCGGGGCTGCTTCTCGTGGCCCGCACGGCGGCCGCTCACCGCACCCTTCAGGATGCGCTCCGCCGACGGGATGTCTCCCGGGAGTATCTCAGCCTCGTCGTCGGGGAGTTCGGGAACGCGATCGGGACCATCGACGCTCCCATCGGACGAGACCCGGCCCGGCCGACGCAGATGCGGGTCATCGAGACCGGACGCCCCTCCCGAACCCACTATCGGAGGTTGGCATCGTGGACGGACGCCGGTGTCACCTTGCTTTCGGTTCGTCTCGAGAGCGGTCGGACCCATCAGATCCGGGTGCACTGCCGAGCGATCGACCATCCCGTGGTGGGTGACCCGGTGTACGGTCCGGGGCGACCGGTCGGTGGCGATCCGGGACGAACCTGGCTCCACGCCGAGCGGCTGTCGTTCGACCACCCCGAAACCGGCGAGCGGGTCACGATCGTGTCCGACCTCCCGGCCGATCTGCGCGCATCGCTCGCGCTCCTGGGTCCGCCGGACCGCGGGTCGGTTCCGTCGCCGCCGACACCGGATGACGCAACGACGGTAGATTGACGGTCCTGAGGAGGTACCCGTGACAGCCCACTATGAACGCCTCTCGTTCCTCGACAACTCGTTCCTCGCGCTGGAAACTCGCACGACCCATTTCCACGTCGGGTCGGTGATGATCTTCGAAGCCGGGACGCTGAGGACCCCCGAAGGTGGGATCGATGTCGCCAGGATCAAGGCACACTTCGATTCGAAGTTGCATCTGGTTCCGCGTTACCGACAACGGTTGGCCTGGGTACCCGTCGAGCAGTATCCGGTGTGGGTCGACGACGAGCACTTCAACATCGACTACCACGTGCGCCACATCGCCCTCCCCCGCCCCGGCACCGACGAGCAACTGAAACGCATCGCCGGCCGGCTGATGTCTCAGCAGCTCGACCGGGACAAGCCGCTGTGGGAGATCATCATCTTGGAAGGTCTCGAAGGGGACCGGTTCGCCATGATCTCGAAGATCCACCACGCCATGATCGACGGCGTATCGGGCGTCGATCTCATGACGGTGCTGCTGAACATGGTGCCCACGGAAGAGCTCGAGTCGGGCCCGGCCTACGAACCGAGGACCGCGCCCAACGGGACCGAACTCGTGGTGCGTGAGACGACTCGCCGCATCACCGAGACGACGGCGAAGATCCTCGGGGTACGGGGCATCGTCGGGGACGCCGCCAGGATCGGCGCAGAGACGGTGCACCGGGTCAGGGCGATGGCCGCCTCCCTGTCCTCCGGATGGCTCGTGCCCACCGGCCGGTCACCGCTCAACGGCCCCGTTGGCCCCAACCGTCGCTTCGATTGGCTCGACGTGCCGCTCGATGAGATCAAGGCGATCAAGAACGCGTTCGGGGGAACCGTCAACGACGCGATCCTGGCCATCGTGGCCGGTGGCGTGCGGCACTTCTTCCTCGAGTACCGCTCGATGACCCCCGATGAGCTCGAGGATCTCGACTTCCGGGTGATGGCTCCGGTGAGCGTGCGCGCCGAGGGCCAAGCCGGCACGATGGGGAACCAGGTGGCGATGTGGCTCGTGTCCATGCCGGTTGGGGAACCCGACCCGGGCCGGCGCTTCGAGATCGTTGCCGAGGAGACCACACGCTTGAAGGAGACCGACCAGGCCCTCGGGGCTGCCTCGCTGGTCCGCCTCTCGGCGGGGGCGCCTGCGACCCTGGTCGCGCTCGGGGCGAGGCTGGCGACGAACGCCCGACCATTCAACATGACCGTCACGAACGTCCCGGGGCCCCAGTTCCCCTTGTACATGCTGACTTCGCGCCTCGACGTCACGTACCCCCTCGTTCCGCTCTGGGAAAGCCACGGGGTCGGAATCGCTCTCTTCAGCTATCTGGGTGCGGTGTCCTGGGGGCTCAACGCCGATTACGACGTGGTCGAGGACGTATCGGACCTCGCCGCGTCGCTGCAGTTCGCCACCGCCGAACTGCTCGCGGCGGCTGTAGCGCATGTCGCCGAGTTCGAGGCGAACAAGAAGAACGAGAAGACGGCGTCGCGTCGCAGTAAGTCGCCAACCGAGAAGGCCTCCGGCAACGGAGGTTCGAAGACCCGGAAGCGAGCCAAGAAGCGCCCGCCGATGGGAACCCGGTAACGGCACTCCGCTCGCGTTCTTCCGACGGTTCCTAGCCGAAGAAGGTCGCAGCGGTGTCGTAGAGGTCGTCGGGTACACCCTTGATCGACGCGGCCGCTTCGGAGAGCGGCACCGGTTCGATCTCCATCGAGCGCAGGGCCACCATGACGTCCGATGCGCCGTCGACCGCCAGGTCGGCCGCGGCGACGCCGAGGCGGGTCGCGAGGACACGATCGAACGCCGTCGGGCTCCCGCCGCGTTGAACGTGGCCGAGCACGGTCACCCGCGTCTCGAATCCGGTTCGGTCCTCGATCGCCGCCGCGACCTGATAACCGACGCCACCGAGGCGGTCGAAGCCGAAGGCGTCCTTCCTGTGCTCTGCCGTCTCGTACCCGTACGGGGGTGAGATGCCCTCGGCGGCGACGACGATCGAATGACGTATGCCACGCCGATGTCGGCGTCGGATCGTGTCGACGACCTCGTCGATGTCGTATTCGTGCTCGGGGATGAGGATGGCGTCGGCGCCACCGGCGATCCCGGCGTAGGTCGCGATCCAACCCTTGGTGCGGCCCATCAGCTCGACCACCATGACCCGGTTGTGGGATTCGGCGGTGGTGACCAGACGGTCGATCGCATCGGTCGCGATCTCGACCGCCGTGTCGAAACCGAAGGTGAGGTCGGTCCCGTTGATGTCGTTGTCGATCGTCTTCGGCACGCCCACCACCGACATCCCTTCCGCGGCGAGTCGCATCGCGGTCCGGAGGGTTCCGTCGCCGCCGATGACGACGAGGCTGTCGATGCCGTTGCTGCGGAGGGTGCCGTCGCAGCTGGCGTAGCCGCCGCCGTGCACGTACGGGTCCATGCGGGACGTACCCAGGATCGTGCCTCCCTTGCTCAGGATGCCGCGTACGGAGTCGCGATCGAGCGGCACCGTGTTGCCCTGCATCAAGCCTTCCCATCCGTTGCGGATGCCGACGACCTCGGCGTCGTGCACCTCGATCGCGCGGACCGTGACCCCGCGAATGACCGCGTTGAGACCCGGGCAGTCGCCACCGGCCGTCAGCACGCCGATCACCGCCATGACACTCCTTCCGGCTCTCGATCGAGACTGCTCAACGGCGGCGCTCAGTAGAGGAACATGGGTTTGCCGGTGACGTGTCGCACCTTGGGCAGGTACTGGCTCGCGTCGTAGAGCTCGTCGACATCGACCCGTTTCACGCCCTCGCCCGTGACCGAGATCGGCACGCTCGTGTACGTACCGCCGCGGAGCGCGACCATCCGCCCCGATGAACCGTCGATGGCGAGGTCGGCGGCCATCACCGCGTAGTTGGTCGCGACCATGAGATCGAGCGAATCGGGTCGGCCCGAGCGCATGAGGTAGGCGATCTGCTGGTAGATGATGTTCTCTCCGGTGCGCTCTTTCAACAGATCGCCCGTGGTCATTCCGATGCCTCCGAGCTTGCGATGCCCATACGCGTCGGCTTCGCCGGAGAGGGACATCTCCCCGCCGATGATCTGGGCACCCTCCGAGATCGTGACCATCGCGTAGTTGCTGGGATTGGCCGCCTTGTCCCGGACCAGGAGGTCGGCGAGGCGGTCGATGTCGAACGGTACCTCCGAGATCAGGGCCCGATCGACGCCCGAGAGATACGCGGTCACCAGGGAGGTCTCTCCGCTGTAACGCCCGAAGAGCTCGATGACGGCGATGCGTTCGTGACTCCCCGTGCTCGTGCGTAGGTCGTGGATGAACTCCACGCCCCGGCTCACCGCGGTGGAGAACCCGATGCAGTAGTCCGTCCCGTGAACGTCGTTGTCCATCGTCTTGGGGATGGCGATGACCGGGACGCCCTCGGTGTGCATGCGGAGCCCATAGGAGAGGGTGTCGTCCCCCCCGATCGGGATCAGGACGTCGATCCGCATCGCTTCGAGGACGCGGAGCGCGTGTTCGGTGAAATCGAAAGGGCCTTCGCTCTCATCGGGCGCTTCGAGGAAATCGGGTTTCTCCGATCTCCGTACCCTGCTGGGGTTGGTGCGACTCGTATGGAGGAACGTCCCACCCGTCCGGTCGATGGTGCGTACCCTCGCCAAGTCGAGCTCCACGAAGTGGTCGGCCATCGAGTCAGGGTCGTCGAGGTTCGCGTTGAGAAGGCCACCCCAGCCGCGCCTGATGCCGACGACCTGGTGGCCCTCCTCGGCAACCCGGTGGACGACTGCCTTGATCGATGGGTTGAGGCCGGGGACGTCGCCGCCGCCGGTGAGGATGCCGATACGCACCTGCGCTCCGTTCCATATGGCGAATCGCCCAGGATAGAGGGGCCGGTGAACGGAGGGTCGCGTCGCGCGCGACGAGAGGAGAGAGCCCCTTTTCGCGCACTCGCCCAGGTGCGCCGGGCGTGCTTACATGGGTGTAGTTCGCCGGTGGAGGAACCGTTGACCCGCGACAGCTTCGCTCATCTGCATGTGCACTCCGAGTTCTCGATGCTCGACGGTGCGGCGCGGGTCAAGGATCTCGTGCGAGCCGCTGCCGACGACGGGCAACCGGCGGTGGCGATCACCGACCACGGGGTGCTCTACGGCGTGATCGATTTCTACCAGGCCGCTCAAGAGGTTGGGGTCAAGCCGATCATCGGCATCGAGGCTTACCTCACCCCCGGCTCGCGTTTCGATCGCGCCCCTCGTCGTGAAGACGTCCGCTATCACATGACCCTGCTGGCGGTGAGCGACACCGGCTACCGCAACCTGATGAAGTTGGCGTCGCTGGCCTATCTGGACGGCTACTACTACAAGCCGCGCATGGACGCCGAGATCCTTGCGCAGTACAGCGAGGGGATCGTCGCCGGGAGCGGGTGTCTCGGGGGCCACGTTCCCCAGTTGCTGGCCCCCGACGCTTCGAGCGAAGAGGGGAACGTCGGTCAGGTGCGCAACTACGGCGCCGCCCTCGAGGCGGCCGGCATGTACCAGGATATCTTCGGCCGGGAGAACTTCTTCATCGAGGTGCAGGACCACGGGATCCCGGCCCAGCAGAAGATCATGGACGATCTGCTCCAGATCTCCCGGGACATCGACGCTCCGCTGCTCGCGTCGAATGACAGCCACTACACGTATGCGCGCGAGGCCGAAACCCACGATGTGCTTCTCTGCATCCAGACCGGGGCGAACAAGAGTGATGAGAACCGTTTCCGTTTCAACTCGGAGGAGTTCTATCTGAAATCGTCGCGCCAGATGCGCGACCTCTTCCCGGAGGAGCGTTATCCCGGGGCTACCGACAACTCCTTGCTCATCGCCGAACGGGCCTCGGTCGATCTGGAGTTCGGGAAGATCTTGCTGCCCCGGTTCCCCGTTCCTGAGGGCCGGGACGAGGACGGCTATCTCCGCGACCTCGTCTCCGAGGGGGCGCACGGTCGCTACGGTGAGTTGACCTCCGAGATCCAAGAGCGGATCGACTACGAGCTGCGCGTGATCCGCGAGATGGGTTTCTCGGCGTACTTCCTCATCGTGTGGGACCTGATCCGCCACGCGAAGGAGCGCGGCATTCGCACCGGACCGGGACGGGGAAGCGCCGCCGGTTCGATCGTCGCCTATTGCCTCTCGATCACGAATCTCGACCCTCTCGAGTTCGGCTTGATCTTCGAGCGTTTCCTCAACCCGGGTCGCCGCGAGATGCCCGATATCGACATGGATTTCGATGAGCGTTACCGGGGGGGAGATGATCCGGTACTGCGCGGAGCGGTACGGATCGGACCATGTCGCGCAGATCGTGACGTTCTCGACGATCAAGGGGAAACAAGCGATCCGCGACGCAGCCCGGGTTCTGGGACATCCCTACAGCCTGGGCGATCGTGTTGCCAAGCAGATGCCGCCTTCGATCCTCGGGAAGGACGCGACGCTCGACCAGTGCCTCGAAACGCCGGGGCCGGAGGCCGATCAGGTCGCTCGCGATCACTTCACCGAGGCCGCGGGCCTCCGCGAGATGTACGACGCGGACCCTGCCGTGAGGGAGGTGGTCGATACCGCGAGGGGGCTCGAGGGCCTGCGCCGACAGGACTCGATCCACGCGGCGGCGGTGGTGATCTCGCCGGACCCGCTCACCGATATCGTTCCCCTGCAGCGCAAGGGCGACGGGGCCGAGATCGTCACCCAGTACGAGATGCACGCCGTCGAAGCCCTCGGTCTGCTCAAGATGGATTTCCTCGGCCTGCGGAACCTCGCCACGATCGAGCGCGCGTTGGAGCTCATCGAGCGAACCACCGGCGAGCGGATCGACATCGATACGATCGTGCTCGACGACCCGAAGGTCTACGAGATGCTGCGGGCCGGTGACTCGATGGGGGTGTTCCAGTTCGAAGGCGGTCCCATGCGTGCGCTGATGCGCAACTTGGGCCCGGACGAGTTCGAGCATCTCATCGCCCTCAACGCCCTCTACCGACCCGGCCCACTCGGCGCCGGCATGCATCTCGAATACGCCAACCGAAAGAACGGCAAGGCCGAGATCGAGTACCTCCATCCCGACCTCGAGGACATTCTCGGACAGACGTACGGCGTCATGGTGTTCCAGGAACAGGTGATGCAGGCGGCCCAGCGGATGGCGGGCTTCTCGATGGCGGAGGCCGACTCTCTGCGCAAGGCCATGGGAAAGAAGATCCCCGCGGTGATGAAGGCACAGGAGCAGAAGTTCCTCGCCGGATGCCTCGCCAGCGGGTATCCAGACGATCTCGGCAAGGAGCTGTTCGGGTTCATCGAGCACTTCGCCGGCTACGGTTTCAACCGGAGTCATTCCGCGGCCTACGCCCTGGTGGCCTATCAGACTGCATGGCTGAAGGCGCACCACCCGGCTGAGTACATGGCGGCGCTCCTGACGGCGGTGAAACGGGACAAGGACAAGACGGCGATCTACCTCCACGAGTGCCGGATCCAGGGGATCCCGGTGCTGGTGCCGGACGTCAACACGTCGGAGTCCGATTTCGCGACCGCGGATGGGAACATCATGTTCGGTCTGTCGGCGGTGCGCAACGTGGGCGAGGGAGTCGTGGAACTCATCGTCGCCGAACGTGAGAAGAACGGGCCGTTCGCGAGTTTCCACGATTTCATCGATCGGGTCGACGTGAACGTCCTGAACAAGCGAACGATCGAGTCGCTGATCAAGGCGGGAGCGTTCGACTCGCTCGAACACGCGCGACGAGGTCTGCTCGAAGTCGCTCTCGATCTTCTCGATGCCACCATCTCTCGTCGGCGTGCCGAGGAGATGGGCCAATACAGCCTGTTCGGAGGTGACGAAGGTGCGCCGGAAGAGGTCGTCCTTGCCGTCCCGGACCATGAGTGGGACAAGTCGATCCGTCTCGGTTTCGAGAAAGAGATGCTCGGCCTGTACGTTTCGGATCACCCGCTCCTCGGCGTGGAAAACGCGCTGGCTGCGATGTGTTCGAGCACGATCCCGGGGCTTTGGGACCTCGAGGATGGGTCCCAGGTGACCGTCGGTGGGATCGTGAGCGGCATCACCCGCCGGTACACGAAAGCGGGCGACCCCATGTACTTCTTCGTCTTCGAGGACCTCCAGGGCAGCGCCGAGGTGGTGTGTTTCCCGCGAACCGTGGCCGAGTACGGTCCGTTCGTGCGCGAGGACGCGGTGCTGGTGGTGGCCGGACGCCTCGATCACCGCGGCGACGACGTGAAGGTCATCGCGAGGGAGATCAGGGAACCGACGCTCGAGGAGCAGGATGTCGTGCGGGTCCGCGTGCCGGCCACCCGCCTCTCTCGCACCACGGTGCAACGGTTGCGAGGTGTGCTGGCCAACCATCCCGGTTCTGCCGGTGTCTACGTGCACATGATGTCCGACAACGGCGAGAAGATCCTGAGACTCGGCGAAGAGCACCGGGTGGAGCCGCGCTCGGCTCTGTTCGCCGAGTTGCGAGAACTGCTCGGCCCGTCCGCGATCCTGTAACCGGCAACCGCCACTGCGATGGCGGTCGGAGGGCTCGCGATCAGAGCCCGACCGCTTCGATCGCGGTGAGCCCGGAGGTGCCCTCGATCATGGATCGCAGTTCGTCGACGGTTGTCGGCGCGGTGGCCATCCAGGGCACGGCGATCAGCGGAACGCCGAACCGGCCGGCCAGGCCCTCCATCGCGGATGCCTGCCGCCGGGACTCGCCTCCCCAACGTTTCAGGTTGGCCTTCACCTCGGCGCGCAGAACGGCGTCCGGCACGCCCCGGATGGGCCGGTTGGCAGCGTCGGCCCATTCGAGGGGAAGCGCGCGGTTCAGCAGGATGGCGGTCGGGTTGATGTCGACGTCGGAGAGTTCGTCGAAGAAGCGGAGCGCTTCGGCGGCCGGCGCCGGATCGGCGGTGGTGACCACGAGCGTCGTAGCTTCCCGGAGATACCGTTGGATCGTTCGCGATCGGGCTTCCAGACCGTCGTACATGGTCCGCAGATCGAAGAGGAACTCGGCTACGTCCTCCAGGAGCGGACCCCCGAGCACCACGTCCGCGATCCGAAGCATGGGACGGGCGGTGATCCGGTACAGGGCGCGACGGGCGGGAAACCGCGCTCCGGTCAGCCAGTGGAGCAGTTTCCCACCGATGAGATCGGCCACCCTCGCCGGGGAGAGGAAGAAGTCGAGACCACCGGCCGACGGTGGCGTGTCGATGATCAGTTGATCCCAGTGGCCCGACTCGATGAGGTCGGCCATCGCCTCTGCCGCGGCGAACGACTGGGCGGCGGGAAATCGATCCGCGATCGCCCGGAAGAACGGGTTCACCAGCAGCCGATCCGCGACCTCGGGCTCCGCGTAGCGGTGGATGATCGCCTCCCAGGAAGCGGTGACGTCGAGCATCGCAGCCCACATGCCCGGCACGGCGGCGACGGCGATCGGAGCGTCCCCCATCGATGCGATGTCGAGAGCGTCGGCGAGGCGTCGTGCCGGGTCGACCGTGAGCACGAGCGTCCGCCTATGCAGGGATGCCGCCCGGATGCCGAGAGCGGCGGAGAGCGTCGTCTTGCCGACCCCGCCGGCGCCGGTGATGACGGCCGTCCTGGTGTCGTGGGTGCTCACGCGATCCGCTCGCACTCTTCGGACAGACGTGCGGCCACCTCGACGGGGGCATGGAGCCCGAACAGGAACGGGAGCCTCGGGCCGGAAGGGAGCCGTTCGAGCCAGATCGCTTGCGATGCGGTGAGGCCGGCGTTGAGCATGGCTGCGTCGCGAGCCGGGCTCGGACGAAGAGCGGCGACGGCATCCGGGTCCGCGTCGAGGGGATCCAGGACACGATTCGCGATGACGGAGACGATCGGAACCCGACGTCCCGCCTCGATCTCGGCGATCGCCTCGGTCGTCTCGTTGACGGGGAGTTCCTCCGCGGTCGAGACGAGGGTGAGACCGCTGATCCGAGGGTCGGACAGGGTGGTTCGCATCTCGGCGGCTTGCTCTTGGACGGCTCCCGTGGGAACGAGGCCGGTGATCGTGTCGGGGGCGTTGAGATAGGACTGCAGTTGACCGAGTGACGGCGCGTCGGCGACGACGAGGTCCCAGTTGCCCTGCCAGACCTCGTAGATGGGTTTGCCGATGGTGATGATCTCACGCACGCCCGGAGCGGTGTCGGCGAGGATGTTGAGAGCGCTGGTGAGCTGCCCGGTCGGCATCGCTCGGGGCACCTTGAGTTGGAGCTTGAGGTACTCGTCGAGGGCTCTCGACCGTTCGATCGCGGCACCGTAGAGGCCGGGTTGGATGCGTTCGGGTTGATACCGGAGCCGATCGACGCCGAGGTGGGCGGCGAGCCCGGACGAATCCAGCATCGCCAGCGCGAGCACCCGCTTTCCCCGGCGCGCCGCGAGCATGGCGAGGGCCGCCGTGATCGCGGACTTGCCGACGCCCCCCTTGCCGGAAACCAGGATCAGCCGTCGTTCGAACATCCCGTCAGCGTACCTCAGAGCTTGGAGCGTTCGGCACTACCCTGGACGGACGAAACCACGGGAGGTGCGGTGGCACAGTTGAACGTCGACGAGTTCCTCGAGCGGTTCCGGGAACGGGCCGCCGCGGTGAAAGAGCGCGGGATCCCACCCCTTGAAGGCGAGGCGCGCCGGGTGTTCATCGAAAGCGCGGAGCAGGACTACTTCGACTACACCTTCGTCGGCAGTGCCGCTTGGGCGGTCGAGGAAGACAACCTCGTGTTGAGGATCCCGATAGGGAAGTGAATCTGAGTCGAGAGCCCAGAGTCGAGAGTTGAGAGTCGAGAGTCAACCAGGCTCGTCGAGGCCGAGGGCGGCCCGTTTGGCGGAGGCTCTTCTCTCGGATTCGAGGCGGGAGAGGTCATAGCTCGCGTGGTCGACGTACGACATCGCGTCGGCGATCAGGCGGTGACCGGCCTCGTCGCGGATGAGCCGGTGCATCTCCTGGGCGACCCGGCGGTAGTCGGGATGTCCCGCCTGTTGCGAGCGGAGCTCGAGGAGATGGAACGCCTCGCGTGCGTTCATCTCCATGACGTAGCGCACCTTGTAGGCGAAAGGAACGGCGTATTGGGCCACGACCGTCCCATGTGATGCCGCGATGCGTTCGTACAGCGCGGCGGCGCGGGCCATGGCCTGTTCCCACCGTTGGGTCGCCGCGAGATCGGTGATGGAGGACGGGGTCACGTAACCGTGAGTCGGGGAGAGTCGCTGCCATTCCAGCGTCAGCATGCGGTGGCGCTGCAGGTCGCGGAAAGCTCCGTAGTCGGACAAGATGTCGAATCGGTAGTAGGAGCGTTCCATCGCCCGGCCCGGTTTGTGCCGCCGGTTCCCGCGTTCGCCGACGTAGGCGCTGATGAGAGCGGCCCGTTCGGCATCGCCGAGGGACCGAACGTGGGCGAGGAGTTGATCATCGGGGAGATCGGTGGCCGCGTAGAGCGCGGCGGCGGCGATCTTGGTTTCGGCTTCCGGGTCCCAGTCGACGAGGCTCACCTCGGGCCGCTCCTCGGCGTCGAGGTCGAGAGCAGCCGCGGCCTCCTCGACGGCCGCTGCCGTCGCGGCGAGGTACTCGCTCCACGCCCGACCCCGGGCCGGGACGTCGACTCGCTTCATGAAGGCCGGGATCACCTTGCGTAACTCAGTGAGCATCATCCGGCCGTAGTCGCGGGCTTCGGCGAGTGGGTGCGCTTGCATCCTCATGAGCAGCGACTCGTAGGCCTGTCCGCTTCCGAAGATGCCGAGGTTGGAGGTGGTCGCTGCGGGGAGCAATCCCCGGAGATCGTCGCACGCCCTCGCCCGGATCGTCGAGCGCCAAACGAACGCGGAGTCGTCTTCGGCCTTCGGGAAGAGCGTCTCGTAGTAGGGGACCGCCCGCCCGATCAGGTCGGTGTAGGTGTCGAAGAGCGAATCGATGGTCTCGCGATAGTCGTCCTCCAGAGGCGTGCCCACGATCTCGGCGGGGACCAGATACCGATACCGACCGCCGAGCTTTCGATCGTAGAAGATGTAGCGGGTCGACTGCTCGAGGTAGGACGCCAGTCGCCCCCATTCGAGCACCTTGGTGAGGAGGTTCGACGCCTGCTCGCAGGCGAGGTGGGCTCCGCCGAGTTGCGCCACCGAGTCGTCACCGAATTGCGTGAACACCCGGTCGTAGAGATCTTCCGCGCGCTGGAGGTTCACGATGGGGTCGTCGTCGCCGAGTCGGTCGGCCATGGCCTTGATCCCGATCTCCGGCGTGCCGTAGAACTCGTCGAGGAACAGGCGCCGAACCGACTTCGGCGAACGGCTGTAGCGAGCGAAGAGGGCACCCTTGACGACTTCAGGGAGGTTCACGATGGCGAACACCGGGCCGTCGAGATCGGTGAAGAAACGGCGGAGAACGGATCGCTCTTCGGGCGTGAAGGGCTCGGCGTGGTAGCCGAGTGGGGCGGTTGCGTTGCGGTCGTTCATACGGGGAATGACATTACTGTGATTCACCGTCGCCGTCACCGCGAACACCGAGCAAGCGGGGACGGACCGGTAGTCTGCTCCGGGTGGTTGTGGTGCGTCGCATTCTCCTGGGGATCCTCATCGTTCTGATGGGGCTGCTCCTGCTGGCGGTCGCCGGCATCGGTGTGATCCCCATGCTGATCGTGCTCGACCTGTCCACGGGCGGCACCGGCTGGGGACTGTGCCCCGAAGGCATGTCGGTGTGTGAGAGCTCGTACTTCGCCGGCCCCGAGCTCATCGCCGTTCTCGTACTCATGTTGTTCGTGGGGCTCGGTTTGATCGCAGGCTGTTCACGCGGCATCAAGGCGCTGAAACGTCAATTGGCGGAACGGTCTTCCTGATCCATCTCAGTGGGCGTCGGACACCGACTCGGCCATGGTGAGATCGGCATCTTCGGCGGGCGAGAACATCAACACGACGTAGATCCCGATCAGGATGAGCAATGCGCCGATCCAGCCGCGTGCCGAGAGCCGCTCTCCCAGAACGATCGCGGCGGTGACCGCAGCGAAGACGGGTTCGAGAGACAGCACCATGGCGGTCCGGCTGGGTCCGATGATGCGTTGCGATCCGACCTGCATGAGGAACGCGCCCGCGCTCACGACGATCCCGGTGAGGAGCAGCGCTCCGAGGACCGAGCGATCCGGGAGGGGGAATCCCTCGGTGAGGGCGGAAGCGGCGAGGGCGAGGACCGCCGTGGTCAACAACTGCACGGCGGTGAAGGGAACCACGGGGTTGCGTGGCGCCATCCTGGCCAGGATCACGATGTGGATCGCGAAGGCGACGGCGCAGAGAAGGGTGAGCACGTCGCCGCGATGGAACGCCAGACCGTCGCTGAGCGTCAGCAGAGCCAGACCGAGGATCGCCAGGAACGTGCCGGCCAACGTGAGGCCCGCCGGGCGGCTCCGGCGGAACGCAGCTGCGAGCAGAGGGGTGAAGACGACGTAGAGCCCGGTGATGAGAGCCGAGTTGGATGCCGTCGTGCTCTCGAGGCCGAGCGTCTGGGTGGCGTACCCGAGGTACAGGAAGAGACCGGCGATCAGGCCGTCGTGCCAGACCGATCGGGTCCGGGGTCGAGCTATGACGAACAGGACGACGGCGCCGAGTAGGAAACGCCACCCGACGAATGCGAACGGCGGCAAGATCGTGATGGCGTCCTTGATCACGACGAACGTCACCCCGAAGAGGACCGCAGCGAACGCGAGCGAGACGTAGGCGAGACGACGGTGTTCCACGGCCGAGAAGGTATCAGGCAGCGGGGGCCAGGACGGTGGGGCTCCCGGTCACAGGTCGATCCCTCGTGAGACGAGGAACAGGCCCGAGCCTCCGCAACGACCGTGCTGCTGCCATCGGCACCGTCGATGGCGCACCATCCGGAGAGCAGCAGCCGGCGGCCGCGGCGCTCGTCGAGTTGCCCCTGCAGTCGGTAGCTCGCGGGAACCGGCGCCGGTTTCCGGTAGCGGAGATCCAGCTTGGCGGTCACGACCATGACGTTCTCGAGCAACATGGCGGTCCAGGCCATCATCTCGTCGAGGGACGTGGCCAGGATGCCGCCGTGCAGGACGCCTTCGAACCCGCGGTGATCGGGCTGCGGGGTGAAGGAGGCGGACACCCGGTTCCTCTCGATCGAGAAGTCGCCGATCTGGAGCCCCGCCGGGTTCCGTGCGCCACACCCGAAACACATCTCGTAGTTCTCTTTGATGGCGCTCACCCGGGCTGCGAGATCCATCGTCAGCGCACCACAGCTCGCCCGTCGGAGATCTCGAGTACTTCGACGAGGGACTCGACGCGCCAGTCGTGTTGTTCGAGGCGCTGCCGCCCCTTTTCGTAGACCTTCTCGATGACGAACCCGAAACCGACCAGGTCGCATCCGGCCTCGAGGGTGATCTCGCCGAGCGCCTCCGCGCTGCGTCCCCGAGAGAGGAAGTCATCGATGACCGCGATCCGAGAGCCGGACGGGAGGACCCGTCGTGCCACTTCGACCCGGTATTCGATGTCTTTCGTGGGGGAGCGAACCTCGCGTACGTAGGCGGTTCGGTTCCCGGTGGCCAGGTACTTCTTGGCGTACACCATCGGCACGCCGAGCCGCAGCGAGGTGACGAGCGCAGGCGCGATTCCCGACGCCTCGGCGGTCAGCACGAGGTCGACGTCATCGGGTTCGAAGATCGCGGCGAATCGGTCCCCGATCGCATCCATCACGTCGGGTTCGACACGATGGTTGAGGAATTCGTCCACCATGACGAGCGTCCCTTCGACCCGGGCCTTTGTCGCGACGAGCGTTGGAACAACCAGGGTTCCCAGTGACGAGGGAGGTAGCATCGCCGGTGATGTCAGCGACTCCCGCACAGCCCGCAGCGCCGACGACCGAGGAGCGACGCAACGCTCGGGTGGTGCTCAACCGCCTCGAGAAGGTGTACCCGGACATCGGGACCGCCCTCGACTACGACGACCCGTGGCAACTGCTCGTTGCGACGGTGCTGTCCGCCCAGACGACCGACGAGAACGTCAACAAGGTCACCCCGCTGCTCTTCGCCCGGTGGCCGACGGCGCACGATCTCGCCGCCGCCGATCCCGAACAGGTGGAACAGGTCGTGTACTCGACCGGCTACTACCGCCAGAAGACCAAGGCCGTCATCGCCCTGTCGGCGGACCTCGCCGAGAGACTCGACGGAGTGGTCCCGGCGGATCTCGACGCGCTGGTGACCTTGCACGGCGTTGGCCGAAAGACCGCCAGCGTCGTGCTCGTCGAGGCTTTCGACCTTCCGGCCATCGCCGTGGATACCCACGTCAAGCGGGTCTCGAACCGTCTCGGTCTGACCCACTCGAAGGATCCGGTCAAGATCGAGTTCGAACTGCGGGCGCTGTATCCGGAATCGGAATGGGCGGGGGTGTCGATGCGGTTCATCCAGTTCGGTCGCGACACGTGCGATGCACGCCGGCCGCGATGTTTCGACTGTCCGCTCGTCGACCGATGTCCGTACCCCGACAAGACCCTCGATCAGACGGTCGGATGATCAGACGGCTTCCGGGCACGTTGGGCCGGGGAGCGAACGAGGTCCATCCCCTTCGTCTCCGGCAGCGTGAGGGTCAGGGCGATGGACACCAGGAGACCGGTGCCGAGGATCGCAACCGTGGCCGAGAGCCCGATCTCGTCGATCAGGAAGCCACCGATCAGGAATCCGCTGATGCTGCCGACGATGGCGACGTTCGAAACCCATGCTCCCGCGGTGGCACGGACTCGCGTCGGGAAGAGCTCGGCGCGGAACGCTCCCAATGCCGGGGTCAGCATCGTGGTCCCGAGGGTCGCGAGGAAGATCGAAGCCGCGAGGAACCATCCGGACTCGAGGAGGTAGAAGCCGACACCGCCGACGAGTCCGAGAACGAGGGCAACAACCGCGGTGGGCCGCCGCCCAACACGATCGGCCATGCGACCGCCGATCAGCAAGCCGATCACGCCGATGCCGCTGAACACGATGAGCAGGAATCGCGCGGCGCTCGCTTCCCATCCGAGATCGTTGATCAGTCGTTCGAGGACGAAATCGAACGCCGGAGCTGCGAACGCCGACACGAAGAACGAGATGCCCGCCAGCGGCCAGAAGTGTTTCCCCAAACCCATGCGCAGCGCGCGGTAGAAAGGGATCGTGGGCCCGGGCTTGAACGCCCGGCTTTCGGGAAGGAAACGGATGAGCATCGGGAGGGCGAGGAGCCCGATGCCCGCGAAGGCGAACAGGATACGCCAGGCTTCGGGTGCCCTCTCGGCGATGGGGAGAAGGAGCAGACCTGTGCCCACGCCGAGGGAACCGGCGAGCCCGTACAGACCGATGCCGTAGGCACGTACCGGCGGGGAGAGCTCCTCGGCGAGCAGCACGATGCCGAGGGCCGCGATGGAGACGACCGCGATCCGCACCAGGGACTGCGAGAGGGCGAACACGATCGTCGGCGGCACGAAAGCGGTCGCCAGGCTGGCGGCGGCGAGGAGGGCGAAGGCGGCGAGGAGTGGTGTCCTGCGCCCGCGTCGGTCGGCGAACATCGAGAACGCCACTCCGAGGAGTGAAACGGCCCGCACGAACGCGAGCATGAAACTCATCTGCCCCTCGGTGAGATCGAGCGAGAGACGCGTGAACGGCAAGGTGTGGGCCATCTGCGCGCCCGCGTAGCCGGCGACGAACGCGACGATGCCCAACAGGAACGTGATGCGACGATCGCTCACGCTGAAGCCGCCGGCCGGGCTCAAGAAGTTGGGAAGCGACATAGGAGTTCGAAAGAGGGAAAAGGGAACGGGCCGGAGGTTACCG